>Ga0209562_1000765_pt1 | contig 11454 bp, 10 predicted proteins | sample WorMetvacBELIZE2_FD_187399 | JGI IMG/M metagenome (GOLD analysis project Ga0209562, IMG submission 187399) | Marine gutless worms symbiont microbial communities from Max Planck institute for Marine Microbiology, Germany - Olavius vacuus BELIZE.2... | ecosystem: Host-associated > Annelida >...
TGCCTCTCATAAGTTTAACCTCTATCTCAAAGAATGTGAGTTTAGATGGAATAATCGTGACCGTAAAATTATGTATGCTATACTACTCCAGAATTTGCGGAAATTTCCGCTCAGCTAGTCAAGACCCAAAATATTTTGATCCACCAATCGATGTCGTCGAGCAAGCTAAAAAGGAAATTTTATGTCGAATACTGCCCCCCGATGAGTAGGTATACATACCCCATTTTTCGCGGAAATTGTTGCGCTATTACTTGTCTCATTCCTTGCAACTAGTAACTTAAAGCTTGTAATTTACAAATTTTGACTGACTAAATTTATCCCTCCTGTTTTATGCCCTTTTGATTGACAATTTTACTCGATCTTGTGAGTCGATATCGATAATTTTTACTTTTACCCGGTCGCCCAATTTCAGAGCGTCTTCTACGCGGTTGATGCGTTCGTTGGCAATTTCGGAAATGTGTACCAAACCATCTTTGCCAGGCACATATTCTACAAAAGCACCAAAATCGGTAATGGTTTTTACGGTCGCATTTTCAAATACTTCTCCCACATTTGGCTCGTAGCAAATCGCCTCAATTTCTTCGCGGACTTTTTTGCCATTTTCGGCATCAGTAGCCGAAACCGCTACGAGTCCTTCATCTTTAATATCGATATCCACGTCGTATTCTCGGGTCAGGCGTTGGATATTTTCTCCGCCTTTTCCAATAATGGCACCGATAAACTCGGGATTGATTTTGATAAGATCCACGCGCGGAGCAAATTCACTCATTTCTGCTCGTGGCTCAGAAATAACGCTTTTCATGTGTGATAAAATTTCTTGTCGTGCTTCGGCGGCCTTATTAAGCGCTTCTTCGAGAAGTGATAATTTGAGGCCTTTTACTTTGATATCGAGCTGGAGCGCGGTAATGCGTTTTTCATCGCCCGTAACTTTGAAATCCATATCGCCATCGAAATCTTCGAGTCCTTGAATATCGGTCAAAATTTTATATTCGCCAGTTTCACTATCCATTAGCAGTCCCATAGCGACTCCCGCAATGGGTGTTTTTATCGGTATACCCGCGTCCATCAGACTAAGAGTAGAACCGCAAACAGAGGCCATCGACGATGATCCATTACAGCTCAAAATTTCACTTACTACTCGAACTGCATAGGGAAAATCATCATTTTCTACTGTGGGCATAACCGATTTTATCGCTCGTTCAGCCAATGCTCCATGCCCAATTTCACGACGACCAGGTCCACGCATAGGCCTAGCCTCTCCTACCGAATACGGCGGAAAATTATAATGGTGAATGTATGATTTATTGTGTTCGGGTCGATCGGCATCGTCGACGATTTGTACATTTCCTGGACCACCAACGGTTACCAGCGAAAGCGCCTGTGTTTCACCCCGCTGAAATAACGCCGAACCATGCAAACGCTTAAAAATACTCACTTCGGAATGCAGTGGACGCACTGTTTCGGGGGCACGGCCATCGACTCGTTTGCCGGTAGTGAATACACGCCGACGTAAACTAGCGGCGAATTTTTTCTCGAAAAAATATAACAAATCTTTTTTAGCAAATGCGCCATCCTCGATTTCTGCGGAAAATTTTTCGAGCAATTTTTCTTCCATTTCGTGCAGTTGATGTTTGATTTCTTTTTTGGTTACACCCGAAACCGCATCAAATTCTGAATCGGAAAACAGGCTATCGACGGCTTCTTTTGCGGTGGGATCTGTTTCGTGGATTAGAGGTTCTTGCGGAGTGACAGAAAACTGCGACACAAATGATTTTTGTGCCGCGCAGATTTTTTTAATTTCTTCGTGGGCAAAACTCAGTGCTTCGAGCATTTTTTCTTGGCTAATCAATTTAGCACCAGCTTCCACCATGAGAATTGCGTCTTCGGTTCCAGCTACAAGCAGGTCTAAATTACCTTTTTCACTGACTTCAAATTCGGGATCGATTAAAAAATTACCAGATTCGTCCATACCGATACGAACTGCTCCGACGGCATTTTCGAGTGGCAAACCACCGAGCAAGCAAGCACATGAAGCGCCATTTATACCGAGTGCCGCAGCACTATGCTGACGATCGGTTTGGAGAAGGGTGCAAATGATTTGTGTGTCATTTACCATACCCTTGGGAAACAAGGGCCTAAGGGGTCTATCGATCATACGTGCCATCAGCGTTTGGTCTTCGGTAGGACGCCCTTCGCGTTTGGTAAATCGATTTTCGCGGATTTTTCCAGAGGCATAATATTTTACTTCAAAATCTACCACGAGCGGAAAAAAATCCGCACCATCGCGTGCATTTCCCATAACCGCCGTAGATAAAAGTGATAAGTCGCCATAAGTACATAATACGGCGCCGTCAGCTTGCAGAGCAAAACGGCCGGACTCAAAGGTAAGTTCTTTGTTGCCAATGGTAAGAGAAGTGATTTTAGTGTTGTTCATAAGTGAGAGATAAAAAAATAAAATATCAGACGAATTTTTAAGAAAAACGCTGAAAAAATTGAGGAAAAACAGAGAAAAAAATTATTTCCGTAATTTCAGTACTTGCGTTATTTGATCGTATTCGACTTTGTTGTTCATTCGCAAAGACCGAAGTAAGCGGTTTCTCTGAGAAACCATACCGATGAGCCCCCTCCGGGAATGCTTATCATTTTTGTGCGTTTTCAAATGTTCGGTCAATTGGGTAATTTTGTGCGTCAAAACCGCAATTTGCACCTGATGCGAACCGGTATCTTTGCCATGAGTTTGGTGTTTTTGCATCACCACTTTTTTGTCTTCTTTTTTCATTACTATTTATAAAAAAATCAGCCCCATTTTAGTAGCGAAAAAAAAACGGTCAAACGAAATGGATGGTAGATGGATAGCGAGGGTGGTATTGCTGCGGGGTCGTTTGTTTGGTAAAGACCCAGACAATCACATCTGTACATGGGCTTTTTCTGAAAAAACGTTGGTGGACCTGCCCACTGACATAGCTTAGGTATTCTTCTGGCCGGCAGGCCTGCCTATTGTTATAGAAAAACCAAACAGTTGGTGGGCCAGGCAGGAATTGAACCTGCTACCAAGGCGTTATGAGCGCCCTGCTCTAACCAGTGAGCTACTGGCCCAAAATCCAGAAAAATTTTATGTGTATTACCCGAAAGTTCAAGGAAATGTTTTTTTATAGTAACCAAGTATAACGGATAGCTTACAACTGACAACTCGAAACTTGTCACCTTTTTTGTGTACAAATTTTCTTGTTTTTTCTCGCATTTCTATTATTAAGTTTTCGTGTAAAATTTTATAAATATTTTATTGAGATACTTTTGTAAAAGGTCTTTTGGGACATTTATTTTTGTCTGTTTTCCGAGTTTTACATTGGCTATTGGTCCCGTCATCATCACCGAGGTGGGGGCGTGTGATAGTGGCGATAGCGAATGGGTAGAAATTTGGAACATTTCCGATGAAGTTGTTGATTTGCACAACTGGAAATTTTTCGAAGACGGTGTTCATCATCGTCTCAGTGGTGATGCGGTTTTGGGTCCCAATTCTGGAGCTATTATTGTTGATAAAGACGAGGAATTTTCCGCGATTTTTCCCGATTTTTCTGGTCTTATTTTGGATAGCAGTTGGGGGTCGCTCCGAAATGATGGGGAAATTTTGGCGCTCAAAAATGGAGAGGAAGTGATAGATGAAATCACTTATCCCAGTTGTAAAAAAGGAGAAAGCTTGGTTCGAAATTTTTCCAGCCCTCTCCAGTGGTCTTGGGAAAAAATCGCCACTGGAACGCATCAGGGAATTTTTGACACCGCTGTTTTTTTCTTGTCTGATGAAAAAAATTCCGCGGATAATACTTCAACTCCGGTGCAAACCGATTCTGGAAAATCAGAAAATTTATTTGGTGATCCGATAAACATTCCAGACGCACCCAAGGAGGTTCAGGATTTTTCCGATCCAGAGGTAGACTCGACCGATACACTCCCAGAAGAAACGCTCCGGCAAAAAATCACAGAAAAAAATCCGCCCTTTTCACTTCGTATTAATGAGGTTCAACCTTTTCGCCTTAAACCTGAAAACGAATGGATCGAATTACGGCTTCGTTACCCAGATCCGATGGTAGATTTTTCTGATTGGACAATTGATAATGGCCGTACAAAAAAGGATTTTACTCGTGTTTTAAGCTCGCTCACAGTGCATGGCGGAGAATGGAAATCGGGAAAAATTTTCAGCCAAAACGAAATAGTTTTTTTGGTTTTTAATCCCTCGCCGATTTTCTTGTCCGATAGGGGTGGCACCATCACACTTCGAGATGAAAAAGGAATAGTGCGCGATATTTTTTCTTATGATCGAGGAAAAAAAGGAAAGCGAAAAACGTATCGATATTCCGAAGTTTTTAACCGTGCCGATAGTGGAAAAAATTTTTCTCTCCTATATCGAAATAATGGAGACTATCGATTTCGTCATTCTCGTGGGATGCAAAATTTCCACTCCCCTACCGACAATGACACATTTTCTATTCATTTGAGCGAAATTGTTCCGCGTCCGACCGATGGCAGTGATCCATATGTAGAAATTTTTATTGCTGATGGACCAAAAAAAATAAACCTCAAATATACCGCGCTAAAAATTAATGGCTCGACAGAAATGTGGATTCGAGAGGATTTTTGGGTAAAACCGGGGGATTTTTTGACCGTGCGCCTAAATGGTGAAAGCCGGGAAGATTTCTGGGAAGATACTTCAAAAAATCTTCGACGTATTGATAGAAAAACCCTGAGCAGCAACGAGGCTATCTTTGAAATTTATTCTCAATACGGTACTGCTAGTGAATTATTGCAAGATTTTTTGTGCTATACCCGAGATGGGGCGTTTTCATCTTCTCAAACAAAACGTCTCAATCGCGCTATTTTTCGAGGACAATGGTCGGGTTCCTGTTTTGATTCCACATCTTGGAAAGAGGGTTCTTTGGCACGATTTTCCGATACCGATCATCAAATTTCTGCAGATTTTTTTCTTTCTGTTCGAGATACACCAGCAGCAAAAAATATAGTCCCCAATGAAAAGCCCACAGCCCGTATTACGCTCGATGCAGGAGAAATTCCCATCGGAGAGGCACCACTAACGCTACATTTGTACGGAGAAAAATCTACCGATCATGATGGAGTAAGTGATATTTCCACTTACCACTGGGCAGAAAATGGCACATTCTTTTCGGATAAAAAAAATCCTGGGAAAAAAGTATTTTCCCAAGATGGCCTCTCCACAATACAGCTCACCGTAACCGATAAATTAGGCGAGTCAGACACTTTTTCCCAAAAAATTTCTATTGGTCCTATTCCAAAAAACTCTTTTTCAGACCTTTGGGAGGCGGCTTTTTGGCAACGCCGAGAGCGAATATTGGATGGAGAAGAGCCACCAGATTTTTTCTCAGATTTTGTGGTGTCTGCTTCGGAAGATTTTTGGCAATTGTACTTTGAGGATGATTTTGATGCGGTAAAAACTGAAAAGGCGGTACCCAAAAAACCACGGAAAAAAACTATTACCAAAGCCGAAAGTCGGTGTTTTCCTTTTTCACCGCAACAGGTGGAAAAAAATCTCGGACTCGCTTTTTTGTAAAAAATCGGGCGTTGTCGACATATCGCAAGCAAACATCAGGGACATGCCTAGTAATTTTTAGGAAAACAGAACACCAAAGAATCCAAGTAAGGAAACTGGGTCAGTTTTTTGTGAACTGTACTAGCTTGCTTTAATAATTTCAAAGAAATTATAAAGTAGAAAACGTATGTTTTCGTTCCGCGTACGTGGAACAGTGAAGTCATGTCAAACGCTTGAAATGAAATTTTAAAAGTGTTTGAGTATAATAACTTTTTTGGTGAGATTTTTTATGGACTATTTTTTCACCCACCGACTGGCATATATAAATGGCGTATCGAATAGTGCGACAACCACTTTTATAACGTAGGTGGCGAAACATACTTCCCAAAAAATGGTTGTTGAGATGACTCCCTCAAACGGCAAAAAAGCGAAACTAGTGAGTCCTACGGCGGTAAAAATAATTGTATCAATTGCCTGTGAAACGAGCGTACTTCCCAAATTTCTCCCCCATAATTGTTTCGGAAAAAAAGTGCGGATTTTTTCGTACAGCCACACATCCAGCAGTTGTGCTACAATGAATGCTAGTAACGATCCCAATAAAATCCGGGGGGCTATCGAAAATAAAGTGGACAATGCGGTATGAGCAAAATCTTCGGAATTGGGTATGAATGCGAGTAACACTTGACTGGCAATAACGAAAAAAATGGTACTGGTAAAACCAATCCATACCGCTTTTATTGCCATTTTTTTGCCATAATGCTCGGAAAGCAAATCCGTACCCAAAAAAATCGCACCATATAGCATGTTTCCGCCCGTCAGCGCCCAACCAAACAGGTCAAACTGCTTCAGCACAAAAATATTCATCAATAAACTATAAACGGCAATGGTGATAACCACCCCCCAAAAACCACCCAATCGAAAGATTACCAACACGGTCATCAGCGTAAAAATCGCCCAACCAAAAAAGATAATTTCGTTCATGTGATCTATAAAAACCGCGAGAAAATTACTTTTTTTAAAAAATTTTTACATTTTTTTCGCAAAAACCAGTTGTCAAAATAGCTTTTTTCCTCAAATTGGCAGACGGCATGATTTCGAACATTAAAAAATTTCACGAGAATCTAAAAATTACAACGGAACGTCATTCGCACCTTTTTTTTCCGCTTATTTTTGCCTCTGGATTCATTCTCGATTTGCTCACACTCAATCGTATCGATGAAACTTTGGATTTGCTGATATTATTGACTCATGCGGTACTGGTGATGGTATGGATTTTGTTTTGGCATGCCAGTAAATCCGCGAAAAAATGTTGGAAAAAATGGCCCAGATTTAGAAAGTTTGGGAGAACTTTTGCCCCTGGGGCGATGCAATTTTCGTTTGGAGCACTCTTTAGCGGGTTTGTTATTTTTTATACCAAAAGTGCCTCGGTGCTGATCAGTTGGCCGTTTCTGATAATTCTTTATTTTTTATTTGTTGGAAATGAATCTTTTCGCAAATTTTACAAGGGACTGTTTTTCCAAATGGGGGTGTTTTATTTTTCGGTTTTAACGTTGCTAATTTTTTTGGTGCCATTATTTGTCAAACAAATCGGACCGATAATTTTTTTTCTCAGCGGAGTGCTGAGTTTAGTTTTTATCGGCGGATTTTTTTGGTTGATAATTCGGGTTTTCAAATCTATTTCTAAACAAGATCATCAATATTTGTGGCTCAGTACGCTACTTATTTGGATGACTTTAAACGTGTTGTATTACGAAGATATTGTTCCCGCGATTCCTCTGTCGCTCAAATCAGATGGGCTTTATTATCATATTGAAAGAACCAATTCTGGCTATGCGGCACTCGAAGAATCTCAGGGTTTTTTCAAAAAACTTTTACCTCCAAATACAATTCACAAACCCGAAGGTGAGTGGGTATATTATTTTAGCGCGATTTTTGCACCAAATCATTTTTCCGAACAAGTGGTACACCACTGGCAAAGATATGACGAAAAATATAACTACTGGAAAAATATATTTGAAAAACCGCTGACAATTGTAGGGGGGCGAGACGGTGGCTACCGCGGATATACTTACTTGGTAAATCCCCATTATGGTAAGTGGCGTGTGGTCGTTCGAACGCCAAAAGGACAAGTTTTGGGACAAAAAAATTTCAGAGTTTTGAAGCCAGAAACTCCGCCAAAAACAGAGCATAAAAAACTGTGAATAATAGCGGTGTGAAAAAATTTACGATCAATTTTTCCGCACCCGTTGTCCGTCTTTTTCATCTAAAACTTCAAATCCGAGTTTAGCGATTTCATCACGCAGGCGATCAGACTCGGTGAAATCTTTATTTTCGCGCGCTTTTTTTCGTGATTCCAGTAAGCCTGTTACCGCTTGTGGGATGACGAAGTTTTCCTCGGGCAATACGGCAAAAATGGGGTTAAAATCTTCGGTCAAAAATTGTTTTATCGCACCCGATTCTTCTGGCGTGAGTTCATTTTTTTCGCGTTTTTGGAAACCCCAAGCGATAATTTCGAACGCACCAGAAAGCGCTTCCGAAATATGTAAATCATCGGCAATCGCATCTCTATATTTTTGAATCAGTGGTTTTAGCTCATCTATTTTTGATGTGGTTTCCGAGGTGTCAAAAATTTCCCATGCTTCGCGCAGGCGATGCAAACTGTTTCGAGCTTGCTCCAAACTGGATTTGGTGAAATTAAGTTCCGACCGATAATGTGCGGAAATAAGTGCCAAGCGGATTTCTTCCCCCGTCCAGCCCCGCTGGATCAGATCACGGATGGTATAAAAATTTCCCGCGGATTTACTCATTTTTTTTCCATCGACAAGTAGGTGTTTGGCATGCAGCCAGTAGTTTATTTTCCCACCATGCGATCCCCAGTTTTGGGCAATTTCGCACTCGTGATGCGGAAAAATATTATCTTCACCGCCGGTATGAATATCGAAGTCTCTCCCGAGTAGTTTCCAGCTCATCGCCGAACATTCGATGTGCCAGCCTGGGAAACCCCACGATTCGTGTGTGGGGGATTCGGAAATTTTTTCTAGCGGAATTTTTTCTCCATTGAAAAAATCCCATTGCATCAAATGGCGCTCATCGCCTTTTTTCCACAGTGCAAAATCCAGCGGATTTTCTTTTTCATCATTTACTTCCACACGCGCCCCAGCTTGCAAATTTTCGAGCGAATTTTTTGAAAGTTTTCCGTATTCATCAAACGCAGAAACACGAAAATAAATAGAACCACCAACTCGATATGCCATCTTATTTTTGAGCAGTTGATTGATGAGTTCGGTTTGTTCCGCGATAAATTCAGTCGCCCGTGGCCTAGATGCGGGGGGAATAATTTTTAGCACTGCCTCGTCTTCGATAAATTTCTCTTCAAAAAACCGCGCAATTTCTATCGGGTCTTTTTTTTCGGCTTTGGCTTTTTTTTGGATTTTATCTTCGCCATCGGCATCGGCTAAATCATCTTGCGTCAAATGTCCTACATCGGTGATGTTTTGAATTTTTTTTACCTCATACCCCTCATATTTAAGCGCACGAAATAGCAAATCCGCCATCAAAAAACTGCGGAAATTCCCAATGTGAGCGTAATCATATACCGTGGGGCCACAAGAATACAGAGTCACCAGACCGTCTTGCAATGGGATAAATTTCTCTTTTTTTCCCGAAAATGTGTTGGTCAAAAACATGGTTATGTTGCGCTGCTAAAGGGTATCATTTTTTTGAATCCAAGTACTCGAAAAAACCAATAACAATAAGTAGGGGAAATTTTTTTATTCCATTTTTTTACTTCTCGGTTGTAAATTATTTGCAGTTCTACCAATTTTTGATCGATGAATTCCAGATCCGATGCGACTTCTCGCATTTTTGGATCCCGAGATAAAACGCCTTTTGATTCCAGGTCAAAAAAATATTCATACATCGCCATCGAAACTTCCTTTTCGAGTAATAAACGCTTATTGGGATCAATATTAAAATTCCGTTCCCCACAGCGTTTTTTTATCGCAAGTAATTTTTTTTGTGCTACCTCATCGGTGATACCATTTTTCCTTGCTAAAGTGATGACGAGTGGAATCATCATCTGTCTTTTGGTCAAAAAAAAGGCCACATAAATCCAAATTTTTTTTATCTGCCTCCAGTGCTCTTGATGTTTTTTGAACACCAAACTAATACCGATAAGGGTAATAATGAGGATAAAAATAATCACTTGATAAGTGACTAAAAAATTCCAAATTGGGAGCCAAAAGCTAAGTATCGTATCCCAAAAATTTTGGAATTTTTCACCAATTTTTAGCGACTCCACTGCTCGAGAAAAAAAATTCATCTGACGAAAAAATTATTATAATGAGGATTCTAGTGCTTGTGCAAAAAGCCAAGATGTTTCAGTTCCATTTCTTCCAAGTCGAACGATGGATTCCTGGCGAGCATTCTGTTCGACTTCCAAAAGGGAGTCCTCCGATATCGTTGGCGCATTATTTGGGAAAAAAAGAGCGTGATGATTCATACCATCATTGTACAAATCCTTTTTAGATGAAACAATATTTTTTGTTGTCAGTCATTCCAATACTGGCTGTCCTTCAGCGGTTTTATTTTTTTCATCCAACGCCAAAAAACTCGCCCAAGTTTCTGGCTCCAGAAGTTCTCTCCCCTCGGCTCCCAGTGATCCCATGGTGGTAAAAATACCTCGAGAGGGAAAATTTTTGGCGAAACTGAGAAAATTTTTCAGCGATTTTTTATCATTAGGGGTTACAGAAAATTTGTATAAAAACGGATTCCAACTTCGCATGTATTCAAGGTTTTTTTTCAGTACTTTTATGTCTGCGTTTGAAAAATCATGGAAACTGAGCCAAAGATTTTTTGCGGGAATTTTTTTTATCTGACCTTTTTCGGTCGTTGCTATATCCAAATCTACCCACCGACCACCGAACTCTAAAAAAATATCCAATACCTGTAGTCGGTCAGATTCCGTGCCAGAAAAATTGCCTCCATGTGCTGGAATTTTGCATACCCCCAGGAGGGGTATATTTGTTTTTCGAAAAATTTCCTCGTATTTTTTTTCCCTTGCCAAAATTTCCGTGGAAATATTATCAAGCCAAATTTCTATTACGTCTACCCGCTGACTTAAACGCTCCAAGTAGGATATGAGATCATCTAAATTTTTGGGTCGTATAGGACATATTTTTTTTGCCATTTTTTATCCTTTCAAAAGACCTCCAGGCCAGTAAGAAGCAACTTTCTTTTTTATTTTATACGGCGCATTTACTCGTTTCAAAATCACCTCATACTCAGGACCTCCCTTGGTATTTATCAGTATTGTTCCCGTATTAAAAATTATTTTTTCAAATATGCTTTGGTTGATTTTCATGTCGGTGATATCCACCCGATTGGCAAAATATAATGAAGTAAAAAAGGTACCACTTCGTTTATAGATCCGATGATTGGTTACAAAATAACAAGTATTTACAAACCGCAAACACCAAATCACTTCCCAAAAACACAGAATTATCAACAAAGACCAAAAAATAATAGGAATGCTGATAAAAATTAACATTGGGATGCCCATGCTGACGAGAATAACAAAAAAAATGAAAAAAAAGTAACGGGTTCCAATACCGAAAACGAAACAAATATGTTCACCAGAAAAAATATATCGCTGTAGATCACTATGTTTCATTTTTCCACTAAAAAAAGTAAGCCATCGGTATTTTATAAAGCTTTTTATACTTTTGGCAAAAATAATTTTTTTTCGAAAGCGGCAATTATTTTTTGGTTTGCATTACCTCCAAAAATTCTCGGATTTTTTTCTCGGGATTATCAGATTTTACGATTGCGCTCGAGACAAAAACCCCCTCAGCTCCCAAATCTAATGCCACCGAAACATCATCGGCTGATCTCAC
>Ga0209562_1000767_pt1:0-2500 | contig 11452 bp, 8 predicted proteins | sample WorMetvacBELIZE2_FD_187399 | JGI IMG/M metagenome (GOLD analysis project Ga0209562, IMG submission 187399) | Marine gutless worms symbiont microbial communities from Max Planck institute for Marine Microbiology, Germany - Olavius vacuus BELIZE.2... | ecosystem: Host-associated > Annelida >...
AATGTAACCAAAATTATGTCATTCGTAACACTTTCTGCAGTAAGTATCCTAATCGGTATTTTCCATATTGGAAAATTCTGTTTTTGAGTTCCATTTTTTAAAAAGCTGTTGCTCAGAAACTATGTGGTGGATTTTGTTGAAATTTGCAACGTTTGTGCCAGAAAGGCGATAATTGAAGCTGCTAAGAGGATAATTAATTCTGATAAGGTGTGCCATAGTTATAGTGATTTGAATTTTGGCGTCACTTTTTTGGAACACAGTGTATAATTTTTATTTTTTCCTTGTATGTGTGTGTGCGCGCGCAAAAAAACTGAAACATGGTCAGAAATTGATGTTAACACGGTGTAAATATGTCACGATGAACGTCTAGAAGTGATAAAGTTTGATGACATTTGACGTCGACCTTTCGTTATTTTTCGGATGAGAGAATTTGCCTCTAACTTGATCAGATTTACACGATAATGTATCTTAGTTGATTCTATTCTGTGTGAGGACGAGTCCATTTCTCTTACACAGGGGTGGCAATGCGCAGATTTATGCTCCTCTGAAACACATTTTTCATAGATGTATGCCTATTTGCTTCGTTTTAGCTAATGAAATATGTGTTCGTTTATTTATCGTCTAGTCCTATGATATGAGAGAGATGATATGTCTGCTCAAGTCTGTCAGTCACAATATAATTGTTTCGATTGTGTTCGTTCCCCGAAACGTCGTCGTTAGCTGTCGTCGTCGTCGATGTACGTGTATAAATGTGTAAGAACGCCGGGTTTCGTGTACGAGTTTAACCACCGAAAGAACAACAGTTTCACCTGTACAGGCTGCGCACAGTTGAAAAAGACACGCAGCATAACGATAGTTAGTGACGAGGTTGTTGCGTCAGACAAGCATCCAGAGGACGACCATGTTTGTCAGCCGATCTCTGAAACAGGTATGTTGTTGAGCTCTTGTAATGTAATTTATTGGCACCTGTGTACAGTAGCACCAAACTTGTCTTGAGACTCATGAGTCTTGTGTCTCAGCGTCGATGGCTCGAGCTGGTCTGACCCTGTGCGCGCCGACACGTGTCAGCGCGCACAGGTTTGACACAAGTTACACTACGCACGCCTTTACGGGACATTATTTCACGTGTGCCTCGTATAAAGCGATATTTTTTACGTAGATGCCATCACGGTCGACGAGTAGGATACAAATTCGTATGGCTTTGGTGGCATTCTCGCGTAGACAGCAGCCGACAAAGACCTGTGCGCGCCGACACGTGTCAGCGCGCACAGGTTCGGCGTGTGCACCATGCATTGCAGGGTAAATCAATGTCAGACGCTATATTAGGGGGGTCTGGTACTAAGCGCCGCCAGCCGGGCACCAGGGCACCCCCCGGCAACGACCAGCCACCGCTCAGGTGTAGTCGTGGCCGTGGTCGGCACGTCATCGGCGGCTCGAGAGGGCTTTCTACCGATGGCTGGCCGTCTGGATGGCGTGTTTGCTTGCGGACTTGTCTATTCGGTCCGCGGGCGTTTACGTTGTCGGTTCCTCGAGAAACCCGCATCGGTTGCTCGTTTTCGATGCAGGTTTCGACCGCTGACGGTTACCGTAGTTCGGCCTGGTTCAGTGTACGCGTCAAACACCGGTGGTGGTGTCTGCCCGACGTTAGCGGACGGCAGGCAGCGGCAACGGCATCGTGGACGTCGAACGACCGACGCTAACGGTAGAGGCGTGAGGGAACATTGCCCGGCGTCGGTTCCACGTACCCCGCATTGCACAACGCGCGCTTACGGTCGATAGCGTCCGAGTAACCAAGAGGCGGAACGGCTATCGACGGGAAACGGCGACGGGCGATCTATGCGTGATCCTAATTGTCCCAATCGACAGTGACGGAAAACAAAACGACCGTACGGTCGACTCGACTCGGGGCCTGCCTGCCCCCGGTCGGTCGGTCGGCAGTCGGCCTCCACCGTACCGCATCCCCGCTCGTATGGGTGCGGTCGGCGGGGCCGGCTCGCCCGACCTGGCTGACCGGCGAGGCTGCAGGCAGGCCCCGTATCAAGCGGCCTAGGCGGTCATGGCCGAGGGGCCTTAAACCGGGGCCAAGGGGATCACCATAGATTTGTTCCCTTATGCTTCGCAAAAGTAGTCAGCACCTAAATTTGGCGGGAGGAATGTGCCGAAAAGTACTTTGCGGGTTGAAGAAAATGTGATAGGGATGCTAGGCTAAGTCGAACAGCAAACCTAGGAGATATGCCAGTCTTGCCTAGGGCGGCCGTTGCAGCGGGCCTATTTTGCGGGAGCCGCCGTATATATGGGCAGCTCACAGGTCGTCCGAAGTGCCAGTTTCCGCGTAATGCCCAGCATGCAAGAGCGTCGGCTCCTGAGATAGGGCCGACAGCTGATTTTTAACAAAGTCCAAGCATAGTACCCGCAAACGAGGACGCCTACCCGCAACATAGTCTGTGACCCGCAAAGGACAACTAATACCCGCAAAACTAACCGTTAACCCGCAAAAGAA
>Ga0209562_1000768_pt1 | contig 11446 bp, 13 predicted proteins | sample WorMetvacBELIZE2_FD_187399 | JGI IMG/M metagenome (GOLD analysis project Ga0209562, IMG submission 187399) | Marine gutless worms symbiont microbial communities from Max Planck institute for Marine Microbiology, Germany - Olavius vacuus BELIZE.2... | ecosystem: Host-associated > Annelida >...
ATACAGAACTTTATTTAACATAAATGTTCATTTTAAATGATATATTTTTCAGGGTTAAGGTACCCTTTAAGAGATATGCAAGAAATACAGGATACGAGATGTGTATTGAAAGCCACTATTAAGCTTGAAATCATGTAATACATCTCACAGTAACATTTGGTTAATATACGAATGAAGGACATGTTTCTTCTCATTTTTATCCGTAGGCCTATATCCAGAATATTGATGCTCTGTAGCCAGTCCAGCTTTACAGGGTACTGGTACATCGTAGCCTTAAAACAGGGTTCCGCACGACATTAAAAGGTATCGTTACAGAGAAGTGTTTAATGATGTTTGAACATTTGCAGTGTGTGTGTGTGTGTGTGTGCATATTGCAGTGATAATCCGGAAATGTGTCGAGCATTCTGTGAAGATGCAGCCGCTTCCTCGTCGACGAGTCGAGAATCCGATGAGCATTTTGTGATTCGATGTCAAGTCATCCTCGGTGATACGAAGGTTGTGTCGACTGAGATCTGTTATCACTGTTGCCGTATCAGCTGTTCTTATAATGTTAGCTTTTTGTGGAAAGTAGGAAAATTTGATTCGTTATGCCAAAGACTGCCGAGAGACCCGACTCTGCTACTTGGTTGTGACTTTGATGTCTGTCATATGAGCATGGAACAGAGAATTGTTGGAACTGGAACCAGTAGCTTGGTGATTAAGAGGGATGGTGGTCTGGCGTAGTGGTAGTGCATTGGTCTCGATCAACGAAGTTAACCTATGTTGGTCCCGGTTAGTACTGGGATGGGCGACTGTGTCCGGGTTCATTTATCTCGATATGTAACCAGCCACACAGGTCAACTCGGCCTGGCCATCCCTCTGCGGGTAGGTGCAGTGAGTACTATCCAAAGGGTGGTGAGGCGTTGCGGCTGGGGAGTAAAGGCAGGTATGATTTGTATGTGGGTGGTAGGTAAAACTATATGATCCCTTTGTTACACACGGGCCATATCTGAGCACTTTAGAGATAGGGCATAATAAAGTGCTATATAAATTCGCTCCTTTACTATTTTTACTGAGATAGCTTCTACATGTTGAATGTGAAGATAATTCTGAATGCTGAATACCCCGACTCACACTCTGCATTTTGCCATTGTCTAAAGACTTGCATGTTCACTGTTTTGGACTAACTCAACTGTAACATTCACTTTTTATCCAATTTGATTTTTGTCTGGTTTATTTTTATTTATTGTATGATGTGTATAAGGCACTGCTGAGCATCGGTGCAATGAAGGTGACGCTGAATGGGTCCAGTAATATGATGGCAGAAGCTGGAACTTGACACTGGGCTTGTCTGAGGAAGACTGGTGGGATGATGTCAAGTAGGATGTGAACAGTTTTCACCTGCCTGAGACGATGTACACATTCAGAACAAATCGAGGCATATCAGGGGGTCTGTTTGGCTAACTTGGGTTTGCCTGGAAAATGACAGTTATAATGGTGTATGTGCGTGCACACATGCTGATGTGAAGCAACTGAGGGCATGATGCTAATCACTTTTGCTTTTGTCATATATTTTCATCCTTACTTTGCAACTTTGAGTTGCATTTTCGGGCAGTTCTGTGAGTCAGGTGTGCCATACGGAGCTCGTTACTGACAGCATTGCTGATGCTGATGACATTGTACAGGTGTACCGTGATGGAGAGAGTGCCCCACATCTGACGCGGGAACCAGAGAAGGAAAACACTGGTGGAAAGAAGATGTATTATGATTCTGTCCAGGTATGCAATGCTGTTGGTTTTCACATAGTTTCACATTTTAGCCCGTAACTACCAATTTAGTTAATTGCTGTTTAATGTTTAATTGGGTTCTTAATTTAGAACTGGGTTTTATATACAGTGTTCAGGTAAAAATTAATTTTGGTGTCTCTTTTATGATTCGTTTTGAAAGTTGTTTCTGCATAAGAGTAAAACCATAGTGATGTTTAACTCTGAAAGCAGTTAAATCCTACCATCGTTATTATCATCATCATTAGTTGGGCACATGACAGTCTGTTGTCATCATTCTCTACAGCTTCACTGTCTTTCATTCCTCAGAGTTCACGACAGGTCACTCAAGTTGCCGGTGTCCATGGTACGGCTTCCACAGCAGTATGATTGTCATTGGTTGCTCATGTCTCGAGCAGTGGCCATCAAAAGTGAAGTCGTCGGGCTCAGGTGGTTTAGGATATTTTCAGGGAGGTCACCACAAAGCTCCTTATCACTGCTGTGCCTCTTCCTGGTGATGTGTGCTCAGAGAAGCATAAGCATTTAGGAGCCGTCAGTCTTCTTTTGCAGGTCCTTGATGAAGTCCATGTCTACTGCACGTATCAGTGTCTTCTTCTCGTTCTTCTTTTTTGCCTGTAATTCCTCAAGGAATGACAGTACCCCACCACACCACATGATCTCAAGCCTTCAGCTCCATTTCTTTCCAGTTCGTCTTCAACTTTTCCGTCTCGTTCTCCGGTGTTCTCTTCCGCATGTACTTTGGCCGTCTCGTCTTGACGACCCTGAGAAGTCCACCTCGACTGCTTGCAATATCATTCCTGGTCTTTCTCAGTGTGTGACCCATCCTGTTGTCGCTATAAGCATATAGCAACATGCATGTCGTCATATTTGATATTTGATACTCAATGTTATGAAATACTTGATAATTGTCGTTTGTGCTGTTCAGGGGAAAGTAGGTCCTTACAGGCAATTCGTAATCTATGAGAAACGTCGAGTCTACGTGCAGTATGTAGTGTTCTACAAGTCGGATCGACCGGTGCCTCAGCTACCTCCAGTTCCGAAGAAATCGGAAAATACTTCAACCAGCAGAAGGCATTCTGGTGCCACCTGTCACAGGACCCGTGATTCTGAAAAACGACCTTCAAGTGAGGATGAAAGACTGAGTGATAGTGATGATGATGATGATGCGGTTGATCGTTCTCGTCTCCGCAGCAGGCGACACAGTTCACAGTCTCTTGGTCGACGGTCATCATCGGAGAGCGTGTCGTCGGAGCACGGAGACGCTATGAATGATCAGTTATCGACGACGACCGAAACGTGTAACACCGGAGCATGTAACAGCGACGTTAAAAAGGTGTCAGTAACCCGCAAGAGGACAAAAGATTTACTGCGTGCACACGGTCTTTGTCTCTTGTTAATAATAACAACAACAGCAACAAAAACAAACAATAATATAATATATATACATATTTGTATCCCACAGTGCTTCCGCCTCCCTGGAGGACAAACTTGGTAATTATTATTGGAAAGAATTTTCTTTCAAAGGATGCCATCGTCAGTTTTGTGACTGATACAGAACTTTACATAAATGTTCATTTTAAATGGTGTATTTTTCAGTGTCAATGTACCCTTTAAGAGGACACATACAAGAGTATATGTTTATGATGATGCTGATGTCTATCTTTGGCTTCAAAGCTGACAACAAAAATTAAGAGTTTGTGATGTGATATCTTACATATTGCATGTGGAAATGACTCCAGATTTACAACTTAGATGAGGTTGCAAACCAAGATGAACCGACTAGGTTTGAGCTTAAAGATCAGGGTCGTGGTGAGATCCACTGTAGCCAAAAAAGGCACTTTGCAAATTTTAAATGTCATGGGCTCAGAGGTCACAGCTTTTCCAGCGAAGGCGTACTGCTCGATAGGTTGCCATCTAGGATCAGCTGTTTTGTGTCTTATTAATGTAACTGAAAGAATGAATTATCGTTTATTTTAGTCGTGAGCTCATATGCATATACAAACAAATGCTTACTTAAAAAAGAAAAAGAATACACAATTGCAGTTAGTACTACTGTGACAACTAACAGGACAACTATGTAACAAACTTTGCACCCAGTAAACTGTTACGTGACTTAATATAGTAAGTACTCGGATGTCATTGGTGCAGTTTGAGTAATGATATTTAATGGTATCGAGTATAGCACTGGCCACATGCATGCCTGCATTGTTAGCCTGACCTTGTAATGATGCACACACTGGGTGGGTCCAGTGTGATATGCCATCTGTCGATCTCTGTGCAGCATGCTTATACATCAGACCACGTAACTCATTTCGATATCTTGACACTTTGTCCGACCTTATACGATTTTACACTTTCTTTTGCCATTGGAACAATTGCCACACTATTGTGGGAAGTAAAAATTCACATTTGCCACAAACCACACTGTATTCCATTAAAAAGACAGCTATCAGATGGGTTCAGTTGGAAATTTAACAAGCTTTCCAGCAGTGAAAGAATGTCGAAATTCGGCCAAGATTTGACAGAGTTAACAGCATGAGTTGGTGGTGTCATTTTGTTTGGACACGGCATGTAATTGTTTGTTACAGAATGCAGTGCAGCAGAGCCAGTTGTTGCTAATGGAGCCACATCCAGTGACACAGTTGCAGCCGACACGCAGCCAGCATCCTCGTCACATACTACCACTGCTGCTGCTGCTGCTACTGCTTCAAATACTCCATTAGCACAGCTGGTAAGTCGATAGTGACCTGATACCATGTAGAAGTATAAAGTAAAGTAATGAAGGTGAATTTATACAGCACTCTGTAATGCGCTAACTCTAAAGTGCTCAGATGTGGCCTGTGTGTAACATGCACCTGTAACTGTTGCCCAACTGTGTTACTGTGACACTCTTAGTGGTCCTAGCGGCGGCGGCAGCTTCTTAGGCCACTGTAAAAGTACTAATTGGTTGATTGATTGATTGACCTGCATTGCAGAGAAGCCCGGGGTGGCCACCTACCTGATAAATATACAGTGTGAGTCAAAAAAAAGTAGCCCCCCTAAAACTTTTTGCGGTATTATCTCTCCTGGTGAACCTGTGTAATTGAAAATTATCTTGGTTATTGCCCAAACATATTCCTATGTTTACACCAATTTTGGTCCATTTATCTGAATATTTGTGTGAAATATATCATTTTTACCGATGTGACTCCTCAAATTTTAAGAATTCAATTTAGTTTGTTAAGAAATTCATGAATTTTCTGTAAAAACACAAGTCACACTAAATGACATTTAATTAAATATAACAATTAGTATCTGTTATACGAACTGACACATTACATGTTCAAAATTTTCACTGCTGGCTGACACACATGCCTGCAGTCAATTGCGGTTGCCTTTCACAGCGTTGTCAATGGCTTTCTCCGGCTAGGCAGACGAAATCAGCTAAACTGCATCTGTAAACTTGGGAACTGTTTTTGCTTAGGTTGCTGCTTGTAATAAGACTCCAGCATTTCCCCCAAGCCTGATAATCCAGTGGATTGAGGTCGGATGAATCGCGGACCACTCATTATTGGCAATGAAGTTAGGCCGATTTGACTTGATAAAACTTGAAACTGAAAACGTTAAAAACGGTGGGTACTGCTAGAAAAATTAACGCCATTTTGTTAAATATTAAGATAAATCGACCAAAATTGGTAGATATGTGTAGATATGAACTGACAACATGCTGGCAAAATTTCACGGAAATATACTTAATCTGAGTGAAAATATCGTAAAAAGTTTTAGGGGGGCTACTTTTTTTGACTCACACTGTAGAAGAGTAGGGGAAGTTGAAAATGATCGTGGAAAAGTTGGGGAAAATGTGTTATAGCTTGTGGCCTGTTACTGTATGTAGTGTGATGGACACAAAGCAAGTAGAACTTGCAGTAATTTTAGGTCGGTGTGTTTGAGATAGATTGGTGTAGAAGTAAGGAAGAACTTGGTTTGTTATGGTGGGAAAGAAATTTTAAAAAATTTAATATTAGTATGCACTGATGTGAATAATGTGAAACAAAAATATGTAGTGAGATGAATGCAGTGGAGTAGTAATAAAATAATAAACGTATATGAAGTTTTATAGCTTATAAAGATCAGTTAAGACGTGTTTTGTGCATTTCGTAATTATCTTTTGTCCAGGACACCGCAGCAGCTGCACTCTCATATCGGCAGGAATTTGAAAGAAGTGCTGTCCAAAAGATGGTAAGCGTTTAAAAAAATTTAGATTGGACTGATATTTAAATAAAAATGTTTCTTTCATCGATAAATGGTAAGACATCTTGATATCTGGCATAAAACTGTTGTTGGCTTTCATCTGTGTATTATTTTAGCTTCTTTGTTTTTATGTATTTTATTCATTCTCGTTGGCGTTTTAGTGCATAACGGTGTATTATTGTCTTGATGCGTGGTTGGCGGATGGTTGTCAGTGTCTTATGAACCTTTGTCTTCGTCGTTTACTGTAATAATTATAATAATATAATAACACGAGCGATTAACATGTCGGAAAATGACAAAGTCACTGCACACGCACGACACAAAGCAGTCAAGGGAAGCAGTGCTGGAAGGGGTGACAGATGAGTCTTCAGACGACTGTGGAATGTGGACAGAGACGGTGCAGATGTTACTTGCTGTGTTAGACCGTTCCACACATGAGCGGCGAATGACCAGTGATGATGATGATGCCAAACGAAGGCGATGACGCATGCTGAATTCTGTAGACTGTAGTCTGTGTTTAACTTGTGTTGAGCAAATAGATAGATTAATATAGTTTTTTTGGCATATGCATAATGTATGCTTAAATAATTGCAATTCAGTTGTCATATTTTGCAGTTCTGGCTATGAAAGTGTACAGTATTAGAATTCAGCTCTTGACCGACTGTTTTTTGTTGCCAACAGCTGGAGTTGAAGGGTAAAATTTCCGACCAGCAGATGGACGACCTTATTACATCTTACACAGCAATGTATGGTCCTCCACAGTTTAGTGCTGCTAAGCCAGGTATGTATGTTTATCGCATTGTTATATATAATTCTGTGCTTTATAAGCCTCCGCTGGCTATTAGCCACCCTGCCGCTGGAGGCACACTGTTTTTGGGCTTTCCATGCACGTGTCTGTTCGTGATCATATGCTGAAAGTTTGCTAGCGCGATATCTTACAAACTGTTTGTGGGAATTTTACGAAATGTACAACTTCGGTGCAGTTGGCAGACAAAGGTGAATTGATAAGATTCCAAGCACAAAGATCAAAGATTAAGGTCATAGTGAGACCGAATGCACTTTTTCCGGGAGAGGCACACCAGTTGATGATTTACTGTCGAAGACTGTTTAGTTTAAAAGTAATAACAAAGTGTATTCGGCCCAAACTAATAGGGTCTCGGCACGGGAGAGGTTATAAGCCTGTCGGATGCCTATGCCTCCTGGAAGAGAAGAAAAAGCAAGCATGCAAGATCAGTGTGTTGTGGATCTGACTGCGTTCCTGCTGTTGTTAGTTAAAGGGGAACTAAACCTTAACAACAAGTGGCAGTCAGATGATTTGTTTTATTTAAGAGTGAACGAAATTCACCCTCGTTTCAACCAATTTTTGAGTAATTTTAAAGATATCATAATTTATTTAAAAAATTTACTTACTTTTGAATATCGCCAAAATAACTTAATTCCGTTATCTATGGTGGTGGGTGTGTCTGACACAATTGCAATCTGTCAACAAGAATGGCCGATTTTTTTACGCTGTTACGATTAAATACCTCTGTCGATCATGTGGAAAGAGGAAGAATGTCACATTCTTCCTGCTGGATGTGTTACTGCACCCTAATTAACCAATTTATAACACTTGAGCAACGAAAATCGTTACGAAATTTGCAAACAACAAACCATAGATAAAAATATACATACCGACTATTTCCGAGATTACCATGGTGATGACTAGTACTTGCGCCTCAGTAGAGGCAAACTTGGTGACTTTTATCGTCAAGAATCTCCTTTCAAAGTATGCCATCGTCACTTTTGTGACTCATACAGAACTTTATTTTACATAAATGTTTATTTTAAATGGTATATTTTTCAGGGTTAAGGTACCCTTTAACTGTAGTAGCTGTTGCACTTTCGGTCGATAATACCAATTACAGTGCAGTATTTAAGCAGTCTGATGTTACAGTTCGTTACTGTGACATTCTTCTGATGGTAACATGGTCACTCAGCTAAGAGACGTTGCGATGAAGGCTGTTGTAGAATTAATAATTACATTATGCCCGACGCATTCAACGTTTAAATGCATCCAAGTTCCACTAGGTCTGAGTCCGACACCTCGGTGTTTGGACCCAGCACCTCGCACGTGAGACCTGCCAGTCATGATCGTCATGTTTTTTTTTCATTTCTATTACAAAATTAATAAAACTTGAATTTAATGATGACATGCACTATTTTCATCCATTGTACTGTTGCGGTTCGATAACTATGCAAGCAACATTATGTAAATGTGGTGTCGGCGTTGTATTTTGAATTAAACAAAAATAAGTTAATTCAGTTGCTCGATTAATTAACAATTGAACTGTTTCGATTAATCATGTAAATTTTTATATCCAATAGCAGCCCTATTGTATATGGATGACAATGACGATGATGATGATGATGATGAATATGTTGACATCGTGTGTGGTCAGTCAATGCAGCAGCACGGCACGCACCTGCTGCCCAGCCTGCCGCAGCCATTGTCAGCGTTGACGACGACGATGATGCTGATGATGAAGATGATGATGCAGTTCAACAACGAGTCCTCGACTCTCTTGTTGATGAGTTCGTGCAGATAGTGAACTGTGCTGACCGGCAGACTGCCAAGCACTACATCACAAGCAACCAGATGAACGTTGAACTGGCCATTTGTGCCTACTTCGATGACCACACATCATAATATCAGTCACCCTAGGCCCAGAAACGTTTGACCGGATTAATTTATGTATATTTGATTTTTTTTGTAAAGTTAAATACAAAGTTAGTTTAGCACTGTGAAGTTTTGTTTCAGTCCTGTTTCTACAGTGTGGGTCAAAAAAGTAGTCCCCTAAAACTTTTTGCAGTATTTTCTCTCTTGGTAAACCTGTGTAATTGCAAATTACCGGCCTGGGTTATTGCCCAAACATATTCCTATGTCTACACCAATTTTGGTCAATTTATCTGAATATTTGTGTGAAATGTATAATTTTTACCGGTATGTCTCTTCAAATTTTAAGAATTCAGTTTAGTTTGTTACAAAATTCATGAATTTGTCGTAAAAAACACAAGTCGCATCAAGTGACGCTTAATTATATATAACAGTTAGTATCTTTATATAAACTGTCACATTACATGTTCAAAATTTTCACCGTTGGCTGATGCACAATGTCTGCAGTCAGTTGCTGTTGTCTTTCACAGCGTTGTCAATGGCTTTCTCCGGCAAGGCAGGCCAAATCAGCTAAAGTGCATCTGTAAACTTGGGAACTGTTTTTAGCTTCAGTTGCAGCTTGTAATAAGACTCCAGCATTTCCCCCAAACCTGATAATCCAGTCGGATAAACTGGGGACTACTCATTATTGGTGATGAAGTTACGGCGATTTGACTTGATGAAACTTGAAACTGAAAAGGTTAAAAATAGTGGGTACTCCTAGAAAAATTAACGCCATTTCGTTAAATATTAAGATAAATCGACTAAAACTGGTAAATTTATGTAGATATAAACTAGCAACATACTTTCAAAATTTCACGGAAATACACTTAACCAGAGTGAAAATATTGCAAAAAGTTTGGGGGGGGCTACTTTTTTGACTCACACAGTCCCACTGTATGTTAACTGTACCATGTACCCTGTACACAACTGAGACTGGTGTTTAAAAATAACTAACAGTGTCTGAGGTCTGCGTATTTTTGTTCAGACTTGTTACTACTGCAAAGTACTGGAGAGTTTTCAGACTGAGAGGTTTTCATATTTAGCGTGTGTAAATATTTGCAAACTGTGTGTGAGTTGCAGCACACAGTTATTAACGAATATGAGTATTTTTCTGCACCAGTTATTCCTCTCAGACTTCATATATTTTCGTGCTTTTCTGTGTAGAGCTGTTACGTGGCGACTGCACACAAAATCAGTAAGTTGTACAGTGGCTGCTTTTCAGAATGTAGTCAAACTTTCAGGCTCACATTTGTTTTTCACACATTGGTACCATCAGACCTGCTTACCCAGCATGCCAGCCACGCAGTCATAGTGGTAGGACAAGATGCAGGTTGGGTCAAAAACAATATGAATATTTATATGTGCAAAATGGTGCTGCCATGTAGCAGGTCTGTTCTGTTTCATGTGTTATTGAAAAAAATTGGAAAATGAGTACTTACAAAAAATGGGAAGTTAATTTTTTTCTGAATTTCTGAAGCAGTAACATTTTTGTATCTTTGGCATAACAACAAAAAACTCGTTTAATGGCCCTCATTTCAGGACAGTCTGGTTCAGCCGGTGCTGGATTCATTTCACCACTGTCAGACCGTTTGCTCTACTCTTTTGCTTTTATATTTAGGCCTGTCTAATAGGCTTTGCTCTGTTGTAAGTATGTTCATGTAAATGCTTTGGATTATTTCTTCGTCAGCTGGCCTGTGAAATATGTTGTTATGTGAAAATTGTGGATTAAATCAGTTGCTTCTAAATGCTATGTAAGATGAATTGCAGACGTTATGAAGCATTGAACAAGTTCAGTAACATGAGTTATGCATTTGTGTTTGTATTTCACCTGCTGTTCTCTCTGCTAAACATCCATTTGTACATCAGTATATAACTCCAGAGATGTTTGGCCGGGGCCTCAGCTTCGCTTCGAGGCTGTTGGCCTCATTAGCACTTTGTACAATTTTGAACATTTTGCTGTATTTGATAATTGCGATACGCATACTTTTACAGAATTTGTCAGAAAGTTAATTTATTAAGATTTGCAAATTCAGGAACTCCATATCATTTAACTTCCTGCTTTCTCCTTAATCTGTCGGAAATCGTGGCAATTTTATTTCTATAATGGTGGAAAATCAAATATGACATGCAATACAAGGCAAATGGATTTTACAATGAATGAATGATGCACCGCTTTAAAATTAATAAATTAACAATTGTTATTTATTTCGTTGCTGTTATAATAATACTATAATAAACCTATTTGTATGGCCTACCATTAACGGTGAATCTTCTAGAGATGGGCAGATAAATGCACAAATTGCACTTATAGAGTGACTATCTGCTTATGAAATTGACATCTTTCGTCATCATAGTTTCGTTTCCGTATAAACAACGACTAGTTACAGCAGCAGCAAATAAAAACGCGTAGAGTCTTGCAAACAGCTGTTTCATCGATTTCACCAAAGCCAGCAATGTTAGCGATTCAACTGACAACACATACACATACTTCGCGCCTATTATCTGGACTGGCATACAACTAACATAAATTGTCAGTTTCCAGTTTCAATTTAACTGAAAGTATTTCATAAAAGTGTTATATGTACCACAATTTATTTACACATTGTGAAGATAACAAAGTCCAATTATCGACAATTCTGTTAGGCCTACTAGATTTATTTATTTATTTATTTATTTAAAATCAATGACAGAAGGACCCGAGGGCCACTTATACTGCCAGAAGTACACAAAATACACAGAATACACAACACAAATT
>Ga0209562_1000770_pt1 | contig 11443 bp, 8 predicted proteins | sample WorMetvacBELIZE2_FD_187399 | JGI IMG/M metagenome (GOLD analysis project Ga0209562, IMG submission 187399) | Marine gutless worms symbiont microbial communities from Max Planck institute for Marine Microbiology, Germany - Olavius vacuus BELIZE.2... | ecosystem: Host-associated > Annelida >...
CATTTTACGATCATAAATTCACAATGTTGATTGCTTTTACAACAAAATTGAAAAAAAAAACAATATGAAATCATGCTTAAAACATTCAGTCGATCATTGATAATTAGACAGCCCGCTGTTGAAATATGGGCTCAGGATATGAACCGGGGGTCCAGGAACGAACTGGGCGGGCCTGGAGAGCTGAACAGTTCCCCTACCTTGGAAATGATACTTTAAACCCTGGAAGAAGACTTCCGAGCGTTTCCCCAGTTCCAAATTTGCCACTACACCACTGTGTACGTTCCACACTACTTAATATGAAGTTTATTCGCCCGTTAGGCAGACACAAGACAGGTTAATGAACAAACGAAGTATTACAAAGTATTGTACTGGATTCAAGTATTCAAGAACACTATTAACAACTGGTAGCATTAACAACTGGTAGCTTCCGCATGAAAGAGATGCAATATAATCAAGAAAATAAATGTTCACGAGGATCACTATTCACTAACAGTGACTCAGCATAAGCTGACAACACTAAGTTATCATACAAATGTAATGCCTAAACAGAGTTACGAAATTTCTGAAGAAAACACGCAAAAATCGCGTTAAAAAACGATGCTGATAACGCGCAAACTGCCAATCCTGATAGTAGAAACATTACAGCAAAAATACTCTGTTGATATTACAATTACACAATCACATAGTAAAAGGTTACATCAGTATCAAGAACTCAAGTGTGATTTGCACGATACAGCGTGAAATGGTTGAATGCAAGTACTTCAACATCAGCAGGAGGTTGGTAGGCATAAACCTTATGCTGTGATTCAGACATTGTTGTCAGGCCAAGAATCTCCTGCACAGCAGAAATACAAAACATACACAAATGACTGCATTCAGTCTAAACTGTGATAAAGTGAAGACATCCAAAAATGACCAATTACACAATCATATAAATGCATAAAATTTAAACTATGTATCAAAAAAATATAATGTACACTACGGTCAAAAAATGTGCTATTATGATTGTAACTATGGATAATCTTAACATCTTAATATTATTTTTAATCACAAATAAATGCTGCATGCAATCATAGTTAAACTGCCACATCACCTTGAATGTGTACACAGACTACTGGGTAAAACTCTGTTAAATCTGGAGTTTCAACAATTTTTTGCACTACCATAACCGAAAGTGAATGCGGAAAACAAGTCGTACATCATTTACTTACTTATTATGTTAACAGCATCTTGATACTGACACCATCAGAGCGTCACTACTGATAACGTTTACAAATTAAAACACTGATAAAAGATTTTTGTACAGACTTACAGCAAAATACATGTTGTTAGGGACCACAGTGTACATGATACATTCACCTAAGTATAACTAGTGCCACCATGAACAACAATTAAGAGAAAACACAAGAACCAACACAACATAATAAACTTGACAAAACTAAACCTAGTGCAACTGTCTCATACAACATCTGGCTGCAAAACTCACCAAGCCACAGAGTGCACATTTCAATGCAAATCCAGCCAATGTCAAAGACACGCTGGGACCTGCTCTGATGCCTATGTTCTCTGTTTGAGAGCTGCTGCACTTCTTCACAGGTCAAACCAATTCTCAACAACTGTGAAATCAAATGTGCCTGTCCTCAAACTAATATGATAACAGAATCCTCTCATTCAATGTAACAAGATATTTTAAAAAGTGAAAAATATCAATACCTGAATTACAGCATAATTTGGCTGGACCTGAGAGGCTGTTGAAACTAAAGAGTCACTGACTGGAGCGGCTGACGGCAAACTGCTTGCTGGCTGATAGCTTGTAAGAGAATTCTTTGGTGTTGGTAGTGTCAACCTGCCACTGCCATTCGATGGAACAGACAATGACTGCTTTGACTCAGTCTCTGTAACAGATATAATAGCAGCATCAACTGATGTGGAGACATCAGACCTGCCTGAGGTTGCTGGCAAAACTCTGTTGGATTGCTCTTTCTGACATGTATTTGACGTATTTAAGTTCAAACCATCAATCAAGTCACTGGGTGAACATCTCTCTGACTGCTTCAATTGATCTTTGTGACCTCTCACGCAAGACACAATATCGTCAGCTTTCGTAGAAGGCCGACGATATCCGAGGCTTTCGTCTGCAACAAGACAGCGTTCTCTGCACTTCAAACTGCACGAATGCTTTGGTGGAAATGGCGTCTCAATAGCAGAAAGACAACATCCAGACACAGTAATATTTGGCAGGTGGTAAGATCCACCAGATTGTTTCTGAGCACACAACAAACTCTGCGAACTACTTTCATTTGTACGTTGTGATGGAACACACAGTGCTACAAGTGAGCTTGTATTTTCTATACTCTGTGTCTCTGAAGTAAGACCATTACGATCACCCACATCACTACTGACAGTAACAACATCCTTACTATGGTCAGTACTGCTCGCTTGTGCTCTACTCATTATAGATGTCCGTCTCCGAAACTTCTGCCGTGATAAGTTTCGTTTTTTATTCCGTGAATACCTATCAATGTCACAATCTTGCATTGTTCCAGTTTCATTTAAAAAGCTGCTGGATGGTCCTAAATCAACCGTATTGTTAAATGAAACCGACTTCAAATCAGCAGTGCCATTACAAGTCTGTGGACCGATTTCTTTCAGTGACGTGCTTCGATGAAGTAAACGATGAGCCACAGCGGTGTTGTTGTCACCAGTTGACAACTGTATAAGACCTGTCCTCGTATCATGTCTGTTTGAGACCGCTGACACACAGACTGATGCTGCACTCGTCTCTGGAGTGTTTCTCTGACTGCTGCCAGTTACAATATCATTACCAGGATACAGAGTAGATGTATGTGCTAATTGTGCTATACCATCATCGTGTGTCACCACTGGATCATGACAAGATTCCGACACAACCTCTGACAACATTTCTGCAGACACATCAACCGTATGCTTTGCAACAGCAGAATCATTCCCATGTCCTTCTGTCATGCTGGTGGCTACTTCTGGCTGTGAGGTTTCACCAGCAGCAATGCCTGTCCCACATTCAATGTTGCTTAACAGTTTATCAGGCACACAACTACTTGGTTTTTTAGAATCAGTTAACATCTGACTAACACGTGCATTGTTCAAAGACCTTGGCCATTCAGCAGAAATTACAGATGCCGCTGTATTCAGGATGGTAACATCAGCAACAGACCAGTTCACTGGGCAAACTCTATCACTAGACACAGGCAACGACATAGCTGATGATGAAACAGCAGCTGCAACATCACGTTGAATCTCAATCCCACAAACACTCTCAGTCACAACTGCCCGAACGTGTTGCATGTCTTGCTTCTGTTGTTCTAACGAAATGTTCGGAACTATTGGCATGGAACTGCTAAGTAGTGTGACCGGTTGTGTATTCAAGTCACTTACGGTGCTCAAAGCTAGCTGCGTTGCATCACCTTCAACTTGTGTTACCTCCACCGAGTTTGAACATGATGCAACTACATCACTTATAGGATCTCTGGCTCTGATACTGCTGGCCTCATTAGACTGTGCTGTAAGTGATGATGTAGGCACCAGAACAGAAGCAGGAACATTCACAGCATGCAGCATGTCACATTTGGACAATGCAGTTTCACAATCTCTCTCTGTGGGCGTATGTTCGCCAACACCATCATTATGCAGGCTGACATGAACACTGGTTGTCAAGTGCTGCGACTGTTCCTCATCTTCCATGAGCATGTTGTGGTTGTACAATCGACGCTTTTTATTAGCACGTTTCGTTTTATCACTCTTCTTAAACAATGGGTCACACTTGTGCACATTCTCTTTGTAAAAAGCTCGTTTCCGTTTAGAAGCAGACGACAAATCTATTTTCTCAAAATTACCAGTTGGTGACCTCAACTTTTTCTCTCTAAAATGACTTTGACCACCTTTCAGTGCACTCTGTGTGCTGCTTGGTGATAAACTGCTTTTGACACATGTTTCTTGACATGGCAACTGTACACACTCTGTTGCCTCCGGTGAAGTCGTCACATCCACATTATTACGAAGTGAGCGAATGTTTGTTATACGCAACCCAGCCGTGTGGTTTTCTATGCACGTTGTCATAACTGGCATGTCAGCTGCACTCACAACTGAGACTTTGGACAAAACATTTACATCAGATTCTCTGTAAGCCATTCGCCCAGCATCTACATAAGACGAATCTAATTGAGAGCAGTCACTGCTACACGATAGAGCAGTGGTGCAAATCACCCCAACCGCTTCAGTCACTAACCCGTTACCATGTCTGTTCTGCTGCCCGGTATCAGAAGATGTATTGCTGGACTGTGTGTTCAGCAGTCGATTCTGATTCATGTCACTGTCCGACATACAGAAAAGATCTCGAACCCTGTCATACACAGCCGATGGTAAAGCAATGTCGGATGCTTGTGCCTCACTGCAGTCAATGACAGCAGTAGTTGGTCTGGATTCGGCTGCAGTGACGGTGAGCAATACAACCTCAGAGTGCAGTGCACTGGCAGTGTGAAGAGCTGGACTTGTACTGCTGCTGACAGACTTAGTTGGAGCTGCACAGCGCACTGGAGAAAGTGGAAAGTCCGGCTGAATAACAATTGTGCCATCTGGAACGTCAGAACGAGTCACCTGGGTCGACTGAAAGCAATACACATCACTCTGTTTGCATCGGCGGGCATTCGTCTTCATATTAGTTTCGAACAGATCTTCGAGAACATCTTCGCTGAAAACTGACACCGCAGCATAACTGTGCTCAGCAGTAACCTGCAGTTCAAACAAGCCAAAGCAGACAATATTAGCTCATGAAAACAGTAATAACTACAACAACGACAACAGAATATAAGCTGCAATTTTATACAATATGCTGTGTTCTTCTCACTGACCTATAAATACATATGTATTCACAGCATCTCAGCTGGCATAATTCTGCAGATCTGTTTCTGCTAACTTACTTACTTACTTAGTGTCCATAAAAACTTATTTCCGATTTCTGATAGGCAATAAATTTTTTTATAAACACAAACCACAAAACGTTACCATCAATCTACGATCTACTATTATGACGATCGCTATTGCTATTACAGTTAATCAGTAAGCTTCAATAAAAAAATCAGTGCGGTAGCATCCAAAACTTCCAGATACATACACTGTACATACAACCAATTAATGTGTTACAATCAACATGGCACTGTGTTTTGTACCAATGATGCATCAGCTTCTGACTGTGCCAAATTGTCCAGAGGTCCACTCAATTTTGCATTTTCCTCACAGGAACTTTGTTCATCGCACGACAGTCGATATTCCTGTGATGCACTTTCATCTGGGACGATGACTATGACTGGCGAAGACTCAGAAATTGGATTAGAGTCACTGACATGACTAGGCAACTGGTTTAGTGCGGCAGTTGTTTCTATCTGCTGACGGCAAGATCTATTCTGCAAGTCTAATGACAACCGTTCACCGAGACAACTTTGTGGTACAGCAGCAGCATCAGTCATAGAAGTAGTGCATATCGGGTTATTCTGCACTGCAGCAGTCATCACTGACGACATGAATGACGACAGAACAATGTCGTGGTCATGCCTCTGACTACCTGAAGCCAACAGAGATTCACCAACTTCAACAGCCACATCAGACATAGATACTGCATGACACACTGGCCAACTAATGTCAACATTGTCTGCCTGCACTGAACGATTCTGGAGACGTCTTGCAATGCTTGTAGTCACATGCGGTGAACAGAGTTCTTTACAAGTCACCACTGAAGACGAAGCCGACTGCATCGTTTGAGAAGGCGGTGCTGATGAAGTACTGCACGGAATACTACAGAGTCTTGGTCTCCATTCTGCACAACACAGAACAGAACTAACAATGTTGCTGCAACAATGACAACAGTATGTTTCTATTAACCGTGAAAAAAAACATTTAAGAAATAACTGTTGCATACTCAAAGCTCAACCAAAATAACAGTTTATCTTCATGTACAAATCTGGAAGACCAACATATAACTGATCTGCAAGATCACTAGCATGTAAATATCTAGTGAAATCAACATCGGAACTGTTCTCAACAAATTTTATCCTTGCATGCTTTAAATGCATCAAGCTCAGCAGCTGTGTCACAGTGTCATTATACCGAACCGCACTGAGCTCAAATAAGCACATATTTCTATCTGAAGTTATTTTGCTGAGTGAAATTTCATTCGCTCCACGACTGAACTGCACTAAGAGTTGGTTCTTGATTATGGAATACACAGCATGTTCCATTTTTGAGTGCTTGTACGTGAGTACCGGTACACACACTTGCACATTTGGTACATTACTTATGCTGTGGTACTTGAAATGTCTCTGCTATAGTCCCTGGAACCGTCGTCGTAGTCAAAGTCTCAAACCGAAACCAGTCGTTAAGCTGACGGCTCCAAACCGATAATGCCGCATGCCATTGTCATAGATAGACTAATGGCTTAGCGGTTTAAACATAATTATAAGCGTGATTTTGGCAAAAAAAACTCCAAATCATTATATTAAGAAAAGTGAGGTAAAGCAATTACAAAATAAAGTAATTATTGAGTTACAAAATTACGTGTGTAATTTGTTGTAATGTCTAAAATAATTTCTAATTAGCAGTTCAAGTACAATTTAGATATTTTTCTAATTTGATGACTGTTGCACAGTAGATATACTTCAAGCTAACGACTGGTTCCGGGGACTACCTGCCACATACTCCATGCCTACATAATTGACTATACACTGACCTTGACATCTGCCCGACAACACTCAGTAAGTTACAATATTAAAAGAAAATGCTAAGAAGTAAAATATTTAATCTCTCCTTACAGATAAAACACGTGACTTGAGCACACGACCATGCACACAACTCAGTACAATGCTGAAAAATACTGAACACGTCAGAGAGATTACCGGCAATGTTATTGAGCCTTCTCTCATCATCAGAACGGATTGTAAAGTGTTCAATGCAAATGTTGGCTGCCTGATGCTCAGCTGTAATACAGCGGCACTGAAACTGCTGTGACGGCTGCGACTGTGAGTGTGGATGAGAGTCTGAGCTGTCACCATTCATCTCCATCAGCAGCTGTGACAGTGGAATGCTGTTCATCGCACTCAACTCATTATCATCAGTCAGATCTGCACCACACCTGGCACATCACAGTTCAACAGCAAGAAGCAATGAACCACAAAAGCACACAGTGTTAAAAAACCCGCAGGAGGTAAACAGTAAATTAACAGCAAACAGTTAAGATCTGCTGGTTCAGATAAGTAGATTTAGAAAAACTAGACTGACTCAGAATTAATCCAAAGACTTTCACGTGCTGATACTCATAAAAGGCTGACAATGGAGCCACAAAGCAGTACCGCCATGACTGATTATTTACGTTTATTTACAGCTGTTGTTTTTGTTCTGGACATCATTTTCTATCTGTTTTTTGGTTTACTTTAGGTTTGATATTATAGATTTTAACGTAAACTAGACTATAGGCCCAAAGTTTATACTTCTTTATAGCAGCTAGAGTGTAGTGAGTATGAACAATGGAACTAAATTTAGTTTTATATATGACCTTGAACATATGTGACATGTTGGTGTTCCATACTGAGATGATTGTACAATATAATTAATTTATGTTTAGTGATTTTTATACAACCAACAATTGAATGACACTGGAAACTAACCTACGATGAACTTGATTCAGCAACTGTTCAAAGCACGTCCTGTAACACACAACACTATATGTCACATGTACATATTGTCATAAATATGCCTTATATGCTGCTGTATATGCTAATGATACACATGAATAAACACAAAACCCATAACATATATCTGCATGAGTGAGTGAATAAGTTCAACAATCTACTGGGCACAACATCTGTTATTTCAGATACAAGTCTTTGCAGTCGACTGACAACAAATCTCCAAACAACCAAAGGAAAACAACACAAACTACAGCTAACCATAAACGTAAACCAACTGGCCCTGGTTCAGCTATATGAACTGCTCATATGAGTGAACATTACTGTGTACAGCCCTAATGCTCACACAATAGAGAACAGCAGACATACAGTGTATTCTGAAAGCCAAAGATGACATCAGTCGTGACACTAAAGACAGCACAGCCAAGAAGAGAATGGGTTGGAACTAGATATGCACTGCTAAACTAATGACATTGTGCTAAATGCTAATGTCGGGTTCCATTTCCAAAATTCAGCAGATTCAACGAGGTGACCACAATTGTCAAGCATACATTTGCATTTACAGATGCCAATAAAACAGATCCTGACAATGACTGATTGGTCTGCAAGTATCCAATTCCAAATTGTAGTGTTTGACCAAATTTGACCCAAATTAATGTAGAATAGTCAAAACATGTACATTGTAGCCCACACATTATCAATTACTGTTAGCTTGTTTGTGACGGCTGCAGGGCACAAACAAACCAAGAAGATACAAGTCAACATCAGCGTAATAATGTTTACACAGTGTCATGAGTTAGTACAGTATATTCACTCACCAAAATTGAGGAATGTCCTTGAAATGAAAACCCTGCTGCAGATTGAACAGCGTACAATCTGTTACAACTAGTAGTAAATCAGGATCTCCAGCCTACACACAGTCAAACAGTGAAACACATATATGAACACAGATCTGTAGATGAGTAAGGCTTAACGTCCCCACAATTGAACACATTATAGGCTATATCAGGGACGGATTTTTACGAGTCAAATGAACGAGTCAACAGTGTCAAAGTACTGAAGGAAGATAGGTACTACAGATTAGGCTTCAATCCCATCAGGTCCACCCCACCACGCTCACAATAATACAACAAATATGCAGCATGAAAAAAACACATAAAACACATCGAGATAAACACAAAAAATCTACACACAGTGAAATGGGCCCAGTGTGACAAAACCCAATCCAGAGAACTGTAAGAACTGCTCATCTAAGTGTGCTTATGACTGTGCACAACTTCAGTACACAATACAACACGGAACAGTTCTGATAATCTCCCCTCTTACATCCAGACAACCGTCATAGCTCAGATGTTGCATATCAGAGGAGAGGGGCTGTAACAACTACATAAAGATAAATGGTGGCAGTTTCTCTCAAAAGCAAAATCGATAATATTTGTTTTTCTAATTAGCAAAAATGTACCAGTGTAATTCACAATTTGCCCAGCTGCTTACTGGGAAAGTATTGATCAAAACTGACCAAAATGTAGCCACAAATAGGACACAAACCAACAGTTAAGTACAAATGCAACTAAAATGAATATTAACAAAATCAACTGATACTGTATATTAGTAACACAGTAACAAACTGTGTTGATACCGCTGCTGCAGGAGGACTGATTTCAACGTGGTACTCTCTCAATATAATGACGGCATGAACCCAATCCATCTGAGAGTCTTCTGAACTACAACCAATCAAAAACCATCCATCTGTATGAACACTAACAATGACCAACAGATGAGGTGTCTGTATAACACGATGCACAATAAACATCATGCAGTTATAAACCAACAGGTAGATGGCACCTCATGTGAGCTCTCCAGTACAACACACAACCAGTGCAACATGGTCGTACACATGGCCACTCTGTCCTCAGATGAGTTCCAGTAGAGAGTAGAGACAAACTGCAGATGATGATGTATACCGTATAATCATGTTCACTGACAGAATCTGCTAATCACAGTCTAGTCTGACTTCTCTGTGATGATAACGATGCACTAAACTAGCTGACAGGGACAATGACAATGACAAAGCATTTGCAGTTGCAAAACAGCACGAGACACAATGTCATATAACATAGCATCTTTGCAGAAGTTACTGCTGTCAATGTTATGACCTACCTTGAAAAACTGCACAACACAGCAGATAGCTCTAAATGAAGAGTGGACAGACTATGGCCCTTGAGCGACATCTTGCCTGTCAATGCATTTTAACTGGCTTCATGAACTTGTACAGCAAACAGCCCATCAACAGCATTTTCTGTTGTTCACAAATCTTTTACACATTTACTTCTTAACAATCACACACAGTAATTGACACTGTGACTCAAAAAACTGCACCAGTTTATTGTTGCAAGAACTTTATCAAATATTTCTATATTGGAATAGTTATTGGTATACATATACTCTATTAAATTTGGAACAAAATGACATCAAAATTATCAATCTTCCGTGAAGGATGTCTTCATACTGCCTTTGAAAAGAAGCATACATGTGGAAGCGCAACTGAAACTGACACAAGGTTGGACATCTGTCCCTCAAAAGACATTCAAGAATCACATAAAAACCACCACACAATAAGTTCACCCAACAATGCTTTAAACTGTTCAAAACAAAGAACAGGTTATCAGTAACTAACAAACATAATGAAAAATTCACACTTCACAAAGCTGAAGCAAGAGGATAAATAACTCTGTTTGAGACAATAAATTTAGTTCAACTATAATTTGGACTGGCATGCTCACTATCGGATTACTCTTAAACAAGCTTTCAGTGACATGCAGCAAACGTTCAGAACACTTTTTATCCACTACAAATACTCACATAATTGAAAGCAAAAAAATCCACTTACATAAATGCACGGTTGACTGCATCTGCTGTAAACAGAGCATTGACACTTAGTTGCAAATCTCCGACCTCTCGAATGACTCCACGATCCAGCAATGAAACATGCTACAACATACAGTAATTCACTCAACCGTCAACATTCAAAACACAGCATTAATTTCTAACTTTTCTAGTTTATTTCTAGACATTAGTATTCAATGTCCAAGCTTGATCAGATGCCTCCTGTGTCCCACCTCAGCAAGAGTAAATCAGATGTTGGGACCTACCTAGGATGATCTTAAAAAGTCACCGAAACATCTGACCTATCCCTTCACTAAACCGTACAAGGGCACAAAGAGTCCATGATTTTGACACATTTGTCAACTTCCACCATCTATGTGTTGCTGTCATTTTGAATTGCAGCAATTTATCTGAAATCTAACAAACTTGTTAAGCAATGATCATTACCTGCATCTTTCCCAAATTTGGTACAGTTCATAAACTTAACTCTGAGAAAAAGATGAGACAAAGTTGCAACTGTAATAAGTATATGTCAAAAACTGGTGGTTAAGTGAGACTAATAATGAATGAACAAAAATCTAAAATAGGTAACAGTGCTATCACCAGGGGCAGCCTAGAGTGGCGATACAGCATTAACTGCCAATTTCCCTAGTTTCAACAGCTCTAAAAAGTAATGAAAAATACAGCATTAAATGGTACTTTAACCCAGAAAAATATACCATTTCAAATGAACATTTATGTAAAATAAAGTTCTGTATCGACGATGGTGTCATTAGCTAATTTGGCAACATTTAAAAGTAAGTAATTTTTTAAAATAAATTACGATATCTTTAAAATTACTCAAA
>Ga0209562_1000771_pt1 | contig 11436 bp, 7 predicted proteins | sample WorMetvacBELIZE2_FD_187399 | JGI IMG/M metagenome (GOLD analysis project Ga0209562, IMG submission 187399) | Marine gutless worms symbiont microbial communities from Max Planck institute for Marine Microbiology, Germany - Olavius vacuus BELIZE.2... | ecosystem: Host-associated > Annelida >...
TTTCAGCGGTAGCGTCGTTATATTTATCGTTCACAAATGACGTCACAGTGACGTCATCGCAATAAAACTCACAGCTGTTATTCAGAATTAAATTACGTACCAAACGTATATTTCCGATTTTTTATATTTTGAAAATTAACAGAATTATGCCGTTTTGTAACTTATTTATGGAACAACCCTCGTACATATCCATATCAAATTACATTAGCAAAATCACTCATTAAAGAAATTTCGTGCCATACTACATATTCATGAAATTCTTGCATTTAAAAAAACAGTTTTTATGCATGTACCTTTAGAAGTGTAAATAACCGATAGTTTACGTGCATCATTTCAATCAATGATGGCTGCAGTACAATAAATGTCTTTTCTCTGTTTATTATCTCTTAATGCAATGGTTCATAGCACTTTGTACCATCTATACGCATGACAGATGGCAAGATAGCAACCACTTAACAAATTATAGGTCCAGGGCAGAGATACCCTCACTGTATGCTCATTTTGAACTCTACAGTATAATAATGATGGAAACTCCATCCTGCAATCTCAACAAAAGCCCACCTTATGCTCGCAGATTGTGTAAACCACCTTGACAAAGCACCTCCCCCAATTTCATGAATATGATCAAAAGCTTTCAGAACTATTTTGCAGGCAAGTTACTATAACTGTATAATTTGGCAAATGTGTTATCAACTTCTGAAGTAGCATTCTTGCAATTGGCCTTTAATCTGTCTACACCATTATGCTGTTAACTACAAACACTTAGCCAGAGACAGAAAGGTCGACCTCCATTTGCTCTATCTGTCGGAGGTGCGTGTTTTTGCTGCTGGTGAGCATTGTACGAGTTTCGTCAAGCTGCGTTTTGATCTGCATGCTCTCGTTGTACAACACGGAGAACTGAGACTGCAGACACTTGTATTCCGTCGTCTCAACTATCACACTCTCCGGCAGCATCGACAGCTGACAACAAAATACAACAGTATCAGTCAATCAGTAAGTAAAGTATTTCTAAGCAAACAGTCACCATGTGCCATGGTCACTCAGACATGTTTTCACTCGCCATATGAACAGTCTTGAGCTAACATTGTGTTGTAAGTAAGACAGTAAACTGTTCCACACCTGCAAGTTGTTGCCACCAAAGGTGTTACATGTATATGTACGTGGGCTGATGCATGTCATGTCAATGACAAGGTCCTATGTGATCAGCTGCAGACAAAGTACCACATGATAGAGTACAAATGTTTCTCATCGGTAAACTAAGCCTATATTACAAAACTACTGAAGAATGTCACCACACGACCGAGAAATGTCACTAGCGTCGGTGTACGAAGTCCTACTCAGTTACTTATATCTATTCAGAAATGCAAGACTCTCCACGTGCTCAGGCAGTAGACGTGAACGGCGCTTGTCAACGAGCCTACCGGTTGCCAGAAACAGATGTTCAGAGGCTGCCAACAACACTGGGTATCGCGAGAAAACTGCAGCGACAGCAGCCAGTGTGGGTATGCATGTTCATGTTCCCTCTACCGAGCGAGCAGATCGCATTTAGGGTGCCACCACTGTGCAGAGGTAATGGTCAAACTGTGCTGTCGGTGTTGCCTGGCTCGTGTCGACATGACATGCAATAAATTCGATAACCGATTATACATTCGGAAAACCAATTAACGGCTGAAAACCGGTTTACCATTTAAGAAGCCTAGTTACGATCCATTTTGAAAATTTTGTAAGAAAAGTTTGCTATTTTATTGGCAAGAGGTTCAAAATTACTTCATCACAATTGTCTTTTAATGTGATGACCACATATTATATCGGCCATTTAGAAGATTAGTCGTATCATATAACTGCTCACAAACTTGCCACTGACGACATTTTTACAGATGCAACATACCCACCACAAACTGAAACAACAAGTAGACAACATACAGCAAGATCAATTAAGTTGTACAACACACTTCGGACAAATCAAAATAATGGAGTTTGAGCTTAAAATCTGTGCCAGTGCAGAAAAAGAACCAGCACATATCTTGCAGTGACAGTCTGAGTCTCTTACATCCATCTTCAATGACTCAATTTCTTTAACAGCCTCTTGGTGGTCCTGCTGCAGTTTCTCTAGCTCTGTAAGTCGTGACGTCGCCAGTTCACGCTCGTCTTCCAGCTCCGTTGCCATCTCACTCAACTGCATCCACACACACACACACACACACACATGCAATAACTCAGAACCAAACTCAAACCAAACTAGAACTCTCAGTTGCTGTGAGACTGTCTCACATCTCTCACAGATGGGATGTCAGGCTGAAACCTCAAAAGGCTCTATTTTTATGTTAGGTCAGATTTCTGGAAAAAATGTCGGAATGCAAACAGAGACCATCTGCACATTGCATTGCTTGTTTCCTCGGAGGAGAAACAGGTACAAATTTCCGTCAGAAAGTAGAATAAGAGGAAAGAAAGAAAGAACAGAGCATCCACAGTAACAACAGAGTGCCTGCATCTACAATGCATCAGACACAACTAGAACTCAGATGCAGAAAACAAAGAACGAAAACTGAACCACCGTAGCCACAGAACCTGAACAGGAAACGAGCCCCGTTTCTGACTACTGCACAAGAACCTGTACTGAACTGAACGAAACCTAACAATTGCTAACACTGAAAAAAAAACAGAACCCCAGCAATAGGGTTCTTTCCATCTCCAGTGAGAACACACATCAGTAATGCTATCAGACAAGCAATCAATCCAACTAATCACTACATCCCTGGCACTGTATGCCACAGATGCAGTCTTGGTCTTGAATGTCTCTGTCTCGTAATTAAATGTCTCATAAACGTCCCTGATGGATGCGCAGAGAATATTAAAAGTATCATCAAATAATGCATAAATTGAAACACTTATAAACAGCCAAAAAGGGGCAAATAACAACATAATAAGATTCAAAATATAACTTGCATATGCTCTAACAGTTTCACTGTTATTTATTCATCATTAATTATTATTTTATTATTTTCAAATCATACAGAATGTAAGCCTAGAAAGCCCAGTGAATTGCACGCAGGAAATAAATCTGTACTCACCTGATTACGCCAAACACCGGCACTAACGGCAGAGTCATCAGCCTGTATCACAATGCATCACTTTGCTGACACTGCTTATGTCGACATAAAAACAAATATATTTAAAAACTATCAGTACAACAACTGCAGGGACAACCATGTATCTATTGCCAGTGGTAAGAGATATAAGCTGCAAACATCTGGATAGACTGTTAGTTGATGGTGTAATGGTCAGACTCGCAGTTGAGACAATGCTTGTTCGACTCCCAGCCGTTCCAATGATTTTGGTCAAATTGTGCACACAGATACCCGACCACAAAGCAGTATAATTTGGTACTGACCAAAGGGTGGCAGACGGCGGTGCTCTGTCGCTGACAGGTAACATCAGGTATGTCAGATATTAATAACAGCCTATACCTGCATTCTGTCAGCACTATTTTCATGCCACCAAACTGATTTGACTTCAGTTTTAACACCGGTTCAAAAGTAAGTTTTACTTAGTGAAGTAATGACCGTAAGCAATATTCATACGAGCCCCAAGTCACTTACCGGCTGATTTAACTGACACCATAGCTGTACTATACTATTACTAGTTTTAAAATATCAAAATTGGTACTTTGTAAATTTGCCTCTTGAAGTTTACTGCTCTGAACAGAATTCCAGCTAACAAGTCAATGCTGATGACTTCCAACATATGCGGTTCTAGCTACTAATTGCAAAAGTTCACTTATCCACATGAGAGATTTTCTGTTCTAAGAGCCAATTCCGAAAGCATATAAACTAGGGATACATAGAATAGTGGTTGAATATAATTTGGCCAAATATGATAGTTGTACACACTACTTGGCCAAAAACAAACAGAAAACGGGTATCATAACACACAAAATCAATTATCTATGTTTTCATTTACTGCTCTCCCTCCAGAAGGCTACACTACTCAGATGCACCTCAGATATAGCCCAGTATTTGGCAGTGAAGCAAATGTTTAGTAAATACAGCCCCAGTATACACACACACAGTTTCAGCACTTGCTACTACAAGAAACTCATCAGGAGACGAAATAGCGAATGTAAACTTTCTTTACAATGACATCGCACACACACACACACTACAAAATACAATAGACTCTTGCATAAATTCCGCCACAAATTGACGTGGTTATGTGTTGGAACACAGGTTTACCAAATTCAGAGAAATAATGCAATATAACGACCATTACGCCGTTCAAGGCCATTCAAGGTCACCGAGTTTGGTAACAATCAAAAGCTCATATACGACTTCCTAGTAGTGATTAATACTAACTTACCTCATATCTTACACCATTTCCAAGTTATGGCTGATTAATGGTCAAATTTTCGCTAGAGAGAGCGGCGTGTCTCACTTTAAGGCTCTTGCTGGAAGTGATCCCTGCCAATATTGCCATAAATGATGTATCGCTAAAAACTAGAGTCTTTGGCCTACACTTTCACTGCAGAAAGTATTGGTGTATCTTCAACCACTTTTACGTAATCCGCCCAGAAAGCTATCAAATTTGCTGAAATTATGCGGCAATTAGGGCTATTACGCCATTCAAGGTCATCCAAAGTCATCGAGGTTGGTACCAATCGAAAGCTCATATGCGACTTCCTATTAATACTAACTTAGCTCCTATCTTGCACCGTTTCCGAGATGTAGCATTCGATAGGTCAAAATCTATATTTGGATACCCCTCTTGTGTTTAACTCCCCCGATGGAGTGGTTCCCCTGGGACAATCTCCGTACAAGTTTACCTGTATGTCAACAGATGACCAATGTACCAAATGGCATAGAAAAATTGCGGAAAATTTCAATCACCTGAGTAGGGTATGCAAACTTTACAGACAGACGACAGACAGACAAACGGACGATGACATATAGCGAACGTCACGTTAGCTAAAAATGCACAAATACAAGACTGGACCTTGGTCCTCGTGACTGTCTCTGAAGCACCAGAAGCACCCGTGGTCGGCACTTTCACTTCGTTCGCCTCATAAGACTTCACTTTTGTCACTGCATCGGCAAGATGGCGGTCGAGTTTGTTGACTCTGTGATTGGCATTAGACAGCTGGTACTCCAGGTCATCAACCTGGTTCTTTAGTTCTGCTGCTTCAGTCTCAGCAGCAGCCAGTCGATCTTGCAGTTCTGAGTTCTACATAAAAGTAACACATGGAATTACTATCAAACAAACTGCATACATAAACATGCAAACTATACAGCTGTAAATTAACCGCCAATGAGTTTTCTTATAAACTTGCCGCCACTTTCAGAAGCCTCATGAAAAGTGCCACTGACATAAATTCAATATGTTTTGTTGATTTATCAGAAAAATATGGCTCATCAATCACTCACAATAAGCGTTTTGAACCAGCAGTACAGTGGGTGCTTGTCGCAATTTATGAATAAAAGGCTTTCAAACTTATCCGCTTTCATTTGGTTTCATATACTGTAGACCACGTTGACTTTCAGTGCAATACTTATCAGTTCACTAATTCAGAACTGCATCAGAAATAGCAAATTACAATTACAGGCTTATCAATTATAACTGCAATTACTTGTAACTACAACTACTAAAAAGTAATTAATTACAATTCAATTACAACTAAAACTGTGACCCATGTCTGCTTAATATGTGCTGTCATAAGGCTGTACATTTCATAACTGTTCATCCACAATAATGCAAAAACACTTTCACTAATCACCTTGATTGTAATTTCATGATGTCGCTGGTGAAACTCGGTTACAAGGTTCTCCAGCTGTTTATTGTCCGCCATCAGCCTGTCCATTTCTTCCCGTAATACCTCGCTAAAATTAACACTCTCCATTTTGTCGACTGACATGTCACTATCATCGAGTTTGACTTTCTTGTGTTCGTCAAATATTTCTTCTTTTATTGCTTTTGCTTTGACGTCATCGTCATCTGTGCTTTTTGTATCAGCCTCCATCTTTATATCTTCCTTCTTCACGTCCTCCGACAATGAGTCATCTTTGGCTGTACATACCAATCACAGTCCAATGCAAGAGATCCAACTGACCTCCAAAAATTTCCCTAGGACTTTACATGTCTCACAATACATCTCTGAGAAAATTTTCACAAAAATATGATCAGTTTATCCGAAGACATGAACCAAATTGTGGGAAATGACCTAACAAAAAATTCCCACATCCAGATGTGGATAACTTTCAAATTTAATACTATCTTCCTTGTCCAAAGGTAGATCTCTGGTAAGATTTTCACAAATTTATCAGTATTTTTTACGTGAAATGGCCAACACAGGCAAACAGACAAACAAATGCCAGGTAAAATGGAATCTCCCTTACAAACTACACGACGTGTTCTTTCTGACAACAAATTTTACATATTAAATGGCGACAGTAGTCTACAGGTGGATTCACAGCCCGAGTCGAATAACTTGGTCTGAGGGTTGGCAGCCACTCAGTTGTGTTCCACTCCTCAGACGAACTGGGAAAACTCTTGCATTGAATTTATCATGACGATGGCACATCATAAACATTGTTCTCAGTATTACTATTATATTAATATCATTACTATTAGTAAACCCTTTACACTGGGCACACAGCAGTACAAGACCAATATACTGTTTATATACAGCAGCACGGTGATTTCATACAGCAATACGCTTGGGTGCAGGGCACACCACCCAGCCCCCTCATCATGCACAAAATGGTACACTCTCACACACTGCAGGAAATTCATATTGTCTGTTATACGACACAAATGTCTGGCCAATTAAACAAGCACTTGTTGATGTAATACTGAAAATACTGATAGAATGCACTGCTGCTACTTACAAGGGTGAGAAGTGTATTTCCCACAGCAATGTAAACTGTAAAATCATTCTACAGCATAATAACTAGACAGTAGACAGTCCAGATATACACAGTGGGAATAAACAAGTGGCCAGCAATTAATCGCTAACCATCAACAAACAACTCCATTAAATACAATACAGCAACTTTAAAGTTGAATGCAATGCAAGTCACACTCACCGTGGCTACGTTTGGTCCGGATGGCATCCCACAGTTTTTCCCTCCGCTGCAGCAGCCGGTCGTGTGCTTGCAACAGCTTGCCAATGGCACGTTCCGAGAACTCGACCCTCTGACGAAGTTTATCTTCAATCTCCTGCTTGTCAGACTGTGACAGCAGAGTCAAGAATGATGTGACTGCAGCACTTTCATCTACACCGCACGAACACCACAATTAGATGCACACTATTTTCAGTACGTATGTCTGCACAGCTCTGGAGAACAGCACGGGTTTCAAAAAGTGCACATAACCGAGTTAACTACATGCTACACATGCAGGCTTACAAAACAGGCATTTGCTTTCATGTGCATTAAGCAGTGTTCATTTTCAATCCAAAAAAGAATTAGCAAGAATATTCCCAGCAAAAGCTACTAGTTGAAAGCCACAGGTCTTACTTTATAACACAGACTGCAACAGTGTATGCTGCAAAAAATTCTATGCACATACATATGATATGCCACTCCACTAGATGTATCACATTTCGGTGCAAGTACAAAATACACAGAGAAACAGGTTCAGAACTGCCCTCAGTAAATTTCATCATTGTAAATCCAAGTCAAAATGTTTCGGCTATTTTCAAACCAGCTGTTAATCTGAATTTTGTGCCGTTGTAATTCCATCCCTCCACTACACTCACATACTGCACTGAATGGTTAAACATATATGACAAGATATGCACACAGTTACTATACACCATGTCTGGAAAAAAGGTGCCACTTTATTTTTGCCTGTAACTCTGCAAAATGCTAATCGATTTTCAAAATTCTTTTACCATCACACTCTGCAGTAAATTTGCAGTAAAGGAGTCAATCCTACCATAATTTACATACGTTGCTACAGTAACTTGTGAAACTTTTGTGCTCAAAAATTGTAAATTACATTGCCCGGAAAAAAGGTGCCACTCATTTTGTTTGTATATTTCAGATAATTTTGCATCTGATTTCGTAATTTTTGGCATGCCCTATTGCAATGGACCAAGCATGCAGGTAAGTTATTAAATATATTTCTCTCTTACTTGGCCAATGATGACATCATTGTGACGTCAGTGAAAAATTCTGTTAACGTCACAGCAGAGACTCGTCAGTGGCGTCGTCATTTGTCAGCTTGTGTGCAGGCTGGCGGTGGACATTTCGAACATCATTTTAGTCATACATTGTCCATATGCAGACTTGTTGACTAATTTTATGCTAAAATGTGTGAATTAACACTACAAATGATTTTATTGTGTAATTGTTCATTATCATTAAACGTTTGTAATATAGGCCTACAATGTAATCTATGATTTTTGAGCACAACAGTTTTACAAGGTAGCATAGTGATGCAGGTGAATGATGGTAGGATATTTAATGATTTCTTTATTGCAAATTCACTGCTGAGTGTGATGGTAAAAGAATGATGAAGATCGGTTAGGATTTGGCAAAGTTATAGCAAAAAAATAAAGTGGCACCTTTTTCCGGAAATGGTGTAGATCAACAGTCACTGCCGACCACCAAGTCCATGAGAGACTGGCCTTCAAGGTTCATTTCATCTAATGAAACCTAATCTAACCTTTCTAGGACTGACGTATGGAACACCTTCCAACACAGCTGCTATAATGCCAATTAAGTGACAAGAACTGGAGTTCATTAGTATGAAGTAAGTAAGTAAGTGTTTTTCTAAGGCGCTGCATATCAGAAGTCACAGAGCACTGTGTTTATGCTTCCCGAAAAAGATGTCCCTTCAGCTCTGTCATCTGAATAGTCCGTAGGTGATGTTTGGACTGCGCAGCTGGACCAGTAGAGAGCTCCACAAGCAAGGTCCAGCATCTGGCTGTGATACAACAAGGTGATTTAGTGTGTGTTTTAGTGTTGTTACAGTTCTCAAAATCTTGTAAGCGGTCGGTGTCGGTTTCGGCCAGTTTCATGAAAGATATCCGCGGATTCGGTTCTTGATGAAGGTATTATAAACTTATGTATACACCGGCCATCGAGCATTTCTCGCCGGTACAGACGAAACGTAGTTATAGGCCAACATGCTGTGCATTCGACAACAATGCAGAGGTGATAATTATCTCAGACGGTCATTTGACAGGACGCCGTCACGCCTTTCAACACAGCATTGTTTGATCTGCACTTATAGACCACTCAACATACTCCCTCCGTTGACACCCGGCGTTAAGCGTGGTTTCCAGCCTTACGCATGCAACACAATGCATATAATGCAAGCAACACAACGTATGCAACAAGTGGCCGATGTAATGGCTGAAATTTGTCACGTTATATGGCTTGCGTCAAATTAGAGGCGTGTTTTAGACCTTACTTATGCCCGCAAAAAATCTGCGGATTCGGACGGACTCCGGAAGAATCCGCGGATTCGGTTGCGGATTCGGAATCCGTAACAACACTAGTGTGATTAAAGCTAACAGAAGCCAGCTTAGTCTAACATGACATCAAAATAAAAAAGCTAATGTAAAAAAAACTAAAAAATAACCGATAAGCAAAATAAATGCATCAGACAGTCATAGATCCATTAGCAATAAACCAATAAGAACGAACTAAATATATCTGACTTTTCTGCTCGGCTTCGTCGGCACCTTCAGCATCAAACCGCTGTAAGAGGACGCGTACATCTTCGTCGAGCTGCAGCACAAACAAGCACAGCACTTTGCAACGAGTGTTGACATTACCACGACGATATGACAAAGCACATGATGGATGTAACTACATTCCTGACTTCTACAGAAAAAATTGTTCGCACTTGGCTCTCCGTACTGTCTTCTCACATCTACATCCAGTGTATGTGACGAGACTACATTCTCTGCTGGTTACTCAGGTATGCAGCCATTGAAAGTGGCTGTGATGACATAGTTCTATCACGAATGAACTCAGTTAAGTGAGTCTGTCTTCTGACTAATGACTTGTCAGATTTAGGGGTGCCACAATCATTTCAGTTAAAGTCTGTCAATATTCATGCAGTCGGCAGCACGCATGGAAAGCAGCCAGCACAGTACAGCCTTCTTACAGTGAGAATAAAATAAACACATTACCATAACCCTGGCTAGCCAGTCATACTAAGTAACCTAAGAATAACAGGGATGGGAAACTCTGCTTTGTAAAAAAAGTACACTATAGAAAACATGAGGCATTACCCATAGCTGGAGAGTTTGCAGGTTCGATCGAACATGCGGATGGATATGGATGGATATTAATCATAAACTGCGGACAGATTACGTGGCTATTAACACAGTAACAAATGTATTATCACTAATATTTGTGTAAATAAAAAAACAGTCTAAAGCCAGCAACAGTTGTTCAGCTTCTGAGGCCTTCATTCATCAAATCATCTGAGTGGGTTCTGTCTATCGATCCCACTGGGGTCATTTGTCCCCCAGACTTCATCAACTCTATGAACCCCATTTTAGAAGCTCAAATGGCACTTTTCCATTATTCTGAAGGCATTGGCATTCAGTGATGTCTTCACAATATTATATTTCAAAACAAAACGAAAAGTACCAGCAGATCAACTCACAACCTGCTGACCGTTTACCTGGTTCCAGTAGCGATTAACGATGCATAGCACATCGTCGTCAGTTGTCTGCCGCTGCTCCAACTGTTCAATTCGTTTGCGCAAGTCTTCCTCCGCTCGTCTCCGCTGCTCAATTCGTTCTGATAACTTGCGGTTCTGGAACTGTAGCACCTTAATATCCATCTCCTCCTGCTCACCAATACCGGCAGCATTTCAGAAACACAGCAATCCACATATTGCAGCCTCTAGATACGTACTTCATGTGTGTTAGCATCGAAACATCTCTCAGCCCTGGAGGTAGCCACGTTGTTATCGTCAGAATGTAGTTGCAAAATGCCATTCAGCAAGTTTGGTCACTGGGCACAACTCCACAATGCCATTCATCATCTGTGGCTGACCACGAGCAACTGAGTGATGATATAATTTGCCATTTGGGCAAACTAGCAGCGCAATGACCTGGTCCTATCCAGGAATGGTTCAGAAAGGATTACACCTGGGACCTGGCCAGGTAGGGACATCAACGCCCGGTCGCCAGACAGTTGGGGTGACATTAAGGTCTTGGTGACACACCAAGCAAGCTAACGCCAGTCAACACATGATTCATTTCACTGTCACGACTGTCACATCAGCTCACAGAAATAGAGTCATTGAGAAGCATGGTTGTAGACAGTGCTTTTTTTGTAAAAGAATATTTTCCGGTACGCATATTTTGATTTTTGATTGGAGACCTCAGTACAGTACCTGTACATCACTACGTCAGTAGTTAGTTTACTCACTATACGTAAATTAGGCCTACTCAATAATCAACAGGCTATTGAA
>Ga0209562_1000772_pt1 | contig 11433 bp, 4 predicted proteins | sample WorMetvacBELIZE2_FD_187399 | JGI IMG/M metagenome (GOLD analysis project Ga0209562, IMG submission 187399) | Marine gutless worms symbiont microbial communities from Max Planck institute for Marine Microbiology, Germany - Olavius vacuus BELIZE.2... | ecosystem: Host-associated > Annelida >...
TCCCAAACCCGCCCCCTCGACGCCTTTGGCGTCTCGTCCCCTCACTCAAAATTTCTGGCTACGCCCCTTCTTTTTACCCAGTGACAGTGTTAAGAAACTCAATGTTTGCATTAATATAAAACATTTTACTGATGCTTGTCAGATTGGTACTCTGGATGTGTTAGTGGGGCTGCTGGATGATTTTTCAAAACTAGATCCATATATAGAAAGGTAATTTAGTTTTGCTTTTTATGTTCCATATATATTTAAACTTCTCAGGCTGCCCGACGATCGTCGGGAGGTCTTGTGTGTTTTAGTGCTGAACTTTTGTTTGTCATTAGAAAGAGGAAGTTCTGTGAGAACGTGCATCTCTTATAGATCACTGTGTTGGTAATGCAGCTAATGCAGCTTTACAAATCAAGCATCTTCCAGTTCTATCTCCAAAATGCTGACCTTTTGGCATAAAATCATGTCAAAGTTAATGTCATGTGTGAGAGTGTCATTTGTCAGAATTACATTATCTGCATCTGTATAGAAGCACATTGTTTCCTGTGCTAGCTTTTAGCTACATTTTGGCTTAAGATTTGGTGCTTAAGAATATTGGGTCATGTTCAGCTTGCATACTGTGTGTGGATTTCTCTGGTGTATATTTGCCATGAATGAATTATTTGCTTGACAGAAATAACACAGTCAGTCAAGCAGAAACACCGAGGCACGGTAACTGCGTGCGCTTACCGGTGTCCTGAGTAACAATTAACAATTTGCTACGTAGTTAAAACGAGCATTACGAATAAAAACTGTTTAGTTATAACAGGAATCATATTATTGCTCAAACATCTAATACTGTTAACATTGCATTTTGTGCAAAGACAGTAGTGATTACCATGTGTCATTGACGTGTGTGTATGGAGCATTATTCGCAAGATTATTGTGGCATTTCATGAAGCATTGGAAGACGGATGGGACAAGGTTAAAGAACACCTTAACGTTTACGGTGGTTCGTAGCAACTTGTTTGTAATACCTGTGTTATCCTATATTGTAATGGTGACATGATAAATGGATGTCTTAATACAGGCCTAATCAAGCAACAAGCACCTGCTTCTCTGTTTATTGTCTAATGCCATGATTTAAAGTTCAAGTTAGTGGTATAGCATGGTCAGAAGTTGAGGAGATGGCATCGGCGTTTTTGTCACCTCTTCACCTTCATTGTTTGTAGCCGCGACTTTGCCCGAGACCACACTGGTGGATCTTACAGTGCTCCTCTAAACCCATCGGTGTGTAGGTAAGATGGGGCTTCCTGCTTTGTCCCCAAAAATGATATCTCATATTTTCATGCACTGCCTTGTCTGCTCACCGAATCTCTTTATCCCAGTTACATTACCACAAGCAAAACAGTGCCAGTCGTGTCTTTTAACTGATCATCAAGTGGCTGTTAGCATCCAAAAACATCGCCAGCTTCATGGGAGAGCATTGCCCCAAAATGGCCCACATAACCACATTGTGTATCGTGCCCATTGACCAGACTTGTTCCTATATTTTGCTGAAAACAACGCAGTTACAAGGCTGAGAGATGTGATAGTGAAAGGACTCAAAGTGCAATGAAGTGACGGGAAGTGATAATTGGAACAGCCCCTTAGTGATCACAGCTGCATTGTGCAGGAGAGTTTGTGTACCTAAGTAGTTCATAGCCTTCATTGCATGACTTTTGGTGACTTTGTTTATTTTCACCTTTTGATTTTAACCTACTGGTAAACCTCTGGTGGTGCTGTGCATGTATGTGAAGAGTTTGAATTCAGACAAATATGACTTGATTTCATTCGTTAGTATTGTATTGTTGTTGTGACTAAGTGTATGCAATAGTGAAGGTAGCATTATAGGGGATGGAGCTTATGCCTCTTCCCACCAGCTAAAAGGTTTGGAGGATCATTGTTTTCTTCCTCAGTGGTGTCTCTGACAAAGACATGGCTGCCTGAAGGTTTTCTTGCGTTATAGTCACATTACAGGGTGTGGCATAAAGAAGTAGCCCCCTAAAATGTTTTGTAGTTTTCACAGAAGCGGCTTGGAATGTCAGCAGGAAATTTTACACGCTTATTTAGTCATCATATACAAACATACCTGACCGGTATTAACAACATTTCGTTTTCCTAGGCTGTCTTAAAGCTATTAGCATTGCAATACCACCTAGCAGTTTTAGCTCAGTCATATTTTTGCACTAAAACCTGTGCACGTAAAGCCTTCCTTTTTTCAAAATGATGATTACCAGTTTACTTTCAATGAAGTCGTTATTGGTGTAAACTTTGTGAACAACGATATGCTTACTAATTTTGTGGTTAATTTTGATAATTTCTGTAAAACGCATTTAACATTGGACCGATATGGGTAAAGTTTCATCAGCCGACAAAATGAAGATTCAGATGGTGCATGAGCAAGGCTATGGAGGAAAGGCAAAAGACTTCGTATACCCTCGAGATAACTACAAGCTCAGTATGGTGAAGATAATTTGCCAACATATTGATCGAGTACTGTACTCACTAGCAAGTCGGCACACTAGCACATGCAGCTAAGCTCGTGCCATGCAGAACTGGCTGCAGACCAGCTGTCCAGATTTTATTACCGAAGACCAGTGGCCTCCAGATTGACCGGACCTAACCCTCTGGATTACCAATTATCATGTCAGGTGGGCGGCAATGTGCGAGGCCTTTCCCAAGCATCATGCCGGTGCCGAAGACGATTGTCCTACTTAAGGAAACGCTGCAGATGAACTGCAGGGAAAGCCTGCCTCAAGGACCAATCGACAAAGCTGTAAAGGACTTTCCAGAGTGACCAAAGGCTTGTGCTCAAGCTGGAGATGGACACTGTAGACACTCACGGTGACTGCAGAATTCTGACGCTTTGTCGCTATTGCTTGAATGACATTTTATTGTGTGTTTGCTCGAACGTTTTTGAATGCGCTAAAATAGCTAGTACGTGGCAGTGCTATAATGCTGATAATTTTAAGAGAGTTCATGATAATTGAATACTTTCAAAATTATATCTATGTACATGAGGTTGAAATAAGTGTATAAAATTTCACTTTGAAATTTCAAGCCGTTGCTGAGAAAATTGCAAATAATTCTAAGGGACTACCTTTTTATGGCGCCCCCTGTAGGTAGCCTCCACTGCACTTGAAATTGTTCTTGCTGATCTCTAATCCATATTGCATTATAGGTTGACGCAGTTGTAGATTTAATAAGTTAAATGACATTTTCCTGTTATGATGTTTCTAGGGACTTAGTAACTAACTAGTGGAGATAATTTTTCTGTTCTTACACTCTGTACATTTGCATTTCTTATCTGATTTATGCAATTCTCAGGAGCCCATCCTGGGATGGTTGGGGCAGTTGTCACCCCTCTACCCCCTCCACCCCTCCTTATTGGGACGCTAATACTATGCAATGTTTTGTTGTTGTTGTGTGCAGTGAGTATACCTCATTACCTGTCCAAGTTTCAGTGGGATTTTGCTAAATTCTCCACGAAACAGTCGCTCAGAAATATTGGAGTAGTAATTACAAAGGTATTCTCTCACTAGTTTGACACTGGTCTCACAGATAGAGAATGCAAATTTTGAAAATTCTGGAATTTTCATTGATTTGAATGTAACTTGTATTCATATTTGTGTAGCGCATTCATTTATAACAAATCTGCAGACTATCTATGGACCAGGTTTTTCAGAATGGTAAATTCATATAACTTTAATAAACCAACAAAGAATGCGTTTTCAGTACACACTTTCAGTTGACTCCACTAAAAGGCTGTAACGTCATTGAGATTTGAGCTCATCGTGCTACAGCAAGCCATCTTAAACCACAGCTCTGTCTTAAACAATCCGTTTGTGAATTCTATGTAAACCAAAGTAATATTCCACTGGCAGTCATGCCCACTCAATGAATTTTCGTGAATTCCAGCGAATTTTAAAAATTTGGTAAAATTCACATTTTTTTTAATTTTAAAAATACAAATTACGACTTCTCGATCTGTGACAGGTCTGTTGGTCAATAATCTCCGTCACTGATTACTGGCTCTTTCTTGCAGTAATGTGCCAATGATCAGTCGTTTTATATGTGTCTAGAAAGTGTTCATTCAGCTATGTTGCTGTTGTATTTTTACTGTCATATTATTTTGTTGGCTTGAAATGAATGCAGTTGTTCCAGACCTGCACAGACGTTATATGGTACCTGATACACATATTTTGCCTGTTTTGGGGCGATGAAATAAAATATGTAAAAATATGTGAAAAGTATATTAATGCAGTATGCAAAACGATGTAGTTCATGTTTACAGTGTTGTGCTGCAACACTCGAACTTTAGAAATGCTGCATTTCTTCATTATAGTCGCAGTCTAGTTTGACTAAACTAACTGACTGACTGCAGCTCTTCATACGTCGCTTTAAGTGAGTTCTTGTTCACAGTACATTAAGACCAAAGAGAAATTAAAAAAAAACTGAAATTGAAAACGAACAGCATATCTCAAAAGTCCAGATTTTTATACTATAAAAAGATCATTTAGCCTAGTATTTTGAGAAAGAGAATGGTTGGTGGGGGCGACCTATTTACCTGAAATTTTGGGTCAAGCTGACGCCATTGGAGCGAAATCGCTGATTTTCAGTCGATATTCGCTTGTAGCACCTCAGCGGTATCACCTAGCAAAAAAGTTCAATTAACACTAATAGGAAGTCCAACTGCAATATGCCTAAGATGAACATCGTACGTTGCCTCTAGCCTCAAAAACGCAAAACGGCCGTTTTTCATCTAAATCACACTTTGCTTGGAGAAAGTCCGCTACTAAGTTACTTTGTGTGAATACTGTCAGCAACAAAGTTGTAAGCATTCATTGGCCCATCTATCCGTGTGAAAATGATTGGTGGGGGACATTCCCTTCTTTGTGAAAATTTGGCAGATACTGACCCACCCCCTTGCAAAACGCCGATTTTCTATCTATTTTCTATCGTAGCACCTCAGCCATCTCACCTAGCAAAAAAGTTTAGTTAACACTAATAGGAAGTCCACTATGTGATTTCCAATGAGCCTAAGATGTAAAATATACGTTGACCCTAAGCTCCCCAAAGGGGGCTCTAAAATGCAGAGTTTCCGAAACATAAACAACAATCTACAATAACTTCAAAACAGTACGAGATAGGATGTCAATTACTATTAATCACAATGAAATGAAATGAAAAGTGCAATGATTTAAAGTGCGTTCAAAAACCGACTTAGAGCCGGCTTAGTCTAACATACCATGCAAACAAGTCCAGCTGTTGAGCAGAATAAAAACATTAAATGGTCTGAGAGTCCATGGAATCAGTCCGGTAGGAAAGGAAAAGGTCTATGGATGAAATGATTTGCCGAAGAGCCAAGTAATAGGAAGTCGCATACGGTCTTTCAATTGGTATCGACATTTGCAGGCCTATTATGTCACAGTGGTTGAATATAGACCTATATTGTCTGCAGACTATCGTCTTCCACTTTTGGCCAAAGCTGACCCACCCTGCAGCGCGGTCTTTCTGTGATAGCTGAGTTATTTGGTCATTTTGCGTTGAATTTTGTCAACCATTTCACAACATGAATCATGCAGTAGCTGTTTAACGTATGTGATGCAGTCACCATATCTTCTGATTTCAAGCTTGATTCTCCCACAGTGCCAGATCCTTTGCAAGCTGGTCCTCATGCCTGCAGCAGTGGCCTCCAAGTTAAAGGCACTGTTGCTATAATTAATTACCTCACGTTAGTGAGTTAGTCAATACAGCTTTTATCTGGTGCTTGTCTGTTGTTGCATGGTTCACTATACAGCAAGTCACGTACATCGATACTGAACTGAAAAACAAATCGTCAGCTTACGCTGCCGTCAAGAACGAACTGAATAATCATGAACAAAAGCAGGGGTTTGTATTTTCACTGAGAATCTTCACAGGTGCAAATGATTACCACACCTGGTATTTGTGTGTGTGTGTGCATGTGTGTGTGTTTGTGTGTGGTCAGTTTCTGTTATAGGCCTAGTGATACCGCCAAGAACATTGATTCACCTGAAGCTGCCAGAATCCCACAAACTTGTTAGTGTCTCGTAGCGTGAAGCAGTTCTACTCATACCGTATTATATGGACAGGTGGGCTGCAGGCCTGTGTATGAAAAATAAACCAATTTCTCGATCATTGCATAGATATAATCGGTCCTCCAATGTAGTGTAGGCCTACACTGTGTCCCAAAGAAACGTGCCACCCTCTTGTGACGATAATTTCATCAAATTTTAACCGATTTTCTAAATTATTTAACTGCTGGAAAGCCTGTTAAATTTCCAACAAAACGATTTATACCGTTTTCCACCACACCTAAAATATGTTGCCGCACTACTATCTCGTTAACGTGAAATGTTCATATTTGTTGCATTTCGCTGTGTCTAATAAAAAAAACTTTTCAACTGATTGTAACTTTGTTACACGTCCACCGATTTTGATAATTTTTGGTGCATAAAATAGCGACACCTTTAGCTACTGATTGGACTATGGATTGATATAAACGTATTTATGTCACTGTTTTTATACTTACAGGTATTTTATTTGGCAGTTATTTTATGGCATTAGAATTACGTCATTGATCGATGTCACCGCAGTGTTTGTAAACATGGTGTTTAGTGACGGAGATGGTGATATAAAACGTTGGAGTTAACGAATAAATTTTCAAACAAATGCTGGACAAAAAAGTACCATTAACAGGCTGCTTTCTCCAAAACTGTCCTGTAGCAGGATTGATAATGTGTTGACCAATCTGCTCTCAGGAGGTTTGCAGGACTTCTTTCAGGTGATAACATCTCGAATGCGACGACGACGGTAAACAAGCTGTTGGAGACATTCCCCAGATCGAATATTCCACTGGGTTTAAATATGGACTATTCGGCGGCCAATTTTCTGGTTCCACAAATTCTGGCATATGAAGCAAATGTTTGTCGTGAACGATGAGCTGGCACACCATCTACTGTGTCAGCGATGACGTCACATAGAATATTAATTACCGCAACATATTTAATGTAAACGCACATTTCTTTTCTGTCTTCTTATTTGTTTATGCGCTACCAGTGTTAAATGCGTTATTTTATGCAAATTCCATAAACTCGGTTGAAAGGTTAAATAGTCTGGTTTATTCTGTTCCACCCTGTATGAACTTTTCCGGGATGGTGTAAGGTGTCGTTGACCATCCATCCAATTAGAAACGGCATTTTTATTATTGTATTATATTTTACTCTACTTCTGCTACTACTAATAACTACTCATAAACTATGTTCAGTTTCAGTATCATTAATATTGTTTATCAGTTTGTCAGTGTTAACACATGCACTATTACAACTATCTGTTTCTGACGTTTCTGCTTGGTTGTTGACAGTGCGACATTGTTAACATGCAATCTGGCGGACATCGTCACGAAACATGATTTTGTCACCGACTCAAAACACCTCGTCACTGTGCTCGTCATTGTACCAAGGCAAGTTTGTGAGCAATTCACGGTCAACTATTGGAGTTTATCGTACAGCAGTGACACCTAACATCGCAGTTTGCTGCTGCTCTGCCGGCTCACCCCGATGATGACCTACAGGACTATCAACTTACTAGAATGCTTTATCTTCCACTGCCCACCTGCTTCAACGACCACTAGTACTCACTTCCGTTGCTTCTCGTGCCTTCACCGTCACTGCTGCTGTGTGGAAATCACTGTCTGTAAACACTCCATCTGCTGACAGCTTTGCTATAACGTACACTCAAATCTGAACTGTTTGCGTCTACTTACGCTACTTAGAACGGTTCAGCACCATCGCAGTGCTCAGATTCGTGTCTTGTGTGACTTATCATGCTATATAAATCTTGTAGTAGACTAGCAGTAGTAGTTTTTAGCGCTAACGTTCACGTTCGTTATATGTCGTCGTCCGTCCGTCTGTCGTCTGTCATCTGTCTAACGTTCGTGCGCCGTACTCAGGCGATTGAAATATTTTAAAAATTTGTCTTCGCCACCAACTAAGCACGATGGACGCACTGTGCTCTTCGCGGTAGCGGAGCTTCTTGTATTCTATTGTTTACTTTTAGTTGTGATTCAGAATTTACCCGGTACTTTTAAATAGCGAATTTATGTAGTTTCCGGAATTACTAAAATGTTGCTGTAGAATTAATTAGATGAAACACCAAAATTAGATTTACACAAACTATAGACCTTGATTGAAATGCATGACTGTTTCAGCGTGAATCGCTGACCGTGGGAAATTCCACTATTATATTATTACTACGCCTCACTATACTCTGTGGAATCGTGTCTCTTGACACTGAATTTGGTGAACAAAACTACCCTCCCTGGTTCCAACACAGAACCGCGGCGAAACGTGGCGGAATTTATGCAGGAGTCTGTCGTATTTCGTAGTACCTGTACGATATCAGCCGTAAAGAAAGTTCACATTCGCTATCTTTATGTAATAATCCCTAGTAGGGCGCTACACTTTAACGCATCTTGTCCGTTTGACCGGCACCTGAGTGGTCGACGCCTGGTTGTCAATCAGTCCGCAAATACATATCAGAGGTCGGCGACTGAACGGCGACGTCGGACTGCGACGTGTCATCACGTTTGTTTACTCTTCATTTCTGCACAGTCGTCGCTGTTGTGACATCTGATACGGCTGCACACGTGGGTCGTGGCGCCATGCTGTACCAGGTGACAGATGGCCCGTCAAACGATATACCACATAAAGAGGTTATCGCCTTATCACTATCTGCACGACCGCTGGCCGCAGCTGGAGCCTGGACAGCTGTCTATATCTTCAGATGGTTGGCGTAATTTTTTTCTGTGTATTATATCAATGTGTACGAAGTACGTGGATAAATATACAGTAGCGTGTAACGAATGGAACTGTGTTGCATATAACACGACAAGACGTCGCCTGTTTTGTTTTCCTAATTTTCTTAATTAAACTTTCTTGCTTGACAACAACATTCAGAAGGTAGATACGTTTCACAGGCGTAACCTGACTGCACACGTCTGGCGGAACGGCTCGTCTCATTTCATGATGAGTTTCTTGTTGTACATGTGCAGGGTCATGTACACGGATTTCATTAGCAAGTATGAGCGTCTTGCCGAGATGGTTGTACCACGATCTGCCAAGTAAGCTTTGTTTATGACTGCATCTCTGTACAATATGTATGTGCATTGTTATAAGAAGTACTTGACTTTAATACTGCAGTGAAAGTACAAGTAAGTACTTAAAGTTCTACTTGAGTACCGGTACTAGTACTTTTATAAAAGTTCACTTATTTGCATCTCAAAAGTACTTTCAAAGTGAAAAGCAAAAGTATTTTGCGTCCTGAAGTAGCTGACATAGGCTTAGGCCCCTACCAATCTAGAACCTTTGATAATCAATTTGCCTTCAGACTTTCCAATTCTAATACTGCAGCTATTGCAACACTTCTGCACACATCTTTTGCTTACCAAGACCTCGATTGAAATGCATTGAAACCCAACTTCACCAAACTTGGCGAGGACATAAGGCAATCATTCCTACACAAGAAATTGTTTCAGATTTTAGATATCTTGCTGCATTTTCAAATGTGTGTGGCTCAAAGTTGAGTGATGTTTTAAACGACGCAAAATTTCGGACTTGTTTACCCTGTGAAATTAGGGGAGGGGTGTGCGAGATCTCTATACCAATTGTTGAAACTTTACATACGACCAAATTTCCGGAATACATTCGATGGCCGTCCACTGCGTGGATGCTGAATGCGGTGGATTGATTAAAAAAGAAAGTTCGTGGGTAAAGCTTAAGGTCTTCCGACCTACTGGTCGGGCGACCTAATTATGTAGTGAAGCCGATCAACCGCTATTCAACACGATTTTAGAGTCTCGATGCCATGTATTGGAACAACTGCTGCCACCCGCTCTCCCACAGAGCTATGATTTCAGAAAACGGCCACATACTAGACAGATTCCAAACCGCTGTTTCTATTTAATGCAACTTTCTAATTAGGATGCTGTATGCACTGCAGGCTGTTACTATGTTGACATTGTTATATTCTTTCGTTTTATGCTGATTATATTTGTATTACTCTTACTACTAGCATGTTTATCCTTTAAATTGCGGTTTGTCAGTTTTCAATAAACGAATATATATTGTAGCAACAAATGCTGTTACAAAACAAGCTATATCACTTAAGAAACAAGAAACTTATCAGAAGATGAGATAGCAAACGTGAACTTTCTTTACGACATCATACACGCACTACAAAATACAATAGACTCGTGCACCAGAGATCGACACGGTTATGTGTTGGAACGCAGGTTTACCAAAGTCAGTGAAATAGCGCAATGCAATGGCCAGTACGCAGTTCAAGGTCGTTCAAGGTCACTGATTGTGGTACCAATCGAAAGCTCATATACAACTTCCTAATAGTGATCAATACTAACTTATCTCCTATCTTGTACCGTTTTTAAGTTATGGCTGATTATTGGTCACATTTTTGCTAGCGAGAGGGGAATGCCTCACTTTAACATTCTCACGGGGGTGATCCCCTGCCAATATCGCCATAAATAATATAGCGCTAAAAACAAGATTCTTTGGCCTACATTTCTGCTGCAGCACGTATTGGTGTATCTTCAACCACTTTTACGCTATCCGTTTCGAAAGCTGCTGAATTCGGTAAAATTACGCTCTGGCTAGGGCTTTTACGCCGTTCAAGGTCATCCAAGGTCACCGAGTTTGATACTAATTGATTGCAAATTCCTATCAGTGATTAATACTAACTTAGCTTCTATCTTGCACCGTTTCCGAGGTATAGCGTTCGATAGGTCCGAAATTGCTATATTCTACTACGTACTACCCCTCTTGTGTTTAACTCCCCCGACGGAGGGGTTCTCTGGGACGATCTCCATAAAATTTTTACTGAAAGGTCATGGATGGCCAAGGTACCAAATGGCTTAGAAATATTGCCGAAAATTTCAATCGCCTGAGTAGGGTGCACGAACGTTACAGACGACAAACAGACGACAGACGGACGGGCGACGACATATAGCAAACGTGAACGTGAGTTCACCTTCACTAATAAAAATGCAGCATTTCTTCGAGTTACTTTTTGATCTCTCAGTTTCTCATACATACTGTAAGTCTAAGCCACATACACTGTGTCCAAAAAAACGTCACCCTTTTTATTTTTCCAATAACTCTGTCAAAAATTAACCGATTTTAATGATTTTTGGTGTGTGAAATCCTAAGAAAATTTGACATCGACAGCTTGTACATTTGCCCACCTTACCTGTATACTGTAACTACTTTACCTTGGGAAATCCAAAAAAGTCAGTTTTCAACAGTATTACTCATAGAGACTTCAGATTATTACATTATCTCAGAAGAAACAAACTGCAACTGTTGTACTGCAGCTTATCTGTTTACTTACTGT
>Ga0209562_1000773_pt1 | contig 11423 bp, 10 predicted proteins | sample WorMetvacBELIZE2_FD_187399 | JGI IMG/M metagenome (GOLD analysis project Ga0209562, IMG submission 187399) | Marine gutless worms symbiont microbial communities from Max Planck institute for Marine Microbiology, Germany - Olavius vacuus BELIZE.2... | ecosystem: Host-associated > Annelida >...
GGGTTGGGGGTGCAGGTACGCCTATGACTGAGGCTGATATGCTGCTGATATTAGCATCCTCAGTCTGCTGCTGCTAGTGTTGCTACAGTGCATCACCTTAATGACGGATACAGCCGGTGTTGATTTAAACCAAAGTGGCAATACGGCATACAATCAGTCGTTGATTGTATCAAATTCTGAACACAGCAGGCTAATTTAGACTACAGCAGTCAGCCAATACCCATATAACTACCTACAAACCACCACGGCAGGGTTACAAGTCAAGAACAGATATGCAGTGCATATTTTCGTGAACACAACACAAATACAGACAGTGTGAGGCAATCTTTATGTACACTGTGCGTATCAAAAAAGACTAATGTACTGCTTACGGCAAATCACTGACTATAAAAGCCCATTCACATTATACAACTCATTTGTCCATGCTGGGTCAATCAGAGATAAATACCATATGATAGCGCTTTAAAAATTGAATTTGATTTATACATTAGCATCTGTCAACAGATTTAGGACAATTAATAGGACGCCAGTGCCAAAACGTCATGCCTCTGGTCACATTAAAGACTTCTCGTTAGTTGTCAGTAAGTAAAATGTAAGAATAAACGTATAATAAATGAGGTTGGAGGACTGGCAGTCAACATATGAAACTGCAATTTAAAAAATTACTTTTTTTGTAATTCATACCAGTTAACAGATACGCCTACTACTTCAGGGGCTCCTTTAACCTATGACAAGTGTACTCTAAAACATCTATATTTCGCGAGCATCAATCTTTCGCAATTTGCGTACAATTGATCGCAAAATTAAATACACATGAATTTTTGGCATTGCCCATCGCCATAAGTTTATCTGCATAGAATATCAACACTTCTGTGATATGATATGCAATATTCTTGGTGATATGTAACGTAAACTATAATATGGTAGGGATTTCGATAATAAAATTTGGCAGAGACACCAAAAGAAACAGGAAACAAATTGCTCGATAGAATTAACTGTAAAAATCCGCAAAATTAAAATGCAGCAAATTTTTCTACATAAGGAAATTGCAAAATTAAGATGCGGCGAAAAAATAGTGTTTTACAGTAGTTACATTACTTGTATGCAGTTTGCCTAACAACCACTGTATGTTATGTACAGCCTATCGGATCGAAAGTGACTATTGATAAGCTACACTGGTAGGCATTATACCGTTTCTTGCACCAGGCAATAATCTATTTCTCAAACAACAAAGTACCCAACAAACTAAAATTACCTTTGCAACATGCACATCGTCAGCACAGCATGGATACGTACACCGACGCAAAGCAGGACTGTCACCGGTAACCATCTGACTGAAAACGGTACTGCATTTTTATCGGCAACTGATTCGTACTAGGGCCGTGCTAAAACACCACGTCTCAATGAGTACTTGAACGCTCATCAGAAACTTCAACTTCATTAATTAAACAAAAAAGTCACAATTTCCCGAGAAAACAACTAGCTAGAATATGCACGTAAATCTGCAACTACACTGTGTCTCAAAAAAGCACGCCACTTTTTAATTGAACGTAACTTTGTTATATGTCGACTAATTTTGATAATTTTTGGTGCATAAAACAGAGGGAGACGTTTGGCTACTGACTGGATACAAATGTATCTCTGTCAATGCTTCTTTACTAATTTAATTTCGCACTACTATATGGCACTAGAATTAAATCATTGCAGACGTCAATGCAGTGTCTGTAAACATGGCTTTCAGCGATGAAGGTAAGATTTCGATCAATAATTTGTATCAGTTGAAGGGCACAAAATGACAGAGTTAATGAATGAGATTTCCCAACAAATGGTAGACAAAAAGTAGCACTAACAGGCTGCTGATACAGTTCAGAGACACCGACACAGTCAACAGACTCACAGATAGCGGCAGACCATGAAGTGACGCACTGAAGAAAATGTTGAGTTGGTTAATGATCTGGTTCTGAGCCAAGAAGATACGCCACAGACTCACAGAACGGTCCGTGAAATCTTGATAATTGGTAAAGATGTTATGAAATTACCACCGTGAGTTTGGTAGCTGCGTTTTACTGTAACACAGTCTAATATGCAAAAAATGCAACACATTTCAACATTTAAGTTTCTCAAGGTAGTGCAGCAACACATTTTAGGTGTGGCGAGTAATGTTACATATTGTTTTGTTGGAAATTTAACAAACTTCCTAGCACTGAAAGAATATTTGAGGAAATTATCATCACAAAAGGGTGGCACATTTTTTGAGACACAGTGTAGATACTGAAATCATACAATATGTATTATATGCGCCAAGAACTTGAGCATAAACAAGTACTCATCGCCTTTTTCGATCATCAATTACGTCAGCACAACCCTAATTTATACAAAATGAACCAAATGTGCAGACCACAGAAAGCTTGCAGTGCTTGGCAATATAAAAATTTAGTGCAAAGTCGTCTAGTGTCTACCGACAACTGTAATGGACATTACAGATTGTCAGCATAAACACCACAAAAGCACTCAACAATTATTACCGCTCAAGCAATATCGCAATTCAGTGCATCGGCAACTTGCGAAAAACTTCCGTTTATCCTCGTCATGTGCTATGCTTATTAATGACAGCGGTGCAATGCAGCAAAATTATCTAATGACTAGAGATATTCGCCTCTCGTACGTTTGAAAGTCCGTCTCAGTACCAACTGTGCACAATAGTTGTCAGATGCGTGCCGACAGCATAAAACGAGCACTCTTGATGCGACAACTATTGACCAAAGTCGCCGTATCGACGGCAGCAGTACAATGCCTAAGCATTAACACCATGCACACAGCAGTCCAGAACGATATGTCTTAAGATATGTAGACACCGGCAACACGAAAAACATGACTAAAAGTGCCTGAATGTCTGTGGACAGTCTGCTTACTAAAAACAAAAGCTGGAGAAGTAAGCAAGATTGGAAATTTCTAACTTCAAAGTCAAAGTCAGACTTAACTCATATCTACAAATTGTTTATTATGCCGTTATGGTAACCGGGAGAAAGATCATTCACTCAGTAACAAAGATAACACATTATGGGAACGACGACAGGTTACCACAAATACCACAAATTTCGCTACAAAAGGTATACACTTTTGTACCAGTAATACTGCCGGCACACTACTAAAATATTTGTTCATAAGTTTAGGCATAATGATAAACAAAACCATATCTGAAAATTTGAATTATACATTTATGCAATGACCCTATATCGATACAAACACGTTAACCCTTCTCGTTAAAATTTTCAATTCATTTACACATCACTTAACTATAAATTATGGTTACGGTAGTTTTCAGTTTTAAAAATCCAAATCAAAGTTTTGTTCAAGATGTTTAAAAAACACTATTTCTCACTTCTAAAATGTCACTAGCTACAATTACACTATCAGCTGAGCTTGACTTAGTAAGCTGGAGTTAAAAATGGTTTAATTTTTAATGAAAGATATTCCAATGAGGCAACAAAGTGTACACAGAACAGGTATCTTTTAAATTTCCATCGTTTTCAATGAATTTTGCTATCTCTGAAGTCCCAAAGTTTGGGAACGTCAATCTGTTGCTAAAATCCTGGATCCTCTACAGATTCATTTTCACTGAACTTGCAGCCAGAAGTTTTCCATGCAGGAATATAGCTCTATACGTACAAATAACCAAAGACCATCTTACAATACAGACAGGAGCTGACAAAACAGTGCATATGGCTAGCGATCAGTATTACTGTGTGGACTGTAGTATCAATACGACCATTCAGAAAAACACTAATACAAGCGAAATGACATAACCACAGCCTCTGCGGTGGCGTCAATACTCCTTCATGAATACTTTACATCTTAAATAAATCAGCATTTCATAATTAACACACACACCCTGCTCGAATTCAACAGTGTAACGTTGCCAGCAAACGACATATTCACATCAGATTTTCTACTGTTGTGTGCAAGATGCTACTGAGTAAAGTTTTGTCCAAACTGTCCGTCATCACTGCACAATGTGCCAATTTTCATGTTTAAGCATGATACTGGCCCAGTGCAGTATGCCTGACAAGACCATTTAACATGAAAAGAAGTTGACCCGAACCATTACCAGAATAGACCAGTTGTGTAATTTATTCATGGCCTTCCCTAGAACATCTAATTTATTTATTTTTTACTTTTGCATACAGGTATGTTCATTTAAAACAGTGAAAGCTGTTACAGCTCATTCTTACAGTTTTGCTATTATTGTTAATGCTCACTAAAGACAGAATTATAGTCGATTCCAACAACTACATCAACAAATAGAATGACTTACATAAATCTTTTCACAATTTCATTCCATGGAATTACAATGTCTCATCAGTGATTCAGAAGCATACATCAGATCAACTATGTTTAGACAGACTTGAAAGTGATTTGAGACATAAACAACTTTCTGAACCGAAATCTTTGTAAGTGCATATGCAAAAGCAGACGGCATACATTCTAACAGGAATGCCGATGACGATGTGTTGACAGGGTATGAGTATAGAATGGTTTAACGTTCCACTCGACACATTTTAGGTCATTTCGGAGAGGTGGGGTGACTGCAGCATCAGCCAGGATTATAGCCGCAGTCAGCGCTGAGGCTAGCTCCCCAGCGCAGCCCCACAGTGTGTGCGGTGGTTAATAGTTTTCAACGGCCACTGTTGATAATGGTCAAACGGCACGTGCTAGAATCCACAGTTAACAAGTATTAGTTGGTTAAAAGTTTTATGTTCACCATCGCATTTATCTTAATATCATCAGTCGATCATACAACATAACGTAACCTAGTTTATGCTAATAATTCATTAAATTACACCACATAAGTGTACAGTGTCCACGGGTTAAGACAATCTATGATGTTATAGTCAGAGATGCACCGATACGGCACTGGCTGATTATCAGTCGGCTGATAATCAGCGCCTAACAATTGGTGGATACCGATTAACACAAAAAACTTATTTTGCCGTCTTATTTAAGTTACTTATTTAGGCTCCGACTGTTATCCGAGGACTCCTACTTTCTTGAAGAACTTCAGAGTGCAGACAAAACAAAAACACACCCAAAAGCAAAGTTACATAAAGCACCCACTTTTACCGGAAACGAAAGCCACTTTCATGTTGTTTACTTTTGGTAATAAAAATAAAAACTTGTACTTTACCAACTGTGTAAACGACAGTCGGCCGATACCAACGTACTAAACAGCTGATACCAATTATCGGTTAAATGGCCCATAATCAGTCGATTATCGGTGCATCTCTAGTTATAGTGACGAAGGGTAAAATATACCCGCAAAATAATACATTCTTACAATACTGACTACAGCTCTCAGAACAGTCAGAAGTCTTGCCTATGACTCCAGATTTCAACCAAAAAATGCACACCTTCAATCAGCAGTTGTCTAAGTCCGAGACAATGGAGCAAAGCACATAAAAACTGTGACATAAACAGCAAGTCTGCGTCATCATCCTGACTGTGACATAAACAGCAAGTCTGCGTCATCATCCTGGCCTAGTGACCAACTACCTCTGAATCCAGTCACAGAATTATGGCACTATCAACGTCTTATTATTAATAAATGCCAATTTTGATTTCCAAAGGTTTATGTTTTTGCCGTTCTTAAGTGCTGCTAAAGTGTTGAGCTGCATGATCAAGTGAGAAGTGCCTTGAATGCACAATAATTGTTATACGACCGACTATGGCAAAATGTGGCGGAAGTGGCCACATGGAATCAGACAATGAAAGCAGAACTGTTTGCTCAATGCAGCTCGCATCTGTAACATCAATTATGCACGCAGTTTATTATGCGTAAGCTGGCATAAATGAAGACAATAGGAAATATTCTCACACTGCAGCTCTGTCACAGAGTTTACCAGACTAATTAGGTTTATCAAATGACAAAAACACCTCAGTGGCTTAAATATTAAGAGAGCCGAAAAAAAACAAAATTCCACGAGATTCGACAATCTGGACGATCACTGCATTGCAGACAACATGGAAGCATAACGGCAAGAATGCAGAATGCGCTGTAGGCTCGACGTGTCGTTAAAAAATGTTCTAAGTGCATCGCATGCAATGACGACGACGGCTAGAATACTGCAAGTCAGTCGGAAAGCACGTAGAATAATTGCAGATCGGACTGGTCGCGGACCCAACGCCAAGTCTTCCGCATTACTAAGAAGGCGCCGACGGGCCGGAGTTGGTGGAAAAAGTTACGACGCCAGTTACTGGAACAGGATTGGCATCAAGCTGTGCTAGTGTCTCGGGGCTGGCGTTGGCACGCAGGATTTCGTTCTCGTACTCCAGACGTGCGTTTTTCAGCATAAGATCTTTGATCTGCTCCTTAAGAAGCTCCACTTCCTCGTGTACGGCAAACATCAAGTGACTCTTCACCAAGTCCTAAAACACACACATACAATGGATACGTTGTGGGTAGGCGCAACAAGTACCAGCCAAAGGTCGGTGATGCCTCGCGGCTGTGGAGTAAAGGCAGGTGTGGTTCGTCTGCGGATGGCAGGTAAAACTGTGTGATCCCCTTGTTACACGCAGCCCATACCTGAGCACCTTAGCAGTGGTGCTTCCCATAATAAGGCGCTATACCAATCACCAGATTACTCTTACTCTTACAAACAGTACGGGCCTCGTGAAGACTACTGGCAGCTGCTGCTAAATTTATGACTAACGACATTTGCAGGCTGTCTGCCTTGAGACTGGTCACTGGCCCCTATCATCTCACTAATCAGAGGATTATTGCATTACCTTTACCTGGGATTACCTGGGTGGTGGTCTGGCATAGTGGTAGAGTGTTGGCCTCGATCAACGGAGATAACCTACGTTGGGCCTGGTTAGTACTGGGATGGGTGACTGTGTCCGGCCGGGTATGTGTTATCTCGGTATGTGACCAGGCACCCAGGTCAACTCAGCCTGGCCATCCTTTCATGTGCAGACGCAATGAGTATCAGCCAAATGACGGTGACACCTTGCAGCTGGGGAGTGAAGGCAGGTATGGTCTGTGTGTGGATGGCAGGTACAAACTATAAACCTGTGATCCCCATTGTTACAGACGGGCCATATCTGAGCGCTTTAAAGACAAAGGGCTTATATATAAAGTGCTATATAAATTCATCTATTTACTTTTCATACTTCACCTACCTACTTTTTATCATCATCACCATCATCGTCATCATTATAAAACCAGACACAAAGTACATACATCCTAACATCAGTCCTGACACATATTCTGAATCATGACAATACATCAGTGTCTCTGGCAGCGACACTGCCACCACGAACAAACAAAATATCATTATAACTCATGACAGCTGCTTAATGCAGTGACAATATCTTGGACTAATGGTTCTGACTGAGGCATAAGCTCAGTTTGTGGTAACAAAGTTAGTATAATAAAGTGGATAAACTATCTGGGCAGTGTTAACTTACTCAGTGATGCATGAGCAAGAAGGTACGATTCAGCTATTTGCTGCAGCAAAATATCGAAAAATGGTACTTGATTGCTGCAGCAAATAGCTGAATTGTACCTTGTCGCTCATGCATCGATGAGTATGTTAATGCAGCCATGGTCAGAGTCAGCCATGAAGTACACACATTTTATCAAGTACAAGGCATCAGAATAAAAAAGTACATCTATAAATGTCACAACTAATCTAGAAGAATCTGAAACAAAATATTTAACATCAATGGTCGTGGAATAGCACGATACTTCATATCCAATCAGTATTCTTAACATATAATACAGTAACACGGCATGTTTAGTGTTTACAAAAATACTACTGCTTGGATGACGAGACACAGTGTTACAAGCAGTGGACAACAGAATTCGACAGATGTCAATTCACAGCGTGACCTGCCAAAACTTAAATTAGAATTTCACAGACAAACTGAACTGAACTAACCATTGCTTGTTCGATCTTGTTGTCAATGGCGAATGTTCCCGCACCACTACAACGCACAGCATCAAAGCATCCAATACATTTACAACATGGCATATGTTATAATTGTTATTAATCAGCTACTACGTCAACAGCACAAATAAACACGCAGCCCAAGGGGTGTGATTCACAGCTGGCAGCAGGCAAACTGGGAAGAAAAAACATCCCGGGGGGATTGTTGGGGTGAAATGTCCAGGGACAAATTTTCCAATGGGGGAAATGCTTGGCTGGGAGTTGTCCCGGGAAAGTATGAGGAAATGTCTCGTGGGGGCAGGGGTGAGTTCTGATCATCATGCAGGATCACAAGTCTCTACATGTAGTTAGTGCTGTCCTGGTTAACACACAGACATACACCCACACAACACACAGACATACACCCACACAACACACAGGTAAAACTGTGAGATCCCTTGAGAACGCATACCATACCTGAGTGCCTTAGAGGTGTGTTCATGACAAGGCACTATACAAATCCACGTTTACCTTATCTTACCGCACACACACACACACATAGAGAAACAGACGGACATTTTTGACCAGTTATACTATTAGCTCAGCCAGCTGAGCTAAAAACTAGAATACACCAGAGAATGCATTTATGCACTTTTTCATTTAAGTACTCAAGCATGCCCATATGTGAAGCAGGACTTTTTTCCGGCACACACTGTTTCGGTTAATGGTCGTAAGCTCACCATGACAGCTCATACAAGTCTCCACAATTATCTAGTCTTGTCTGCCGAACATGAGTCCATCACCTTAACCAGTGAGCGATGGCTGTTCATTCAAGTAAAGACGGACAATTTTTAATGAAAAATTTGAAAAAGTTAGTAATGATGTTTGCAATTTCAGGTGAATACAAGCATAAGCAAAAATGTGAAAACTTGTAAGATAAAACAACTATAACTGTCATGTGATCCAAAGTCTGAGACAATGATAAAACAAACAATGCAAAAGCAATGACGACACCTCACACCATTCAACAAGTCAAAGTGATCACCACTACGTCGAACATTATTAGCAATTCACAAGCAGTGGTTTACTTTCTGCAAATATGAACACTTAAATACCTATGGCTGGACAGGTTTTTTAGATTTTAAAATAGTATAACTGACAAAAAGCTGTCCGTGTGGGTGTTCATTAACCAAGGTGGTATAAATCATGCCTAAGGTAGAGACTTGTAATTCTGCATTCACGGACCTACTGATGAACTCTGTTCACAAACCAAAAACTATGTCAGTCCAACCTAACTGGATTTACAGATCAACACAGCTCTGTTTCCAGCTAAGCTTCACGGCCTATTGGCGGCTTGTGTGCCGCATATTCTAGGTATATAATCCAAAATCTAACTTGCACAAGATATATACCGAGTAAATAAAAATGAAAACAGTGGATGTTGTATGGCACTGTTGAGGTATGGTAATCTGTTCATACTATTATTAATAATAATAAGTTAGCCTCCACACCATACCATGCCATTGATATGTACGCTTCCACCAGAAAAAGGCATTTGGTTTATGACACTGACCTCGACCTCTGACCTTTAAAACCTTGTCAGCAGTGCACGCTCACATGATGAATATGTGGTGAGTTTCATTGAAATTCCTCCACTAAGTACAGAGATATTGCGAAACAGTGTTAATTAACAGATGACAGGTGAATGGAATTATATGCTAAATTCCCAAAATGCACTGTTCTGGCAGAGGCATACCAATCAATGGTTCACTTCAAAGACATCTAGTTATCATAGACATATTCATTAGTGATAGTATGGACCAGCCACAAATGGACCGGGACCGTTCAGGAACTCGACATATACGACAATGACACATGTACGTACCGTCCAACAACGCAAGATATTCACACCATGTGAGCAGTAATGTCAATTACCGGTATGGTAGTTTCTTTTTTGTGGCTGATGAAAAATGTGATTTATGCAAAATTTTAAAAAAGCAGAGCAAATGGTACACATGGACCAAGTAGAGTCCAAAAAATGTTCCAAGACCAAACTGAAGCGATGTTGGACCGGGATCTGGACCTGTATTATGACTAATATTAATAGCAAGACACCAACTACAAGTTAACTAGAGCTCAGCTGTTGCTCACATGGCCATGCAATGTTGTACTTAGTCAGATTTTCGCTGTCGAGTTAGGAGAACCTCTTGTCAATGCACTCTTTCTCAGTTATCTCAGAGTATATCACATTATATTAACAAAAACGAGATTCTGTGGACTACATTACTGTTGCAGATGGTATGAGTAACTTTAACCACTGTGACATAATTTCCCCAAAAGTTACTGAGTTCATTGAATTAACGCAAAAGATGCCATAGAGCTACTCAAGGTTGCTTAAGAATTAAGATCACCACTTTTTGGTATCAACTGGAAGCCTGTATGACTAATAACTAACTTACATCCAATCTTGTACCAGTTGCAAGACCTATAGCATATTATTGGTCAAATTTTCGCTGCCAACAAGGGGGTGCTTCTCTTTAACACATTTATTTGGGGTGAACCCCAAAATTCCAGAGTGTGAAATTTGGCTTCTAGAAACTAGACACATCGTTCTACGGTAGAGTGCAAAGCACAGTTCAACATCTTGCTGCTGAGCCATTTAGGTATTGAGGACAAGTGTCACAGACAGACAGACAGACATTCTTGTAGTAAATGATGCATTTAACCACATTTAAATGGGCAAAAACAGTAACTGTCATGGTACACCAGTACAAGATATACTGGGCCTCCAGCTGATACCAAAAGTGACCTTAATTCTTAGACAACCTTGAGTAGCTCAACGGCATTTTTTGCTATGCAGATGTTAGTCAACACAAGCACAGCACCTGTCTGCGTTGTCATTGCTATCAGAAGGCAGCAATGTCGCACTGGCCAGTGCCGCAAAGTCACCCGGTCGACCAACAGCATCGGCCAAGTCAGACAGTGACGTCACCGGCTCAAGTCTTTCTACTCCAGATAAACCAAGACCGTTTGGTACACCAGAATTTTTCTCTGGGGTGACCGTGTCGTAGATGTTATTGTCCGCAAGTGTGTTCAGAGGGGTGCGTTCGAGCACCAGGTGATCACCAGAGTACACAAACGCCGGAGTGAACTGAACTTGCAATGCACCTGCATTATCAACAAAGTATATCGGCGCAGCTGTAGCACAAGCATTTTCGCCAGTGCTTGTGCCCTCGGAAGAAGATGTTTCTGTAACAAGCGGAGGATCGCTGAAGTCCATACAAGTCCAACGTCCACGAACTCGTGACGGAGCGCGGCTCTCTACTTTAACTATCCGAAAGCGGGACTGCGTATACGGTGCTTGACTAGCGCTGTCGGAAATTCGTCGGTGACTTGGTGACCTTGGACTATTCTCGGCGGGACTGTGAATTGTTTCCGCTGACGACCAGTGATCTGAATGAACTTCCGCTGCATGAACATCTGAACTGACGTCTTCCG
>Ga0209562_1000774_pt1 | contig 11422 bp, 6 predicted proteins | sample WorMetvacBELIZE2_FD_187399 | JGI IMG/M metagenome (GOLD analysis project Ga0209562, IMG submission 187399) | Marine gutless worms symbiont microbial communities from Max Planck institute for Marine Microbiology, Germany - Olavius vacuus BELIZE.2... | ecosystem: Host-associated > Annelida >...
AGGTACAATCACTTCGACGCGGCTTTTTTGCTGACTCATGACGATGCTCTTCATTATGTGTGCAGCGCGCGATCCACGGACGCCTTACTGACGTCAGCACTGCACAGCTGCAGCACGCTGACCACGCTGACCAGTTGCTGAGTCACTGACCGTTCCGCTTCACTAAGCACGTGACCTCTAACAGTCTACATCGGCAGCGTTCTAAAACGTGATCCGAGCGCTCGGCGCGTTTTGCACTAACCGCTTCGAAGTCCTAACGATCCTTAAACCCTTGTAACGTGACGTTCTACGCCGGTTTCGTCACTCTGTGGCTATAGCCACGCTCAATAAATGTAGAACGCATGATAGGTGTTTTCAGATTCCTATCCGAGCGTTTTATACAAAACTGTCCGACGTATAATCCATCACATCGCTCGGATCAGGCTTTAGAACACCCTCATTAACAAACCGACAACGCACTGACTATAGCAGCCAAAATGTCATCATATAAATTTTCTCACACGTTTTTTCTTGTCGAGAACATACAAACGGGAGTGACTATGGCTGCGTGACCATCTGTAACCCATCGTGATGTGTGTTATCGTCTCAATATAACTGGTGCCGCGCGGTGTATTCCCGTTAAACTGATTGATTGATTGATCTTTGATAGACATTTATAACAGACGTATACAGGTGTAAATGCCGGCACTTGAAGAACGTACACAGTGGCATCACTATGGTTGGTCTTACCCGGTGCGGTCACTGATGGTGACACCCTTTTTACCTCGAAAAGTGATGACCTTTCTCAGTCATCGTTCTAGCCTACACCGTAACCGCTCGCACCCGCTCCGCCTGTCCAGCTGATGGTTTATCCAGTATTCTCGTATATTCTCCCTAGTGACACCACTGATCATACATAATCCATACAGAAACACATACATCGATACATACATGCGTACATCGACAGAGAGCTACAGAGCAAAATATATTAAAACAGATATCGGGGAACTAAAGAGTTCTGTGTAATTCTGGTTCACGCCTTGGCGGTTTAAAAAGAATGGCCGTTGAGGTCTTAAGTAGGATATACTAGCACAGGGTGGTGGGAGCAGTCGTATTGTCAGCTTCACAGTACTAAGTGCTTACAGTGTATATACAGCGTTTGAATGGCCATACTTAAAAGCACTCTTGAGAAGGCAATTGACCATACCAACCAACCATGTAGAAATGAAACAAGTCCAATCAAACAGGGCACGCTATAACGAAGACGACATTCGCGAGTTAAAGACAACATTCAAGTTCTGCTGCTGAGGTAGATCCTGAACTTAAACGAGTCTGAGCAAGTAGAGCCTTTGACTACATAACTTGTCTTACGCTTCACGTCAACATAATAATACCATCTCGCAGGGCTGGGCCGTACGTAGGATTTTAGCCCCGGGGGTCTGAAAATTAGGGGGCGGAGACAGGCGAGCCCGAAGGACCGAAGCCTGAGGCATGAAAGGCCGAGATCGGGTTGGGGTTCTTGGGGAGGGGCAGTCAGCTTCCTCCACACCAGCTATGAGCTCTGCTTATCTCCCAGCGTTGCGTAATTTTTTACAGTGCGAACTAATCTTCCAACATTTCGTCGGGGGATTGGTTAAACTGGGGTTAAACCATAACCCCTCTCCCCTTAAATACGCCAGGAAACGTGGCTATGACTTGCCAGTTCACCGGTAAACCCGTCCCCGATAATGACCTATAATGTATCTTAGGTGGGACGTTAAACCTTACTCAATCAATCAATCACCAGTGAATGAATGAATGGCACGATCATTGTCATTTTTCTGCAGTCGATGCAGAATGCGGCAGCAAAGTTGATCTACCGCTGCGTTTCTTAGACCACATCACGGACGCGCTAGAGAACCTTCACTGGCTTCGCGTCTCGGAGCGTGTCGTTTATAAAACTGCCGTGCTGGTCTGCAAGGTTCCCCATAGACAAGCACCTCACTATCTTGGACCGCTCACTCGGGTCGCCGATTTACTCGGTCGACGTGCATTTCGTTCCGCTAGCATCAGCCATCTGTCGGCAGCCGGGTCTTCCCAGTTGCTGAACCTCAAGTCTAGAACGACCTACAAGAACATGTCACTTCTGCGAACTCTCTTCACACCTTTTGCAGCAAACTAAAACGCACCTAACGCAGCGTTCGATTGTCAGCTTCTGTTTCTATTACTCTTATAGTGGTCCTTGCAGTGACTTATTCACTTTGGCCACTTCAAAAATTTACTGATTGATTGATCGATTGACATCGTTGTTAGCGATGTCAATGAGTAACGTTTGTATAGAAAAGGCCAAAGGGAGCCTTGGTCCTCAGAATTTTGGCTGGCGCATAAGTTGGACTTCACTTTTTATACGCCAAAATGCAAAAAAGTTCTTAGTGAATCTTTATTGAATAAATATTTGTATTTAGAATGCTAAAATTTAAATTGTGGCGAGTTTGTGTAAATCTAAAAAAGCTTTTAGGAAAGAGATTTTTTGGAATACAAAATATTTTACAAATCATTTCTGAAAGTTATGTGAAGCAACTTGTTGGAGTAGAATTAAAAATTGCTCCTCTTACACACACTCGAACTTTGCTCGCTTTCATCCTTTGCCCTTACATTTATCGCGGCTGCAAAATGGCTCAGTGGGAGTCAGTGCTATAGAATGCCACTGATGACGATTTGGCGGCAGAACTTTCGCACACTTGTTAATGTTGGTGGTAGCTACGTGACTGTTAGCTCGTGTCGCCAATGAACAAAGATGCGTACGGCTATCAATAGCGATCCATTGTAGCGCCGCCGCAGTGTGAGTGCCAAGGTCACTGCCATAAAGCAGCGCCGACGCCTTTCAGTACTAACCGCTTGTCCGCTTCGTTCAAAAAATAAAATCGCACTACGGTTATTCGCGACTACTGTTTTGAGGGAACGTCCTCGAGCAAGACGCTGTAGCGTTGATTCATCTATCTGAAACGTTAACTTCTCTTCGCTGCTGATAAGTTTCAGAACTCTGACGTAAGTATGGTTTGCTCTGTGATGAAAAATTTCACCGCCGTCAATGAAGCTCTTTTTTATTTTCTTCCAGTTTATAACACGTCTTAAAACACGGTTTCGTTATAGGCCTAATAATCATTTATTTCGATATTTATCGCCCTATTTTTAGAATCGACGAGCAGACTTATCCTCTGTAGCTGTATTCATCTCACTCACTTCAAGCAAGCCATTTCATCACTTTCATTATCACCCGCACTTTTACCATCCATCAACATCTTCGCGCTTCCACTTCAGCCTCAAACACTCACCTGTTCTACAAATCTTTTCCACCGGACATAGACTTCAGCTACTCGGACCTTTTCCTAGCCTGTTTCTTCGGCTCGACAGTTTTCCGCGATAGCTTTTTCAACCAATTTTTATTCTGGTTTAAACACACGTTAAATATTTGCACATTCTATCGTATGTAATCGTACGACAAACGATGGTGAATCAGCTAATAGCTATAGACGAAGTCGCCGGGGAGTGACCAGACAGTCAGCGAAAACAAAAAAGCGCTCGTCGCGCGTCCGCTGGAAGCAGCGTCATGATTCAGCCGACGTTCTGAGAATGACGCTGACGCAAATGCACCGGACTGACCTAACAACCGCGAATGACCGAGGCCTACCTGGCTGTCCCAATAGAATGGCTGGCTTGCATCACCCACTAACACCTGCCTAGCAGCAGTACGTGACTCAACCAACGAACGCACATAGACTGATCGCCGTCTGACAACTAGGGCACTTCTCTGCGTGCAGTCTACTGTCTAGCTGCTCTAGGGCGCAAAACGGATGACGAATATAAAATGACAAAGTTTCAGAAATTATTTCTCTTCATTAATGAATTCGACTTAACATATATAGAGTTAACTTTCAGGCAACTTCACATTCAATCACTCAACTGGTATTTTTTCTGGAGCATAATGGGACATTCCATAGTCGGCACCATGACAACATTTGTCGAAAAATATATCTTAATCTCATCGTGTAAAATGTTTTTATTCAAATCTAATAAACGCTAAAATTCTCCTAGAGCTTCTTTACTTATCAAATGGTTGTGGTAGTAAGTCAACCCAGATCATCCGATGAGTGTTCTTCAGCTCCACAACGTTGGCACCGGAGTGCGATCCACGTCTGGACGAACGCGCCATTTCGAACAATTCGAAAAATACCGGTTTGCTCCCAGTCTTACGCTGAGCGTTTGTCAAACAGTTCATTAGCAACGTTGACGTACAACTATACAATGTATAGCAACTTTACTGTGATCTATGAACTTTTCGGTATGACAAACAGAACAAGTTGCGAAAGTTTAATTCGAATGTTTGCTTGTAACGTACGTTTGTCGGTCGATGTGTCGCTATCATTAGAACATTGATCACAATGATGATGATGATGATGGTGATATAGTCGTTGCTGTCGACGTTGATGATCTTGATGAAAATCAGTTGCTTCACGAGAATTCTGTGCAATACATTAAAGAGCGGCTGTACAGCTGAAACGTCAGCTTAACAGTGTAGAAACTTAATTTTTCCACATTATTTAAGCTTCACTGCGAAAAAGTAAAGCTCCCAAAACATCTTTATTGTATGGTAAAGTATATCGCTTTCATTTATGAAAGTAAAGTAACAGAAAGTAAGCCTGCTAGCACAACGAAATGGTTTGCTTACAGTTTAAAGTAGTAACAAACATTTGAAACACAGGCATAGCCAGGATTTTCGCTGTGCAATGCACTTGTAGGCATGTGTCACACTTACTTGATGTTCGGCATATTAAAGGAAATGGAGTCTGCGGATGGGTTAAGCCTCCTTCCCAGAATAGTTTTGAGTTATGTCGTCTGGAAATGGTATAGCCTAGTGTATTTTATGCAAAATGCGTGTAACGGCACGACCTTAAGCCCATAAACTAAATCTATAAATTTGTTTGATATTCCAGCCCTGGGGTGCACCTGCACCCCAGCACCAGCTCTAGCTACGCCTATGGTAACAAAGTTTACATCTAGGCCCGCTGCAAGGTGCATCAATGCATCAATGCATGCGGCATGATGCAATGTTGCCGAGTATATACCGCCAGTGACATTTGTTGTGCTTCCACGAATCACACGACACTACTTATTTACACTAACTTTACAATCATGATCATGTATGCAGTCATATGTTATAACAATAAACGTGTTATCCGTATTTAACAACATCGTGACAGTGAGATCTTCAACATCTTTTTAACGAGTTTTCAATTTGAGCAAGCGTAAAACCGGAAGTCGATAGCGCGTAAAGCGCGTATGACAAAAACGTACTTCTGTTTTTACTCAGATTTTACCAGATATGTATTATTGGACAAGGAAGGTACAGCACCATTAAATTTTGGACGTCATCCACATAGTTTAGAATATACGTATATGTAGGCTAACTACATCTTAACTCGCTCTGAAACTGTCGAATTTAGACTAAACTAACTTTATCTGGCAAACTGTGCAAGGTATTTTTATGATAAATATGGCAAAAACTGGTCAAAATGTGGACCATAGCATAGACGAAATATGTACGAAAAGCGATAGTAAGTCGTAGGGGAACGTCGCTTTGACTTTAGAATATTTTATGACTAAGTTTGCAGCGCAGATTCGAGATAACCTACAATGTCAGAAATTGCAATTTTAAGATATCAAAATATTAAGATTATTATAGCTTCGTCTGTTATCGATGTTAATAAAGAAATGAAATATTAGTCCTATATGGACCATTTTTTCAGATTAAGAGTCAATGTGAAAACTTCACGCGTGCAATGCGCTATTTGTGTGCAACAGTTGCGTTTTACGTAATTCATGTCAGCATAAGCAAGAATGGCTGTTTCGTAGGAAAAGTCAGTGATGTCGCTATACAGAGGATGCAACTGATACCACAAACTGAAAACTAACTTACTCACTATTACTACTACTACTACTACTACGACTATCACCTTCATCGTCATCCTTATTACGCCAAAAAGCATGAACATGAAAATATAAAGACATGGAATACAAATATACAGTTCCCTAAAACATACAATGTAGTACTATCGTCAGGTTTTGTTTAACGTGTCTATTGGCGTACATGTCAGGCAGGTTTTCTGGCAGGTTTGCAACTTTGTTGCTTGGACTTGCTGGAGCAAAGTCGGATAATATCAAAACTTGCGATTGTTTTCTGTTCGGCGGAACATAAAAAGGCAGTGTGGTAAATAGAAAACTTGCTCGAGCAGTATACGCCGCGAAACTGTCACGACAAGAAGCCATACACTTTATAATTGTTTGGGAAATCTATTATATCAATAATTTGCTGTATGATTACTGTATACACCAACACGATGTTGACTCGGAACACGGAATCCGCAAGAATGTCCAATTATTTGCAGAACTGGCGACTCGGAGGCTTGGACTCGAGTCACGACTCACAATAAAATCACTATTTTGGGACGTGCAATTTGCTCGTAACATGATAAAATAGATTTAGATTTGGCTTGATGATTTTCCTACTGATTGAGGCTCAACTTGAGATTTTTTTTAACCTCAACGATTTGAGATTTTATAATTGCGTTTCAGCGTGTTGCGATTGTGTATCGTTTTCACCAAATTTGGAACGATTCCGTTAAAGTGCACATGACAAAATTTGCCTACGAAAACTGTGCAACCACAAATAATGTAAAATTTAAGTCTTATAATACCACAGTCGTATTCTGTATTTTCTTGCTTAATCTTGCGAAATTTGAAGGCTAATGAACTAATTCTGGCAGATTGTCTGATTCTGTTTCATCTTTGTCAGATCATATTAACGCTGAATTTGTCGCAGGTTATATTAAAACAAAACATAACTCTTCACATGAGCAATATTGGTGTTTTCGCTCGCGAAAATTTACGGTAAGTCACCGGTGGTGTATACATTTATTATTGTGGTCATATTTTACGCATATCGTTTAGAATAATGAAATGTGGAGTGGTTATTACCGCGCTGCATGAAATGCAGACGCGGTCTAGCGATGAGAATTCTGTCTGTCCGTCAACAAACGAACAGACAAACATCGGGAATTTCATAACCTCCTTTGTCGGATGTAACAACTGAACAAAAGTGATGAAAACAGATGAACAAACAGCTACAGCTACTGAGATCATTATGTGAGACAGGCACCTTGCTTACCAGTGTGCGACAAACAGTAAAGCCAATGACAGACGTGAGCAGAAATATAACAATTGACTCGCGATGTTTCTGTGACATTCTTTTAGCCTACTGTATACAGCATAAAACACAGTTAAGCGTACAGTGCGAGTCCAAAAATGAATCTTGTTATACACTTCTAAATATCTTCAATAAATCTACGCACTCAATAATTTCCAGCACAAAAGTAGTCACTTAACAACACTTTCCCATGTGTCAATTGAAATAATGACCAGGAGCTACAGTTAGGGTCATAGAAATGAAACCGGTAGCCGGGACATGCGCTTCGAATAAAATGTGTTGTTTCAAAAGTTAGAGTTTTTGAAACTTACATGGTTGTATTTTTTGTTATCGATCTCTGTGTGAAGTGATCAAACTTTTCACGGCTAACGTCACAGAATTATTTCTTTTAAGCTCAGTTACGGTGCGCCAGCATCTGTTCTACACGGTGAGTTAAAAAAAAGTAGCCCCCTGAAACTTTTTTGCGATATTTTCACTTAGGCTAACCATATTTTCGTGAAATTTTGCCAATTTGTTGCCAGTTTACCTCCACATAATTTTGATTGATTCATCTTAATACGTAACAAAGTGGAGCTAAGTTTTCTATGAGTACATATCGTTTATACCATGTCAAGTTTTGAGTTTCACCAAGTCAGACTGCCGGGATTTCTTCGCCAGGCGCCAGTGATAAGTGGTCACCAGTTCATCCGACCTCAATCCACTGGATTATCAGGTTTGGGTGCAATGTTGGGGTCTTATCACAAGCTGCAACCGAAGCCAAAAACAGTTCCCGAGTTTAAAGATGAAATACAGTTGATTTGGACCGCCTTACAGGAGAAAGCCATTGACAACGCTGTTAAAGACTACCGCAAGCGACTGCAGGCATGTTTGTCACCATTCTAACGGGGGATATTTTGCTCATATTATGTAAAAATTCACATAACAGATACTAACAGTTAATTTCATGTCATTTGATGCTATTAGTTTTGTGCGAAAAACTATGAATTTCTTAATAAATTAAATTGAATTGTTAAAATTCGAGGGGTCTTACTAGTAAAAGTGATACAATTCACACAAATATACTATAAATGGACCAATATTGGTATACTTGTAGAAATATGGTTAGAACAACCAAGTTACTTTTTGATTACAAAGGTCCCCCGAGTGAAAATATCGCAAAAAGTTTTAGGGTACTACTTTTCGACTCACACTGTAGTTGCCACAATTATTATCTAGTCTGGTTCACTGTCTTAACACACCATACTAAAGAGGAAGTGCTCCTCATAAGTGTTCACAAGTGCTCCATAAAGATTAAATGGCGATTCTTTGTACCAAATATTATTAGCATTAAGCAAGAGTGGTTAGAGTTGTTTGAAAAATGTAACAGGGGTCCTATGTATAAGTGTAACAATGTTTTAGTTGGGCACCTACATGCGTGCGAGGTTTAGCGCTGTAATAATTTCTCTTCTTGTTCTGACTTTCTTTGTAGGCGTCTGTAGTTACTTATGTCTGTCTGTCTGTTTTATTGTATCTGTCAGTATTTCTGGTCGGTTTGTGTTGTGCATGTGTGTGATTTCTATGGGCCATGTTGCCTGAGAGACAAACAAATGAAAGAATGAATTTTAACTCACAGTGTAGTTTCGTGAATGAAACTACATGTATAGCGTTCGACGACACATGCTCTGTACGCTGCGCTACCCACCGCGAATGTTGATAATAACAACGTTGCGAAAATGAAATAGTAAAGCCAAAATACCAAAAAAAAGTTTAAATCACATTTTAAAAGCCAGTACGTCTTCAGTGTCATGTTGTTAAAGCGAACTGTAAATTAGTTGATCGCATAGAAACAGCGCAAATCTTCCCATTAATGTAGAACGTTCTCGTGTATGAAGTCACTCATCAGTGAGCACAATACAAACGTAAATACAAATATGCAAATGAGTTTATATGCTTTTTCTTGCTACTTTTTGTTCCCTATCTAAGCTTTGAACTACATTTAATAGAAATTAAAGGTCATAAAGCCTCAATTTTTAGGTCTCACGACCTATGTCGGAAAACCTTTCTGCTGTGCTTTTTACAGCGCGTCCGCATTGCTGGCAATGTAGCCCGCTGTACTAGCTAGAGGGCTTCCGTCCGTCTGTCTGTCTTTCCCTCACATTCCGGTGTTTTATTTTGTTCAGACTAATGAAGATACGATCATGCGGTTTTCAGCATCTGGTAGGACAATGTCACTTAGTGAGGCAAACTGTTGGAGCGTTTCGTCGATTGCGCCATTGGCCAGTGGCGTCGCCGGCTTGAGTGGGTTGTCCAGCAGCAAGGCGAACAAATTGAACATTTGATGTAAAATTGCAGCATGTGAGTTACTTTAGAGAATAACTGAGACAATAAACACGTTGTTGCCTGTTGTCAATTTCTTAAATATGTGTTGGTACAGAAGTCGTCTTGTCTTCAATTGTTGCTTTTAAGACACTTGATATTTCACAAGGTAGTGTAGCGACACAGTTGAGGTGTGGTGGGATCTTTAGTGATAGCATTAATACAAGTTTTCTCGTGATTCTGACAGTGAAATAATTTTGAAAATCGGTTAATATTTGATGAAGTTAAGGCGTACCAAAAAAACTGTGCCATTTTTTGGGCCACCCGGTAGGCTTTCATGTGGAGTCTTTGCTCCGCATGAGCATGGCAGTCTTAATTTTATAAACGTGACCCGTCAGAATTTGTCCGTGATATCTGTCACAAGAAAACTAGAATGACTCAACAGTTACTGAACGTTATGTCACATAAATACACTGTGCGGTTAGCCGTGACAAATGGCCAGAGCAAGCGTTCAAGGTTAATGGGCGATCGCTGTGAAAATTTACGACTGCAGGGTCTTCATGAGTAACGCGAGTAGCCGGGCTGTCAAGGACACTGCGGTTAGCCATACACAGCACGCCAAGTGTTTTCATTGTGCGTGAACGCCGTGCAGAAAACAGTTACACTTACGATACGAAATACAAAAAAGAATGAGTTCGGGTAGGCCGAGGTCCATTACGTGGTAGCTCGTCGCTTTTACGACGCTTGGATGATAGGTGGCGGGTTCAGTACCAAAATAGTATACCGATGAATGGTCACACATGCATCTCCATACTGACCTGGTTCGACGTAGAGTGACAGGGGCGGATCTAGAAGGCACGGCGGGACGAAGGTTGATGTGGGGAAGGGGATTCGAGGCGCCGAGGCCGAGACGCCTAAGGCGTTGAGATACTAAGGCGTCAAAGAGTGGGGGTTTTCCTCTTTCCAACCAACTGGGGGTCTCGGGAATGTTTACGACACTCCCCAGACCCTCTAGTCGGTTGGGAAGGGGGAAACCCCCTCCCATTTCCTCACCCCTTGACGCCTTCAAACGTTCGCCTTTGGCGTCGCGGTTCTCTCAGATCCCCTTCCCCACACCACACTTCACCCCAGCCGTACGTTCTGGATTGTCATTCGACGTCGAACCAGGTCAGTACCGAGATGGGTGACCATTCACAGTGCTTTCTAAGCGTCACATGCCTCTCACTGTGATGTTTATCGTCAATTGACGTTATGTCAGAAGACGGTTGTTAACTGAAAAACTACAGCACTTGATCGCTTAGGTGGGGGGGGGGTGATCGCCCCATCACCCCCGATCCGCCCATGGGAGTAACTTCGTTTTAACAAAGTGCACAAGTGTGATGGGCAGACAAAATGGATGGATGCATAGACAAAATTGTCACAGTATGCACTGTAATTTGCATTAGCGTCGCGTTTACTGTTTTTTTGGCCACGCAACGTAGGCCTAATTAAGCGCTAAATTTGCTTTACCGAATTAGGTAGCTTTTTGGACCAATTAGGTGACACGTCAAAGTGCTTAAGTTAGATCTATGCTGTCTGCGAGAAAATGTAGCCCACATAATCTAGGTTTCGGCAAGATATGATTTACGGTGATATTCTGACAGTGCGTTAAAGAGAGATACCCCCACTCGAAAGCGAAAATTTGACCAATTCGGCCTACTGTGCAATAACTTGGAAACGGTGCGAGATAGGATGCATGTTATAAGTATTATTTACTAACAGAAAGTGGCATACACAACGTAGCGGCAACACTGCGCGGCCATCTCAGCAATAGCTAAGCTCTTGTTTTCATTTGCATGTTTACGGTCGCCGCTGTCACCACGTGCTCGGCACCAATGTTGCGGATTACTTCGCCGGAAAACATAC
>Ga0209562_1000775_pt1 | contig 11415 bp, 14 predicted proteins | sample WorMetvacBELIZE2_FD_187399 | JGI IMG/M metagenome (GOLD analysis project Ga0209562, IMG submission 187399) | Marine gutless worms symbiont microbial communities from Max Planck institute for Marine Microbiology, Germany - Olavius vacuus BELIZE.2... | ecosystem: Host-associated > Annelida >...
TTGGCACAGATGTAAAAACCCCCAAAGGGAAGAACGAGTTCATTAGGGTCAATATCGCACCACCCCTTCCCCTATTTTGCCCCACAAAACCCCCCATTTTAGGCCAAAAGGTCCTGAAACACCCATCCAAATATTAAGTAATCCTATATCTGCCTTAAATGTATGTGAATCGCCGAAATTTTCATGTCATGATGGAAATCAGGGTCGAGGAACACGACAGTGACGTCAGATTTTAGACCAGAAGTGGAAATATGGCCATTTCGCGCATACACAATGAAAAATACGCAATATAACCCTTATTTATGGCTGAATTGCCAAAATTTTTGCGTACTTTAGGAAATTGGGTCGAGGAACACGATGCTGATGTCAGATTTTAGACCGGAAGTGGAAATATGGTCGTTTCGTGCATGCGCAATGCATCCGGGCATAATTATTGGAACAGTTCGTTCATTATGGACGTGGCTATGGGGCAGATACCACGTTCCGCACAACGCATTTCTCGTAGCTATATCAGTTTCAGTTTCAGAAGATGTTGGGTCAGATTACCTTACATATGTATGTTAGGTTGACATTTTGTGAACATTGAGTTATTTCCAGTTAGTGGTTGTTTGTTGCAGCGATGGCCAAGTACAAGTCAATCAGCTTTACACCAGAACTTCGTGAGCAGATAGAAGATGCTGGTGTTGCAACACAGAAAGCACTTGCCAACTTGCGGCGTGTAGTGCACATGGAGACAGGAGAGAGTCTGCATGCGGTGCCGATGAGTTGTGCTGATGAAGTCTTCAGTGACAAGGCAAAGGACAAAGACAAGGCACTGTCCTCAGAGGTCCTCGTTATGCAGCCAATATTCCGATTTTTCCAGCTGCTTTGTGAAAACCACAATCTTGAACTACAGGTGAGAAGCCTATTTCTCGACATTTTTGGTAGACATCGATGACACGTGGTTTCCTGTCAATAGCAGATGCTTTTGTTCTGATTCTTGCAGTTTTAGTTTGTTGTTCAGGAGAAACAAGGAGGAGGAGGAGTTGCTTTCTGCCTATTAATCATCAACTTGGTGATTTTCCCAGAGTTTTTGTAGGAAGACTTGGGAACCAGCCCTGATTTCTGATAAGTATAGAAAATGGCTTATTTAAACAAAGATCACAATGGTGGAGCATTGGGCTGGCAGCCATTTTTTAGCAGACATCATGTTTGGCTTTGGTACTTAGACACTTACTGGTTAGACATCAAGGAAACAGACAGTGAGGAAAAGTATTCTCCAAACCTTTCAAGTGGCAACCAGCTACCTCAGGTGAAGTCGACAGTCAGAACGGTTGTGCCTCATTGAAGTTTTAGTGTAAATGCCCACTGTACTTTGCATGACTGCTTAGGCCTTTGGATTGTGAAGCTTGCAATGTAGCATGTGATATTATAGTTTATATAACATACTTACTGATATCACTGACAGCACCAACATTGTGTAATATCATATCGTTTAACAGCACTGTTGGTGGAACTACAGCAATGAGGAATAATTTTGATTTTTTCAGCAGTTTAATGCATAGTGAGATCAGTATTCGATCTTAGAGGATGGCAGTGATAATGCTGGTGATGTTTAGCCAGTGCTGTATTCACTTGTTTATTCTGTTGTTTTACTTTCAGTGACGCAATGTATTATACTTGACAGAACTATTTGCGGTCACAAACGTTACGAATCCCTTTCACCGAAGTATGCACGGTGCGATGTAGAGATGGAAAGGGTGGCTACAGTGCTTGAAACAATATTAGCTTTAGTAATCTCGACTGAAAATTGTGCCAAGAACTGTGTAAAAAGGGAAAGAAATAATGCACATATGTAAAACATATACGAATTGTGTCGGAAATACCGGCAAAGCCACATTTTATTACAGTTATTTATGCTGCGGAAGGAAATCCATTTTGAGCAATCCTCAAATGTTTCTTTGGGGCCACCATTGGCTAACCCAAACATTAAATGATTATGTTTATAATACTGTTACTGAGTTACTGAAAAGTGTTCAGTTACCATCTTCACTTTTGTAAGTCTTATGTGCATGTAGCCACCCAACCATTCTTGCTGTCTGCATGGTAGTTAAGTGCTTGTATGTGATCTGCGTTAGCGTTGGTGTAGATGGGACATCTGTGTGGTATATCCTGTGGGATAGTGTTTGCTGACTGTTGCTGTTACTGGTTTCATGGTTGTTGTGTGTTTTTTATCCCAGCTGGCTGAGCTAATAGTATAGTCGATTAAAACTGTGTGTGTGTGTGTGTGTGTGTGTGTGTGTGTGCGTGTGTGAACCAGGGTGGCACATAAAATAAGCACTATACATAGAGACTTGTAATTCTGCTTGCACAGACCTACGGATGAACTCTGATCAATTACCAAAATCTAGGTCAGTCTGACATGATTTTCTGAGTTTATAGGTCTGGCTTATATAGTCGTGTCGGCAGCTGAGCATCACTGCCATGGGCTGCTTGTTAATATTTATCGCTTTTCATGGAATTAGTTTTGTGGTGCATTAATATGTCTAGAATAATGTTGTTATATGGGTCAGTTACGTTAAATGTTGCACTTGTACTCATAAATATTGATGAGTGTGGATCACTGTTGAATATTTATGAACATGCATCATCGTGCTGCTACGGTGTCCATGCACTGCATTTAATTTACTCACTTTTGTCAATTTTCGGTTATGTATTTTCGTTAAAAAATACTGGTATATTTTTGAGAACAAATTAATTATTTTACCTGCATGCCAGCTGTGCTAAGTGAAGCAGGTATTATATTGTCTGTCTGCACAAAAACTAAAAAACTGTCAATCAGAAATTGACACAACTTGATATATGAATATGTACTTCAGCAAACCACACAAGTGATTAAATTTTGTTGACATTTGACTCTCACCTTTTGACCTTGAGCTATTTTTGTACTTTTTATATAAGAAAATTGCCTAAACTTGAAAAACTACTAGTCCGATCTTGATGCAGTTTTACAACACGACGTATCTTAGTTGATTCTGTGAGTCAAATATAAGCGAAATATTTCACCTTGACCTTTTACCTGGAAAATTGAAATTGATAGCGGCTTGCAGATTTGAAGTCCCTAGAATGCAGTGTAATTTATTTTGTGGCTGAGCACTGTTCTAACTTGTGCATTCTGCATGTGCTTAATTTGTGTTAGAAGTTTGTATTTATGTGTTACGTGATACATTTTCATTTCTTTATTAGTTCCTTTATTTATTCTTTGCACTTCTAAATGTGTAATTCTCTTATCAGAGTTTTGTAGAAGTACAACAGTGTCTTACATAGGCTTAACGTGGCACGTAATGGTCATATGTTTATGCAGATGAATGTTTTAAATAATATTCAAATACTTTTATTTTGTGATTTTTAAAATATGTTGTTTCAACTATCGTCACCTGTTGCTGCAAGAGTGTCTACATTTTTGGAATTTCACTTTGTGTCAGTTTTATTGTGTTTTGATTTAATCTTTGTCTGCTACTGATGACTGTGATGTCATTTTGAAGTTACCAGAGATTTAATCAATTCAGAGATGCTTTGGAATGACAAGGCCCCTCTTCTCCGATAGATAACATCTGAGCTATGATGTTTGTCTGAGGGGAGATTATCAGAACTGTTCTGTGTTGTATTGTGTACTGAAGCCATACAGTCATAAGCACACTTAGACGAGCAGTTCTTATAAATTCTCTGGATTGGGTTTTGTCACACTGGGCCCATTTCACTGTGCATACCTGGTAGATTGATTTATTTGTGTTTATCTGTGTGTTTTGTGTGTTATTGTTTTATACTGCATAGTTGTCATAGTATTGTGAGTGCATTGGGGTGGGCTTGATGGGATTGAAGCCTAATCTATAGGACCTATCTTCCTTCAGTGCTTTGGCACTGTTGGTTGGGTCATTTGACCCGTAAAAACGTGTCCCCGATTTGACCTATAATGTGTTTGGTGGGATGTTAAACCTTAATAAATCAATCATTTGGGATGACAATGTGTGGCTCATCTGTTCTGCTTCTGCAGCTGTTACTGTGACAATTGCTGCTGCCTCTGCTGTTAGTACTAGTACTAGTACTAGTACATGTAATAATAATACATCTGTTTCTATAGCACGTAATCTATCCTGAGATGCACTAACGACAGTTCAGTCAAATGCTGTTAGCCTCTTGGCAAAAGTCTGCAATGCCATGGATGCAGAGTGAAGTTTAGCTGGCATACTGTTACAAATGTAGCTGAAATGTGACTTTCTGTTTAACAGTAACAGTAACAACAGTTATGCACGCCCAACTAAATTGTCTAGGAGTGCATTACACGGTCAAACAGTGTTGTCGGAGCAAAAAGCGCGGTTAAACAAACAGGTTTACTGCGATTGTAGAATTTCTTGCGGACGCAGAGCAACAAGGCCAACTACAACATCGTTGGTGAGACGCTGCAGTTCCTTGACTGTATCTGTGGCAGTACAACTGGCGGCCTCGGGCTTCTCGGCCTCTACATCAACGAGTCGAATGCATTTCTTGTGGACCAGACACTGGTGTCTTTGATTGAGTACTGCCAGGGACCGTGCCATGAGAATCAGGTGTGAATTACTTCTTTTACGACACATCAAACATGCATTGCAGTTTTTTATGCATTTTATCAATTTCGAATTGATTTTGACCCGTGTTTGGGTCAGAGTTGTGATTTCAAAACTAACTCTGAATTTGTAATCTCCGTTGTCTCTTATTTCGGCGTTTGTCAGAGTTTTTGTGTACGATTTTAACCTATTTCAGTCAGCTGTATGTGTAGATGCTCTCTCTTGTGGTACAGTAACACACAGATCCACATAAGTGTTCTTATAGCTTTTGATAATTTATATGAATAGAATTGTGTCATTTTACAATCCTCCTGAATTTCAAAAGATTTAGATCTTAATTGATGGAAATGTGCACGATTCTGTGATGTATAAAGCTGCACTAGTATTTAACAGTCAAAAAATTGTCATAAACACACCAAATTCACATAGCTTGCCCACATTCTCTACATTGTAGTCACAATTCATGTATTATTTCGTCTAGCTCGTCCATGACATTCGTTACATAATTTAGTGCGCAGGGAACTCTCTGCCAGAATTTTGTGAATGTACCAAAGCCACAGTCCAATGAGACATTTGGCTAATGAACAAGAGCCATGAAGACAAAATTCTTAAACGTTTGTTGTTGTACAGAACGTTATAGCGAGTCACGAGAGTAACGGACTGGACATCATCATTGCGTTACTGCTGAGTGACATCAATCCACTGCGCAAGCAGCGCATCGACCTCGTGCTGCAACTCAAGGTTAGCACCTACATTCAGTGCACCTGCACGTCCGACTTATGCCGGCGTGTATTTTGAGCAGGATCGAGAATACACTTAGTACTAGTGTACACTTAGTACTAGTGTACACTTAGTACTAGTGTACACTTAGTACTAGTGTACACTTAGTACTAGGGTGCGGAAACATCTGTGCAGAGGCACATGCATCAGTCGTTGAAACCACACATTGGCCAGGTCTTTATCAACAACACTTTCTCGTCCACAAGTAAACTTCTTACACCAAACATGTATTGCTGGTCTTGTCACCACATACTGGACGCATCTCAGAATGAATAGTATTTGGGCAAAGTCCTTTTGCCCAGAGCAAATGAATAACAGAACGCTGTTCCTTCCGAGTGCTTTCTGGGTTTAGTTTGTTATGTTTGTGTTATCTGTATTCCTTAGTTTAGATGTATTCTGGTGTTTTGTTCTATTTGGTTTAGTTTTGTTTTGTGTGTTCCTTCAGTGCTTTGACACTGTTGGTTGGGTTATTTGACCCGTATAAACCCGTCCCCGATATGACCTATAATGTGTTTGGTGGGATGTTAAGCCTTACTCAGTCAGTCAGTCAGTCAGCGGTAGCATTGCCATTTTATCGTTGACAGATGACGTCACAGTGACGTCATCGTAATAAAACTAGCAGCTGTTACATAATTAAATTATGTACAAAACCTATATTTCAGATTTTTCAAATTTTTAAAATTAACAGAATATGCAGTTTTGTAACTTATTTATCGGACGACCCTCGTATAAGTAATGAAATAGTTATGAATGATGATGGTAAGTATATATTGTTTTACCAGCAATAACAACAGTGATAATAAGAAAGATGATGATGGTGGTGGTGCTGATGATGATGATGATGATGATGATGACGACGATGACAGTGTCAGGTGTCAATAAACACACCCTTGGTGGAGGTAGCGAGAGCAGTGTGGATGGGTGCAATGCAACCAGGCATGCTGCACAGGGCTAGAGCCCATATGATATACCCGTATGTGGATGACACCCTATGGCGACTTCCGGATGGGTGATCGACGCCCGACAGTGCCGTACATACTGTGCATGCAACAAGTTCGAGGGCCTTGCATCTTGAGAACATCTTACCTGTGTGTCATTGCATATAGTTTTGCGTGTGTGTAAATAAATCGTTTGCACTTGAGTCATTGCACTGAGGAGCGCTGCAGTCACACAGCACGGCAGAGAACAATATCACATGACGTTTTTTGAACAGTAGAGTAGTGCTAAACAAACAACTAGTGATACATGACAGACAGTACAGGTTTTATGACCTTTATTCATATTGTTGTCTACAGAACAGTGCGTCAAAGTTACTGCTGGCGATCATGGAGAGTCGACATGACAGTGAGAATGCTGAGCGTATTCTTGTCAGCATTCAGAAGTTTCAGCTGCTGGTTCGTCTCATCATGCTTGTCTTGTTTGTCACCTGCATTCTTCTCACTCTGCATTATACTGTGTAGAGTCTTTGATATATCAATGTGCGTACATGTGTAAGGTAAAGGTAAGGTAAAGGTAAACGTGTATTTGTATAGCGCCTCGTCGTGAACACACCTCTAAGGCACTCGGGTATGGCACGCGTTCTCAAGGTGTAAATACTGTCTCAAGAATAGAAATGCGTTTTGAGTTTGTTGTATAAATTTACACTTTGTTATAAAATGACCTTTGGTTTTTAAAAGAATGTAATCATTGTCAGTGAATTTGTTGCAGAATTTGCTAGATTCGTCATCAGAATATTTGTACATTTTCTGTGTAAATTTTAATTTAGTATATCAGATTCACTTAGAAATGCGTTGTTGTATATGATATGTGGTGCATAGGTTGATGAGGCAAAGAGAGCATATCATGAGGTAGAAGCATTGGAGGATGAGGATGGAGACTGCGGTATGGCAGCAAATGGCGATGATTCTGAGTGTAGCAAGGCAAATTATCGTGAAGTCGGACACAACATCTACATCCTGGCGCATCAGGTTTTTCATATGCACAAGACTTTGAGATATTGTGTAGTGACCCACACCACTGTGGATGGAGTGATTGCAGAGTAATAGAATATGTTGTATCTTTGGACACAACAGTTTCGCGCAGCCCACGGAAGTTGTTGCTTTGCCACAGAAATGAGACAAGCCACAGAATTTGTTTTTTTTTGTGTTTATATTCTGGATAAACTTCAAACTAATGCATTTATTTAGCAGTTTAATGGTAGCATCTCGACTAGAAAATTAATTGGTAGTTCTCTATTGACACTTAGAGTCTACATGATTCACTAACATTGTCTGTTCACGTCTTTCATCTGTGAATATATTTATCCATGTCATTGCTAGTTAAGTGTGGGACATTTTGTTTAGTCATTCACCAAGTAACTACTTATGAACACTTAAGTTAACAGTTAACAGTAGCAGTATGCTGGATATATAGCAGAGTCAGTTTTCTTTCAGTTGACAATCTACCGCGGAATTAACAGAGATTTGCCGCAATGACCCACAGAATTTCACAAAATGCAACGCGGAATTCACAGAATTTTTAGGCAGAAAACTGTGGTCCCCAGATCTGGTTGCATAAACATTATTCGGGTGTTGAATGTCACTTAACTTTTAGCATCTATTATAACTCTGCTGTACTTCTACTACACCTACACTGGTCAACACCAGTACGACCATGGAAATTGTTTATGACACATTGAGTACACATTTGTCCTTCATTTGCACATTACTGAGTGCCACACAGGAGATGCTTGTTCATCAGCATACCTATTTTGCCGGACATATTTCAGCCTTTTGTACATACTTTGACCTGCATCTTCATGTTGTTATGTAGCTCGCACGTCACAACAAGGAGCTGTCAGATCAGCTGCGTCCGAGCCAGCCCGACATGCATGGTGAGTTGCATACGGACCTCGCGCTGGACTACTACTCACAGCATACCGGTCAGATTGAGGTCGTGCGTAGTGACCGCACCATGGAGCAGATCGTGTTTCCCATTCCGGAGATATGCGAATACCTGACATCGGAGACCATGCATCGCGTCTTTGTGACGGCCGAACGCGACGACCAGAACAGCAAAGTCACCGATTTCTTTCACCAACACGAGAAGCTGTTCACAGAAATGCTGTGGCAGAAGAAACTCAGAGGTGGGTTTTGCGGAACCGCATCATCTTGTGCTATTATTTACATTTACATGTACTTTTTTTAAACAATTTTCAATATGATAATATTTCTCCTTTTATTTGCTGTAACAATTCAGCTTCAGGTTGCAAGGATGTCTGTTACGTTCTAGTCTTTTTTGTTTGTGATTTAAAGTAAATGTGACATATCCTTTAGATGAATGTTTAAAGGTGCCACCAATCGTTGTGCTGGTGCTTTCGCAGTCTGTTTGTAAAAAGGGTGTCTAACACTCCTTGAAATCCTTGAAAATCTGGAAATTTACTGGATTTATTTTTTATCCTGGAAATCCTGGAAATTTTCTGGAAATTTGCAAAATCTCCTGGAAATTTTCTGGCTGTGTTAGTGTGTTTGTTGTTATTATGACTCACAATTCTTGTATTGCAAAATCTATCAGTAGAGTCATCTGGCGACTGTAACTGTAACTGTTAGTGATGGTTGGATGATACTGTGACAGGCATCGGATGGGGCCTGTCACCACACGCTTCTCATTTAAGTTATAATTCACCGTTTCAAAAACCTCGAATTGTACTGAATTTTCGTCAAAATGTCTCCCGGAAACTCCTGGAAATAAATCGTTGGTGGGCACTACACTACAATGCAACGCTGTCATTGGCTACCAGTTCTTTGCTATTTGCATAATATCTAACAGCGCTTGATCTGCTGCAAGAATCCTGCAAGTCTTGTACAACACTTTTATTTTAGTTTTATTGCAGGTGTGCGGAGCGCTTTATGAAGATCTGGCCTGACCTTGGCTGACCTCAGAACAGTGTGCCAGTTTTAAAAAAATAAGTAGTAACAGTGTGATGCAGAAAATTCATATTTTGTTATTGTTATTGTGTGCCCCGTGTGGGGCCGGGGCACCCCTCTTCCCCCCTTGTCCATTTACTTCCTCATCTTTTCCCCCTTTTTACTTTTCTCTTTCTTTCATTGGCTTTACCTATTTTCTTCTTTTGTCCATCCCTTCTCTTTCTACCGGAATAGTCCCACTCCGTTTCCAGGCCGGAGGTCATAGGAGGCGATTGAACCTGGGTTTTTAGTTTGTTTTGTTTTGTAATTTGTGTTATCTGTATTCCTTAGATAAGATGGATTGTGGTGTTTTGTTCTATTTGTGTTTTTGTGTGTGTTCCTTCAGTGCGTTGACACTGTTGGTTGGGTCATTTGACCCGTAAAAACCAGTCCCCATATAACCTATAATGTGTTGGTGGGACGTTAAGCCTTACTCAATCAACTATTGTTATTGTTGTTGTTGTTGTTATTGTTAGCCAAGTCGAAGCTGTTCTGGCTGAGTCGACATATGTCATTTTGGAGCAGCGTGTCGTTCAACTTTGCAATCCTCATCAATCTCCTTGTTGCATTCTTCTATCCGTTTGGTTCTAACACTGCTGGTATGTCTGCATTCTTTAATCAAATTATTTTTAAAGAGAATTTTTTGTTTTGTATAATATAAACGTGTATTGATCTGTAGGACAAGATATTCCAGTTGGACACTGTGGTGGTCGAAATGTGCCAGAAAGATACTTTTCATGGCATTTTTTTGCCATTCATATAATTATATGATCTGTAAAAATATGAATTTACTGAAAAGCTGAGAGTGGCTGTATTTTGCATTGTTTTTTATTATTATTGTTAGAAACGACTTTTATTATAGTGCCGTAAGTCAAAAAAAACTCTGAGAGCACTTAACAGTGAAAAATGTCAGTGTCACGCAGTCAGATGTTACAGTGTTATGTACGTTGAAACAGCAGCATTTTCAGTCTCTGCTTGAAACAGGTGATTGACAGCACTGTAATGACGTCGGGCGGCAAGCTGTTCCACACACGAGGGCCAGAAATGCTGAAGGCACAGTCTCCGACGGTGACGCAAGGAGTCGATGGAACATTTTAGAGTGTAGTAGTGCAGCAATTAGCTGTTGATGCACTGCAGTCCTCATTTGTTATCAGTGACATCTCTAGTGAGGTATTCTAGTTATGCCTGTGCCGCCACCAATAGGCGGTGAAGCCATTGTGTTTTCTGGCCGTCCTTATGGCCATTTGTCCATTCGTCCATCTATCCAGTCAATCCGTCTGTCCATCTGTTTTCTGTCCATCACGTATATACCTTAACATCGTATTTTGTGTGAGACAATATTTCTGTACTTAGTGGACTCTTTTTAACGAAACTTGCCACGAATATTCATCATGTGAGTGGACGTTGTTGAAAAGGTTTTCAAGGTCAAAGGTCAGAGAACAACGTCCTGACCAGACCAGTTAACCTATAACGTCGCAGGCATACATTTCGATGGTGTCACTGTTGCATCGAGGCTCATTTGTTTTACCTATGATACAGTATGTTAAATGTACATAAGTGCGTGTGACAGAGCTGGACAGCCGTGTGTCTGGTATGGTGTGGACATCAATGTTCGTATCTCTGGCAGCAGCCATCACTATCCAGCGACGCTCCTCTGTCTTCACGTTCATCATTGCGGCCATCATCAGATGCATATTTTCAATTGGACTTGAGCCGACCCTGACACTACTTGGCGTTCTGAACGTAAGCCGACAATCAGCATTCATTGTACCATGTGTTTTGTTGTTCAGTGATTGTTGTGGACGTCATGCTGCAGTGACGTCTAATTTTGATTCATCGTTTCTTTTGTTCGTTTTCTGTCATATTACAGAATTGTTCACGTGCAGTCTTATTTTCAGTGAGCTGTATCCTTTTAATTTTTCTTCATTATTTGTGAAGGAGTATTCGTCGGAGTATAGTGACTCCGCTTTTAAGGTAGAAGACACTATTGTATCTCGGCGATAGGCTCGGGCAGTAAAAAGCCGAATATCTCAGAAACTATTCGTGAGACGTTCACAAAACTTTCAGGGTTTTTGGAGGTCATCCCTAGTATACCCTATGCAAAATAT
>Ga0209562_1000776_pt1 | contig 11414 bp, 5 predicted proteins | sample WorMetvacBELIZE2_FD_187399 | JGI IMG/M metagenome (GOLD analysis project Ga0209562, IMG submission 187399) | Marine gutless worms symbiont microbial communities from Max Planck institute for Marine Microbiology, Germany - Olavius vacuus BELIZE.2... | ecosystem: Host-associated > Annelida >...
GACAGACGGACCGTCGATGACATATAGCGAACATGAACTTGAGTTCACGTTCGCTAAAAATCAATGTTCTTATTCAGATATGTTGCGTCGGTTTAACTCGCATGCCTGTGGTAGACGTTGCAGTTTTTGCTGATCACTAAGTCGCCCCACCTCTCTGTATTATACGTGTAGGCGACATGGGCCTTTTTGGCTGCTTAAATTGCAGAACTGGAAAACGACGGACATATTTAAGACAGTATTTTTTACTCAAAGGCTCAAAGCATTGAGGCGAGCAGCAGAAATCATGAGACACATACGGTCGTCGGTTGCGGCAGCAGAAAATCGTAAACGTTACGGCCTACATTTCAGTCCTTCATTTTCCGTCCGTCATTTTTTCAAGTCCTGCATTTTCCAGTTACTCGTCACCTGTCTGGACTCGGCCTAACAGTATTGTCTCTCTCTCCACCGCCCTCTCTCTCTCCCTCTCTTTCCGCCCTTTCGTCTACTTACTCTCAGGATATCGTATCATTTCTCTACGTTATGTTTTAACTATTTTATGTTTTCGTTAAATTCTGGCGTGGGTGTCTCACCCCTGCAGTGGGCGACTGATAACGTCACGCGAATTAAATGCGTCGAGCTAGGATAATCCGTCAGGGTTAGAAATGCGGACGCGGTCGCGACTTGGGATTATCGATGGGAAAATCGCGCCGGAAGTCGGGGACGCGCACACGTGACTGATGACGTCACAGACAGCGCCAGGAATGCATTTCCGGTCAAGACAACTATGAGCTAGGGTTAACCAAGAACTCGCCAACAAGACCTAGAGTTAGAAATCCGGTTCCGGTTGCTATATAGGGTCAGGACGAGGACGTTGCGCCGGAAGTCCGAAAGTCGCTGCGGAAGTCGCACGACTTATGACGTCACTGAGCCAGCAGGTGTAACTACCAAATACAATGAAGCTAACAACGAGTTCCACATCCGGCAACAGGTAACGGTAAAAATACATCAAGACAAGAAGCTCAGCTACGGTACCTCAGAGATAGCGCGGGTCGGCGGTCATTGCGCCGTTCAAGGTCACTTAAGGTCACAGTATATGGGTCCATCTTCAACTATTTTTACGTAATTGGCCCCAAAAACTGCCGAATTCGTTGAAATAACGCAAACTAACGGCCATTATGCCGTTTAAGGTCATTCAAGGTCACAGGTTTTGGTACCAATCGAAAGCCCACATGCAACTTCCTATTAGTAATTAATATTGACTTACATCCTATTTGGGACCGTTTCCAAATGATTTCAGCTTGTTGGTCAAATTTACGCTTTCGATAGGGCGGTACCTCTCTTTGATACACTAGTTCGGGATTAACCCTTGAACTCACGACAACGAAGTTTGGTCACAAGAAACTAGAAACATAGCTCTATCCTACGGTGGAAAACGTGTTTCGATATCTTGAACCGATTAGGTGTGGATCGCGAGTGTGACAGACAGACAGACAGACAGACAGAGGGACAGACAGGGCGCTGATAGCAATGGCGCGGTGTAACGACCTGTGGTAAAATGTGTGCGGCTCCTCTGTATATAGTGGCGTGAGACAACAGCGGTAGATTTTATAATGACTGTTGCGTACACCGCCAACGACACACACACACATACTCTCTATCTGTATCTATCTATTTATCTGTCTGTCTCTCTCTCTCTCTCTCTCTCTGTCTGATGTACGAAATATACGAAATTAGTTGTCAGGTTGCATAATAATAATAATAATAATAATAATAATCCGATTTGTAAAGCGCCAGAATGTCAAAAGACTTCCGTGGCGCTAGGCGTAGCCAGGATTTTGTCTGGGGTGCACTTTTTTTGCTAAAAAAGTTCACGACCTTTTTTAGTAGTCGCCCTCAAAGACCGTCTAAATATACCCCCCCCAAATCTATAAGCCACCCAGCAAAACTGTCCTAAAATTGACTCTTGCTCTGGATGGGGGTGCACTTACACATTTTTCCTGTAAATTAGGCCTGAAAAAATTTTCACCGCCCTGGGGGGTGCAGGTGCACCCATGCACCCCCTGGCTACGCCTATGTTAGGTGGTTAACTCTTCAATTAAACCATTAATTGAATAAAGAAAAAACTACAATAATCCAGAGGTTTAATTGTGCTCATTTTCAGTGAATTAAACTAATATAGTAGCAGAACAAAAATTTATTGAAACATACGGTAGGTCCATAAATATTACAGTTTAACTGTAATATTTATGGACCTTGCAAGGATACCACGCACTTTTCTGAAGGTCCGACCTCCACTCCGAACCCCAGTAATGTCGAATTTCGCACAGTTTCTCTCTCTGTCGTGCATGATGCATCTCGCCTCTACACGCTGTTGCGTAGGTTTATATCTGACTAGCTTACGTGGGTATATTGGCGACTCTCTTATCTAGCATAACTACCCTTCTGATTTAAGTTTTGTTCATACTTACAACTGGCTTAAGCTACAAGATAATAAAAAAATTCTCCTGACAATACACATGATAATAGGTTAGATTGTCTTACTTATTTTCGTTTCGTTATGGCACAAAGCTGGTGCATAGATTGCGAACTGCATGCGGACTGCATATACCTACGAACGGCCACAACATGTAGAAGCCGCGGCTATTGACGCAGTAATCCCACTGTCTGGAACGAATACTGCTAATGCGGGACTGACAACGTCAGGCAACCCGGTGATAAGACGTTGTCCTCTGCACTGGCTAACCCTCCGCTCCGCAGCCTATCTATATGGGATTGCGTAATACGGCGCTTTTGTATAACGTATTTGCGAGGAGGTTTGTTCTACGTGCACAGCGTCTTTCTCATGACTTCAACACCGGTGGTGTCTTCAGAAATTCACTAGCGTGGAAGCAAAAATTGGGTCCAGAGTCAAAAAAGCCCTGGTGGGAGTCTGGGGCCCCTAGACGCTGAAAGCCGATATTTAACAGAAGCAGAGAATCCTGCTCGTGCAAGCTTTTCTTTTTGCGCGTAGGACGCGTGTTGTGGTCATCCAATTGCAGTTAAGGTACATCAAACATATAGGCCTATAATCAATTTGGCATTTTGTTGGTTTGAGGGGAGGGAGTTGGGGCATGGAGGGTATGGCTCACTGGCCCCCGCTAAACATCCCGCGTTCAATGCAGCAAAACCAGACAAACGTCGACAAAAGTAATTATTACATTTTTATCAAAGCTACTTAACATCCGTAATCACACTATGTGTGATTAACGAGCGATCACAAAAATACACTGCTCCATTTTAGTATACATAAGTATACATGTGTACCTTAATTGCTTGCCATATCATAAATATATGCCTCTGATATCTAACACACTAGTGGAAAAAAGAAAATATTTTAGTTTATTTATTCGTTCATTGTAGGGTACGAAACGTCTGGCAGCCGAGTGAACAGTGTCGCTTCCGTTGGTCAACTTCAGCAACGCTGCACTGCGCGGGAACAAACAGAAACGGCAACGATTACGACAGACTGCGACCGCATCTTCGCTGTACTGTGCCTGTCGCCGCAATATTACTTTCGTAATTACGAGTAGAGATGCGCGAACTGTGTAAATTTCTGATTATGGGATGCTGTTTCCGCCTCACACATTTCCCACTGGCTATCGCTATTTTAACGTAAAAACTTACCTACCTACCGTATTCCTAAATCTGATTATGTCCCTCATCCTAACTCTAACCCCCAAATTCATATGATCATTAGCAGGTTTCTGACGTTTAAAATGTCTGATCGCCAAATTTTGATGTATGCTTAAAATGGTGTTAGGTCCGCCAACGCTTCAGAATCAACAGTGTTGAAACGCAAATTAATGAACGGTTTTATTTCTAGTTTCAGTTTTAGTTTCAGAACATCACTAACGCTATATGCCATTACTTATGTACAATTTGCGGTGCATCAAATATTCGCTCGCAGATTTTTGCCTAATTAATAGCCTGAATTATTATGCCCCACCACCGCGAGTCCGCGACTTGTCTGTTGGTTTGTCTGTCCCATGCCCCTAGAGCAAAAACGGTGCGTTTAAGGCACATGGTTACTATAAAACACCGTAAAGCTGCTATATTAAAATTCTATTAACAGGAAACCCTATGCTAGAAGTCGAACCCGGAAGTGGTCGAAACGACCTTGACCTTTAAAAAATTTACGTTGTCAATATCTCGAAAATATAGACCGATATAGAACTATGATAAATAATTAAACACAAATAGGAAATCATAGGCTGTCTATCATGATATATGAAATAATCGTCGGTACGCGTCGAATTACCGGGTAAGACCGATCTCGACTTATCAAGCTATCATCTTTTCGGCCCATCTTCTGTCTGTCTGTCTCCCTCTCTCTCTTTCCTGTTTTTGTACTTGGTGTACGATTCATATAATAAATAAATATCGCGACACCTCTTTACGTCTATGCTCAGACTTCAAAAATTAATATGCGTATATAAAATATTTCATAGCACATGGGGTGCGGTAGCGACGCAGAGATGGGATCTCGAACTCGTGATCGAGAAATTGTTCTCGTCTGTGCGCTTGGGCAAGTGTTCACATCAGTGTATCTGCCTGTCATCAAGCGGTATAAATTGACACCGGTGTAAAGATCGCGAAGGCAACATAGGCGTAACCAGGGAGTGCAGTGGTTGCACCATATGCACCCCCCAAAGCGGATAAAATTTTTTAGGCGTAATTTACGGGGAAAATTTGTAAGTGCACCCCCAGCACACAAAGTGCACACCCCAGGCAGAGCAAGAGTCAATTTTTAGGACATTTTGGCTGGGCGGGCAAGATTTGGCGGTGTTCATTCAGTACAGGTAGCGTTTTAGTAGTTTCCGACAACTAAAAAGGTATAGTAAACTTTTTGATAAAAATAAGTACACCCCAGACAAAATCCTGGCTACGCCTATGGAAGGCAACGTCAGATCATTGAAGAGGTGTGGTCCGTGGTCCATTGATAACACTGGGCGTACGCTCGCCGCCGGCTTAAGACAATGAGATCGGAATGAGTGCTGCACCTGTGTGTCACGGAGCTGTAATAAGAAGCCATCGCCGAGCTCAGCCTTCCTTACTTATTTATTAGCGTACTGCGACGTTTCTCAATTAGGCGGTCCGCCGTTCTACAAGAAGAATAGATTTTATATGAAAAACGTTACGTTTTTTTATTTTTGTCACATTTTTACGTTTTTAACGTTTTTTTTATTTTCCAACGTCTTCAAAATAAAAAAAAACGCTATATAAATGCAGATAAATATTAATACATTCCAACGTAAATACATCAAAACAAATTAACAATAGCAACGTCAGTTTTTGTCTGGCTTACATTTGCAGAGATTATTTCGTTTTCAGTACGAGACATTGTTAATAATGACTATACAACGACATGGGCTAACGCATGTTAGACTTATGCATTGAGTGGCATATTGTTGATTGATAAAGTTTTTATTCGACATTTAGATACGTTTTTAAAAATTAATATCACGTTTTTTCGCCTTCTCGAGTTTAGTGATTAAGTAAGTAATAAGAATATTCCTAAGGAGCAAATAATCGAATCTAAGTCCGCAAACGATCAACAGTGTTTGGCTAGTCAGTAGTCACATACAGAAAGTAACCTGCTCCGTACAGTTACAAATTATTCGATGATAAAATAACTCGTTACAAGCAGTTGCTCTTATATTTTAAAAGTAGTTTGTTGCTTTATTGTCATTTTTGACATTTAAATAGAATAGATTGGTTGAGTAATATTATCAAAGCTCGAAAACGCCCTAGATTAACCAAAGTATGAAATTTAAACCAAAAAAGCGAAATAAAAAATACAATCATCATAAATGATCGACTACAAATAACTACATTGGAGCAATGAGTGAACATGCGTGCTACAGGAGAATTTAGCTTCGAAAATGGAGCAAGTAAAAATGTAACGAGTATATAATTATAACGGCCAGTAATATTTCGTTACTGTCGCTTCATGAAAGTGACTTGTTACATTTACTTTGTTACAGTTCTGAAATCGCAACTTGTCACAGTTAGGCCTACTCGTTGGTATAAAAAGGAACCCAGCTGTTACTGTGACATCGTTGCTTGTAACGAGTTACTACTCGACATTGGCGGGTAATTTTGCAGTCCGCGCAGCTCTACGACGACTACGCATATAGGCGTACATACGGTTGACGTCTGTCGGTCGGTTGTAGGAAGGCTGGGAGCAGTCTGGTAGATCGATGATCGAAGCCTTCGATCAATGTCGTCCGAACGAGTCGTTCCAGCATCACCAGCCGCCAGCCTCGGCTGCACACGCTGAATTAACCCCTTACACACCAGCAGCGACAAGTAACCATTATAATTAGCCAATGCGTATGATAATTAACGCACTGGTCCTTTGTGGTTGGATTATTTGCGCGCCAGCAATGATGATCGAAGCGGATATTGTTTTAGTCCGTCTGTTTGTGTGTCCGTCCGCGCAAAACTAAAAACAACTATTGCTCAAAAATCGAAGCAATTTAGTACCAAGATGTGCTATAGTCATCGCGAGATGCGGCAACAGTTTCAACATTAAAAAAAGAAATGTTTAAAAACATCTTTTAAGTTATGTTTTTAAACGCGTGCCTTCGTGACTTGCAGAAAACGATGCTGACGGTGGAATTCCACTGAGCTATTAATAATAGCCCGGAAGCTAAAATTAATGCAGTGAGATATGGCATGGCCCGAGACCCTTTGGCCCCTGTACCAAACGCACGACACTGCAGCCGATCATCAAAAGCCCGTGTGCCATACGTCACGTATTTTATTCACAAGGCACAAATGTGTGACGCAGCACTTGTCAATAAAATATTTTAAAACAGTAAGCCTTGACGCCACACCGTCGAAATGTATGCCTCCGCCGCAAAAGTGCACTTGGTCTCGCTATGACCTTGACCTTTGACCTGTGACCTTGAAAACTTTTTCAGCAAGGGACACTCACATAGCGATTACTTGTACCAAGTTTCATTGCAATCCCTCAGCTGAGTAAGGTAAGGTAAGGTAAACGTGGATGTATATAGCTTCTCGTGGTGAAATGGGCGCTCGGGTATGGCACGCGTTCTCAAGGGATCACAGTTTTACCTGCACACCCCGCGTTCACCAGCCAACGGAATGAATTGAACCATACCTGCCGTTTCCTTCCCAGCCGAAGCTGGTCCTCATTTACCTACCCGGAGGGATGGAAGGCTGAGAAGGCCTCGGTGGTTGGCTGGTTACATACTGAGATAAATGCCCGGCACGGGGAATTGAACTCGGATACGATCACCCATCCAACTACTAACCGGGCCCGACGTAGATTAACTTCGTTGATCGAGACCAATGCGCTACCGATACGCCACACCACCACTGAGTACAGAGATATCGCGTCACATAGAAATAAGTGTTAACGGCCGGACAACGCACGGACTGCCGGACGGACGACCGGAAAACACAAGCCTCTCGCCGCTCGTTGTTGGCGACGGATGTTAATAAATATTGTCGCTATTCCTCAGAAGACGGAAAGCCTGTCACTGCACTAGAAAGAGTTAAGCTCAATCTTTCTTACTGCCGCAGACCGAACTGCAGTTTATCTCAATGTATTTCGTGTGAATCGTGCCTGATGTCTTAAACACCTGGACGAGACAATGTGAGCTTTAAATAATGCCACATCGGCGATATCGGCTTTAACGGCCGGGCCGGCCGACCCTGAGCGAAAACAACACAGGAACATGTTAAGATTAATAGCGAATAAATTGAAATGAAAAATGTACCGTCATGGTTGTTCGTGCGTTGAGTCGTCTACATTATGTACTTGAAGAGCGAGCATTGTATATGTGTGCACTCCGGTGACACTGACATTAAAACATTTAGTGAACGTAGGAGCGCAAAAGACTTGAATGTACAAACAGGTGCATGATCCAGAGATTCGAGATCCATTTCACCTACTCTGCAGTGAGTCTACATTCGATGGTTCAGTACATTACAACACAATACAATTTACACAACGACAAGCAGATTCGGAGTCGCCAGGTCACGAAACTAGTAAGACGTGACATTATTAAAAGTAGAATTAAAAGACTATAGTTTTCAAATGTTCAAAGCTATAGAAACATTGTCAGATGACCACAAGCGTCCCCGTATACAAGTTAAAGCTGCTCAAAATAAAAAGAGTTTTCAATATTGGCATACAGTGTATATGCAATAACGCAAGCTCGAGTTCTAGTTATGAAAGTAGACTGGGACGTTACAGAAATTTACCAGTATCCGTTGATAAAAATATTCTTGGATAAACAGCCAGAATTAGATACAGTTTGAGCGATGTCACCCTGCATGAGAAAATAACATCTCTGACAGTTGAAGATCGACTGCTAATAAGACTTCGCATTTCGCAACCTGAAAAATGCAGGATTGTTGAAAGATGATTGTTGAGTTTCCAGCGAGACAATGGAAGTAGCATATGCTGTGTTTGATCTCTTATGTCTACTAGCTTCGTTAAAAGGCTGAGTGGTAGCGATCGACGTCGTTCGGAGTGAACCGATTCAAATATCAAGTCGAAAATATCAAGTCTGTTAATAACTTAAACTGCAGCCAAGACGGATAATCTTAGGATAAAAATGTTTTCCGTTAATTTTGCAACGTTCGCTTTTTGCAAACTTTTGTTCTGTGGGCACAGCCTCAAAAATGTCACCGGTATTGGTGCTTTTTAAGTAGTTCCCTTACCAGCTACCAAACGAAGAATATTCAATCACAATATTCAAAATTTGTCCATTCTTCGTGTTATCAGTTAATTTCTGAGCATTTCGGCGAAAACCGCGTGATTCTACTGCAAACGGTTGCAAAATGACGTTGCATTAAACTTTGTGCAAGTTTTCTTTCTTTACCACTCTAGTCTGTATACACAGATACTCTTTGTACATTGGGAGACGAAATGATTAGGTTTTCGAGGTGAGGAGTTCAAAGGTCAAGGTCACCGGCTGCGGCATACCGATTGACGGTTCACAGTCGAAGACCATCTTGCTCTTTCACCAATATCAATATGCTACGAATGATACAGCAGCTGCAGTGTATTGGACACGGTGTGGCCTCGAGGATATCCGACCTGGGCTTTGGCGTTGACCTCTAACATGATGGCATCGAATACATCCGTGATGTCTGCACTGTGCTGCTGTGTATATGGTGCGACTCGGCGACTGATAATAATAAGTCGCCGAGTCGCTGTCGTTGCATCACTGCAACCGTTATCGCAGTCGTTGAATCAGGTGACGAGATAGTACCACACTCACTCGGCGAATTCTAAAACGCGATCAGATCGACCCGAACGATCTGCGACTGTTTGTACCCTGCAGGTGACTTGTACGTCAACTGCGACGTCACTCTGTGTCACAGCCAATAGCGTTGGACTCTTAATAACTGCGACATGTAATTATAGGCCTACTAATGTACCAGCGCATTTCTGTGGCAATTCAGCGTTTTAATGCCGTATGCCTGGCCAACTCGTTGACTGTTTCCGAGTCCCCATCGTAACCATTCCAGACAGGAAATACACTTTGCTTTAAAAAAATAATAATAATATACTTATTTTGATACCGCTGGTACCTATGTACGACTTCAGTAATAAATATAATAATAATTAATAAAGTCGTGACTTCAGAGGCGCGCCAACAGTCATAGAATGTAGAGGACATCGTGGAACCTTCTTGACTATCCGGAAAATTAATTTTAGAGTTGCGTTGAGTTGAGTAACGTCCCACTCGACACATAATAGGTCATTTCGGGGACGAAATTGATTTCAGAGCATTTGCACTAAAATCTTGTCAGAGATTATACCGAACTTCGTCGATGTCCTTCAGTCCAGAGCGCCCCGTGGATCTGAAACCGTTAAATCAAAAGCAGCTCGGGTGGCGGGTCAGAACACGCTCGAGCGACTCTCAGACGACCTATCGTAATTGTTCTGACTCGCAGCCTGTAACCTCCTTCACCTGTGCACCTCGTTGTACGAGTGAATCTGTTTATCTGGCATCTAAGGCATGATGGAGTCACTTCCCCGCAGTAACATTACACAGAGGCGTCGACCCGGTTGCAACTTTGGGGGAGGGCAATTTCAAAGCGTTGACTGAAAGCGGAAGACCTTGAAATTGCCACTATCGCCTGTCTATCCTTAATAGCTCTGTAACAAACCGAAATCCGGCCAGGAAATGGGGTGGGTTTATTCTGGGACACAAAACACACACATATTTACTTACTTACTTACTTACTTATTTTCTCCGGACCACATGGGGTTGAAAGTTGACAGACAGAAAAGACATGAAACATGTACAAGACTGGTTGTACAATCACTGACACGAAGTAGCAAAGTTTATCATATGAGTGAGGTCGTCGCCATCATTTATTCAATGCGTAAATGTCGACGTACAGGCTAGCGCATTCGTGCGATCTTGGCGCTACAGAAATGGCCGAATAATGATGATAATAATAATAGCCCTTTGGCATTTTACACCATTGGGCATAAAAATAATAATAATTTAAAAAGCAGTTTATGCAATCAGTAATTATGCAGCCGCCAACAATACACGGCGGAGGCTTTATACTTTCCAGTCGTCCGTCCGTTGTCCGTCAGTGAAAACTTATTTCGCATGACGCAATGTCTCTTTAAATTTTAGTGCAGAGATTTGAACAGAAAGCTTAGCACTCGCATAGAGACCGTGCGACTGCTGCGTGGGTCAGTTTTTGCCAAATATAACTGCAAGACGATATTCTGTTCCCATTACAGTTTGAAATTCGCAGAAAACCTGCGCACGTTGGCTATTATCTCTCGGTTTTCTAGTGCAGGTTTTACATTAATGCATCATTGTCGTCTACTGTTGTGGCCTGATTAAGCGTTCCCTTAAACTTAGTATTTCCTTGCTATACGTATGATTACATGCACGCGAATACACACGCACGGATGTGGTCGATTATGCGAAATACGGCTCGCCTTGCTAAATGGCGTGCTGGACAGCGGATTTCCAACAAGTCGTTTGGACGCAATCCGCGACAACGTATTTTCCGGCGAGCATGTTTTGTAGTACGGTTCGTGTTGGTGATTGATGTTTATAGTGCGGCTGATGCATTGCCAGTAGGCCGAGTGCGAGCACCTTACAGAATACAGTAGAGGATAGACCGAACACCGCGCCCGGTCGAATGTATGCGTTCCCGCCTGTCCCGGTATTTTGTCACGAGACGGTGATATTTCTGTGAACCGTTTTTACCGGTCGGGCAAACGCCGGTATTCCAATTACTCAGCAGCCGATTTTGAGGATTTTCGCCCCGCAGGGCGACACGATTCACAGATTAGCGTGAAATTTGGCAGGCCGGAGGGGACCTGCCAAATTTCACGCAAATCCGTGAATATTTGGGGTTTCCGACCCAAAACGCGAAAA
>Ga0209562_1000777_pt1 | contig 11409 bp, 12 predicted proteins | sample WorMetvacBELIZE2_FD_187399 | JGI IMG/M metagenome (GOLD analysis project Ga0209562, IMG submission 187399) | Marine gutless worms symbiont microbial communities from Max Planck institute for Marine Microbiology, Germany - Olavius vacuus BELIZE.2... | ecosystem: Host-associated > Annelida >...
TGGTAGTGGTAGTAGGAGCTGCAGCATGTTTGTGATGGTAATAATTGGCCTCTGATATTGTTACTGGTAGAGCTAATAGAGCTGAAATACACTGTGCCAGTCAGTAATACTTTGTGGCACTCTGTTGTGAGTGAGTGTGTAATGTCTGCAGAATTACAGCAGGAGACAACACTGCAGCTGAGTGATGTGATGTGTAATTACAGAGCATTGTGAGAGTTGTGTTCCATGAACGTCGCCTGCAGTACATGGAGAAGGAGCAGCTCGATGTCTGGAAGCTGACGCGGCCTGGCGAACGCATCGTTGACATCGGTCAGTGATGCTTGTCAGTCTGGCAGTTAACGTTCATCAGATTCTGTCTTATGTCAGTTGACATTACTATGTCAACTACTAGTAGTCTGATTAGAGTTTTGGCTAAACGTCAGCATAATGAGATTATCTCAACAGCGACCAAGTACGATATACATTGTTTGAATGAATCTGCCAGTTGCATTAAGTTTTATATATGGACAGCTTTCAGTAGTACAGCTATACTGTCATGACGTCTTGTGAAATGATTGTGTGATAACTTTCAGCTAGGTTTTATATTTCTAGTATTTTAATTTCTGCTTTTAAGTGTATGCTGTATTGTGCTGCTGTGGCGTAACGAATGAACAAATAAATAATGCAGCCGTGATGTGTGTAGACATTCCGCTGTGCCGCGGCTTAGTTGACGTGAAGATTGATCCTCATCGCTTGAACTGTGTCGAGTTTGTCTGGGATCCACGGCCTCAAGTGGAGACAAAAGTCTCCATCAAGATTCACTGCATCAGCACTGAATTCACAGCGAAGAAGCATGGTGGCGAGAAGGGTGTACCATTCAGAATACAAGTGGAGACTTACACTCATTCTGAACCTGCAAATGATCATATACCTGTCCTGCTTCACTGTGCTTCTTGCCAAGTTAAAGTCTTCAAGGTCTGTTTACACATTGCAAGACATTCTAACAAACTGGTTGTTACTTTTGTCTCTGCGCATTACTTGATGTTAATAATAAACTATATCTGCTTGGACTACATAAGAACTGGTCTTTTGGTTATCTAATTATCACTCGTTGTTGTCTGTTGTTTCTTGCCTGTCCACACTTATTCCATTGATGGAATGTGTGCTGTCAAAATGTTATGCACCATTTGAATGTCATAAATTCATTTGCTGTTGATTGACTCATTTGAAGCATATATGTTATATTGAATTAGGTGGATTATCACGTGGGATTTATACATGTTTCAGTAACTTTCCTTCTCCGTGAACTGTCTAAGGTAGCTATTAATCCAATTTATGCATTATTTCCTGGAACGTTTGGCCTTGGTAAAACAGTGGAGAGTTAGTGTCATGTGCTGTAGTTCACAGATTATCGTTGTCACTTGAGTTACAGTGCTTGCCTGGCTACACTAGTCAGTACTTGTCAGCGTTATAACTGCAGTGAAATACATCGTGTGTTGTGTTACATGTGTTGAACAGTAAACAAACTCGCTGGAGTGATAGCTGTGAATTGATTGCTGGCCCTTACTACTGGAACTCTCTTCCTTACAACATGCGGAACTCAGTTTCCATCACCTCATTCAAACGTGCCTTAAAAACATTCCTGTTCCGTTAGAATACGCATACAGTGCATTCGAGACTATTTTATTGTTTGATGGGCTAGAGAAGTATACAGTATAATAATAATAATAATAATTACTATCACAGTATTGTGTCTGTGGTCTTTTGCAGCCAAAAGGTGCTGATAGGAAACATAAAACTGATCGCGAAAAGATTGAAAGGCGATCGGCGAGTGAAAAGGTAACTAGAATATCAGAATATCATGTTGCATGTGCAACATGCTGTGCAATATTGAGCAATGAAGACATGTCTGTGTGGGAAAATGGCATATTGTTTTACAGCAATCACAGCATCTAACTACGAAATCATTTACAGTTCAAGTAACATGATATTTTTTCTGATATTTGTTATTCAGAAGTTAGTACAAACTTGTTGGTTGTGATGAAAATAAATAGCTGTTCATTTAGTACCTAATGCAAAACTGTTAACAACAGCCAATGGTGTAGACCACAGGCATCGATAATTTAACAAGATATTGGTACCTTGAATTTCGTTTGTTAATTTTTACCAGCTATGAATGTTGCCACTTAAAATATATTTTTGCTAAAATTAATAATGCTGTGTGTGATTTATGATAGCTTTGTATTATGTGGAAACACTGCAACATTTTATTTGTTTGTCATTGTTGTGACCATTAATCATGTGTGTACACTTAACCATTTTGTATTTGATGTTGATTTGTTGTGTAGGAAAAATATCAGCCGTCCTATGAATGCACTGTTTTAACTGAGGTAAATTGTTAGTTCCGTTTATAATATTCATTTGTTAGTAAAAAAAATCACAATGTTGTATGAAGCCTGCCCATTAAGGCATAACTTTTTTTACTTATGTGCACCATTACTGTCATGTATAGAGTTATTCTTGCCACTGAGTTGGTTGTTCTATGTAGGCTGGATTGTTAGCATAAGATAGTGAAGTGTTGTGTGGTGTGGCACTGGCCTAGTGGTTGAATGTTCTGCAATGTAACAAACTCACTGACTTGTGATTCTCGGTGCAGCATTGGCCATAGACTGCATATCTCAGTCTTAACATAATATATGTGGATGTAGTTTGTGATTATGCATCAAGTTTAGCTCTTGTTGACACTTGATGATATTTGCACGTTTAGCTTTTGTGAGCAGTGCACATTAATGCAACTGTGAGCAGATTCCATTAGATCAAGTGCACAAGTATCTTGAGCTGTTGAATCGGCAGCAGCAGGAAGATGCTCGGCGCTGTAAGGAGTCATCCACGACTGATTCTGTGTCCGTTGTGTCTGTGTTGTCACTTGCTAAGTCTACATCAAATGTTACCACAGTCAGCTCGTCGTCATCTGTAGCAGCGACAGAGAAGACTGACGTCAGCCATTCCCCTGCAACTGACAGCCGGTATGTGCCTGCTTGATCATTTATGTGAGACACGGCTACTATTAGTGTGTGTGTATATCTGACATGGAGATGTTGGTGTAATAATAATAATAATAATCATTATAATAATTGTTTGACTTTAAACTTTGTTTTTAACCCTTGGGATCTTTACACGAAGGGTATAAAAAATAATAATAAAACTCAAGACAATGTTTATGGTGCAGTTGATTGTGCAAGTTAACCCATTTCATCTAATGAATGTAGGACAGCACCAAGTGGCTGCCAACCCTCAGACCACGTGCAGTAGAGTGTTTCAATGAACTGCATGTTTTCTGTGATGTTGCTGTTGTTTCGTTTGTTATCTAACTAACAATTAATGCTTGTCACGTATGTGGCATTTAAACAAGGGCAACACACCCCGTGCACTTCAGTCATGCTTATTGTGGCAAGCTGCCAAGCAGTTGAATTTGGTCAGCTGTTTGCTGCAGTCTAACTGCACTGAGACTTGTTGGTAACTCACTCCAGGCACTTCACCTTATGTTGATAGTCTTGGGTAATAATACATACGAGTCAGTTGTAACGAGAATCTTTACACTGAATAATTACTAGTGTTATATTTATTCAGCTCTGTATTGTATTTGCTGATTGTTGTACTTTGGGCGACCAGCTTAGATGAGCATTTGCTTTTCTGGTAGCCCGCCACTGTGCTTTTCATTGATTGCTGTTATTCAGTTTGTTATTTTGCACAGTTGGCTAAATAAATTGATTATAAATTTGTATTTATAATTATAGCTACTATATATCTCTAGATAGCAGTGCAGAGATTCTTGAAGTTTTTAAACACATTCAAGTTGAAATGATATAAATCAAGGCTGACATAGGTGTAAGTGCAGTTGTGTGTAGAAGTCATGGCAGCAATCTTTAATTGTCTTAGTTGGCAGTGTAATGCATACATGTAACAAGTGAGGGTCACGTACTGGTAGATAGTGCTGGTGATAGTGACAACAGTCATGTTGCAACTGTTTTCAGGTTTGCACAAGGGTCGATAACTTCTCCAGTTGCTTCATCTAATCAGAATCTTGTAGGTTATATTGTTTTATTTTGTAGACTAAAACAATTCATATTGGCAAATGTATGAGATGAAAGGAAGCAATTCATAGAGTCGAGTGGTCTGAATTTCAATAAGGAAGATACAATAAATTGTTGTAAGAAACTGGAGAATATCAGCCAATAGTAACCAGAGTATAAGATTGGTGAAAGATTGATGTGTATTCTAAATCAGGTACAGGCTCATTTATGTTGTCCTGGATTTATGGGCTCTAACACGAGCTTTTGTTTGTGTGGAAGTTTTTGTGTACGTGTGCATTACATGAGTACAGAGAGTGTTGTAATGTGTGTTATAAGGGTAGAACTTTACCATCAAATTGTATATATGAGTACATTGTTTTGTTACACCATTTTACTGTTTTTTTTTCTAAATATTTGCAGAGCTTTGTCAGTGGCAGCAGAGAATTAAAGAAAAGCGTGCTATCAGTGCATTCAGATTTTCATAAACAGAATTGTTCTACATGTGTATGTTGCTGTTGTAAATTTGTGTAATTAACAACTCAAGCATTTGTAGTCCAGAAAGCGACATTCAGAATCACTGTCGATCTCGTCCAGTAGCAGCTGTCAACGGCTTGCAGTCAGTAATGCCGTATGTTTATCTTATTTGTTGATTCTGTTTCTTCTCTTTCATCATGGGACATTACTGTGCATGATTGGCTGTATGTGTTTCAGTGACTACACTGACCTCATGCGTTAAGTCGCATCTCAAATGTATAAAATTATACGGGAATAATTTTTGAAATTCTTGCTGTAATGTGTGGAAATTTCATCAAAAGATGTTATAAATTGACACAGTTAATTACCTTAAAATTTTATTTGCTGCAGAAATACAATTTTGTCTGTGTATGTCATGATAGAACATACTAAAATATTCCAGTATTACTATGAGAATGTACAAAATTGTGCAGCCATAATTTTATTCTGTTTGCTTGAGATTTGGTAATTTTATCATCTAATGCATCGAGAGAAGAGCTTTGTAGGTATTGATATATAGTTGCACATAAAAATGCACAAGTTACAATGTTGTAAAATGTTTGAACAACTAGACATATTGTCTAATTATAAGAAACATAGCAGAGTAATAAACTAAATGTAGTATTAACTAGTGTAGTAACTGCACAGTGGAGATGAAATAGGTTGCTCTCATTGTAGGACGCACTGCTTGCCACTGCAACAGCTGAAGAGGTGACAGTGTGGTTAACAAGTCACAGATTTGCAAACTATCTTCACACTTTTCAGGATTTTTCTGGTAATGCTACTTTCAGTTTTAGGTTGAATACTCATGTTACCATTTGTAGTTAATAATAATAATAATAATAATAACAATAATGTATAATAATGTACTTATTACTGTATTGTCGTAATTTGCTTCATCAATAATTTTAACTTATATACTATTGAATTCTTACATGTTTATGCATAAGTTGAGCAGAGAGCTGTCGTGAGCTGAAGGCATTGTTTGAGTTACTTTCTTTGTGACTTTACTACTTTTTCTCTAGCTTTGTTCTTTGTTGAAATTGGTATTAGGGTCTGACTTACTGAGGTTATGTCGTGAAGACCTGATTCAGATCTGTGGCACAGCTGATGGCATTCGACTCTACAATGCACTCCAAGCAAAGTATGACTTCTTTTCACAGCAGGTTAAAGGGACGAGAGTAGTGCTGTTACAGTTAATGATTATAATCAACTTGATTCATTAAATAATCTACAATGATAGTTTATAAGCATCCTTATTCACACAAAAAATCTCCTAAATGCGGCAGCAATAAAACTAAGTACTATCGTAAGTTTAGGGGGAAAGGGCTAAGCATCCATTACTCGCTAGGCTCAAATTTTGTCAGATGTTACGTGTTTATGATTTCTTTGATTAATTGATTACAATTGATTGTTGATGTTGATTTATAGATTATGAAAATAATCAAAACTTGCAGTTCTGAACTAGAGTTGACTGAACTGGTTAACCTTTTTATTATGTGTCAGATAAATAAATAAATAGCTTGAGATGATTGCAAAGACCAATGCTGCCATTGCTGTTGACTGTGATGATGTGGTGTGCAGGACAGTGCGACCCAAGCTGACAGTGTATGTCTGTCAGGTATCATCAGTCGGTGTGTACAGCTCTTTGTATGCTCTTTTCTCTGCTGATTATATCCAGTTGCATCTTTTAAAACATATTGGTCTTGTGTCTGTCTTGTTGCCATCGTAAAATTTACAAGGTAACAACTGCACCTGTTTATGGCACAAAAGCACGGTGAATGTTTATGCATATTTATTTACTGAAATTTCGTCAGTTTCTAGTGATCACTTTATATACAGAATTTGCGTCATAAATTGTGTATAAAGTAATCACTAGAAACTACTGATATTTCAGTAGTAAATAAATCTGGATACACAGTCAGTGTGCAATGTGCTATAAATATGTGCAGTTTCTGCCTCATAAATGTTAATGTTTTATCAAAAACTTTAGTTTTCAACGTCGGCATGTAACGACGTGTTTGTGTGTGAATTGTATACGTAGGTTCCAGTAAAGCCGCAGTGTCTTCCTTGCCGTGGCGTGAATCTCCGTCGGTGCAGTTCACTCAGGCTCCTGTGAAGTTATCTAGTCGGTCGTCAACGCCAAGTCCCACTCCAGTGTTTACTAGTGATCCTCTGATCTTCAAAGCAAACTCCCAGAACAGCGCTCTCACAAAGCCTGACAGTGCAAACGTGACTCTGAGAGAAGCTACAGTTTGTACAAAGTCCGATGCCAGTGACTTGTGTAGATCAAACGCAGCGACGGTGGAGGTTGTTTCAAGCAATCAGCCGACAGCGTCTGGTCTGTCATTCGCTGCTGTCGCTGTCGCTGTGGAGAAGCGTGAAACTGCATCACAAACATGCTCAGCGCCAAAACGACAAATTCCCGAGAGTGACGATAATGCTGATGACGATGAAATAGTAGCACCTCTATTTGTCAACAAGAAACAGCGCATACAACATGCAGATCTCGCCCAGAGAGAAGGTAACCTGTCTTTAGTGTGTTGTTGTGTGTTGTAGATTCGTCAGCATATCATCAGAGCACAGATTTGTAGACTTGTACAAATCATTGTCAGTTTTGTTGTCATTCTAGTCAATTGTGGGATCAAATAGTAGCTCCCAGTCGGATCAGGTGAGTATGCTGTAGCAGTGGTGTTGTCTTGGAAGTGTTTAAAGCCAGGAAGCAACATAAGACTATAATGAGTGAGTAGAGTTTAATATCACTCTTTGTAGCAGTGGTGTTGTCTTGGAAGTGTTTAAAGCCAAGAAGCAGCATAAGACTATAGTGAGTGAGTAGGGTTTAACATCGCTCTTTGATACAGAGTAGTTCATTTAAGAAATGAACGTTTTCAGGCAACCAGTTGCACCAGTACTGACAACACGTGACAGTAATGAGTTTTCTGAGCTGCTGTGACACGAGATCCCAGACTTCATACGCTTCCTGTGGCCTCAGAATATGCTGTAATCCTTACATCAACTCTGTGATTTGTTGAAAGAATATGGAACCAGTGAGAAACCAGTGAAAAAACTGGATGAGTAGTATGTGTATTGGAGCGTGGTCTAGAATACAGCATAGCATCATTTGTCACTCAGTGATGAGATGTGTGTCAAAGCAAAGATGCAAACATTGAACATTTACTATGTTGTGTTATCAACTGCCATCACTTTGCATGCTTGCGTCACTGCAGTGATGATGAACAGATTAACTTTTGTTGCATTTCAGGAGTGATGGGCAGTTCTGTTGCATTTATGTTGTAATTTCAATAGGTAAAGGTAACGGAAACATGGATTTGTATAGCGCCTCATCATCAACACACCTCTTAGACACTCGGGTATGGCACACGTCAAGGGATCTCTCAGTTTTACCTGCACACCCCGTGTTCATCTGCTAATGGAATGAACCATACCTGACTTTTCCTTCTCACCTAAAGCTGGTCTTCATTTACCGACCCCGCAAGGATGGAAGGCTGAGTTGGCCTGGGTGGCTGGTTACATACGTAACATAAATGTCCGGCACTGGGAATTGAACCCAGACACCATCACCCATCCAAGTACTAGTCGGGCCCGACATAGGTTAACTTCGTTGATCGAGACCAATACACTACCACTATGCCTGACACCACATACCAAAAAATATCAAAATAGATCATGGTTTGCCAGCTATCTTTACAGCTATTATTAATGCAGGAAAGCTCGGGCTGTATTTATATCTGTGACATTATATTGTTAGCAACACTGTGCACATGGCATTTAAGGAACGATAGTTGTGTACTGTGTTGAACGTCAGTGTACCATGCACTGTACCTGGACAACCTGACAGAGTATCATCTACGTGAGAAGCTAGCATGCCTCTATGACGTTCTACCAACTCAGATACTTGAACTCTATCTTCAAGGACCGTCCAGCATTCACATTCTAGTCACTGACCATGTGAGTGCATTGCATTTCATGCTGTCACTTGTGTTAAGTGGCCACTGCATCCTGGCTGTGAATGAAAATGAAAATGAAAGTGCAATGATTTAAAGTGCATTCGAAAACTGACTTATAGCCGGCTTAGTCTAACACACCATGCAAACAAATCCAGCTGTTGAGCAGAATAAAAACATTAAATGGTCCGAGAGTCCGTGTCTTGTGTGTCTTGTGCCTCTCTGTGTCTCAATAATGAAAAGCCTTGGAAAGCACAAAGTTGACATGAAGATTGTCTTCATTTCTTAAAATTGTCTTTAATAAAGATCTATCAATAATTGATGTCTAAAGAGATGAGGTTCATGAGTTCAGTTTATTGCTGCCAATCTTTGTGTGCCATTGGAACAGACAGGTTATGTGTGACACTGCTTTATGGCAAAAAGGTCAAAGGTGACGGTCACCAGGTCTTAGAGCCAAGTGCAGAATGCCCTGTAGCTGATGAATGGATGGTTGTACTGTTTCAAACTGGTGATAATGCTGTGGTAACAGTTGTCACGCAGTTGTACTCCACAAATACATTACAGTAAGCTAATGAGCAGCCAGGCAAGCCTCAGACTTTGTGGCTGTGTTACATGTGGTCTCTCACAACAGTGACAAGTTGTAGAAGTCACATTGGTTAGTTGCTTGTTACTGACAATCATATGACATGCTGTAATGGTGTGTTTATCAGGTGGTCCAGAACTTCAAAGATCACTCTAGTTTCATCTTGGAGACTATTCCAGGTATGTTCTGCCTGCTGTGTGTATGATTTAATGTAACTGTTGAGATCATGCTCAGTGTATTCACGTGATTGTCACTGATTGTACCCATCTCAACACTGTAGCAGCAGTAGTTGCCTCTAAACATAAGTTATTGCTGTGTGTATTGGATGTAACAGTAACAAATTGTTCAGTTAGAGTGCATCCAGCAATGCATCAGTTATCTGATACTGTGCAGCTGTGTGTGTTTTGGTTTCATTTCAGATGGTGCCAGCGCCGCAATGTTTCGCATCGTGCTCAGGTCCATTGACTCGCACACGTGACATGTCGTCGTCCTTTGTTTCTCATTCTGTGTCTTGTTACTGAGTTAGCTGTCAGAGTTACGTTTCTTGTTGAACATCAATTGTGAATGCATGAATTTAATATCATTATTACAAGTATTTTATGCCACTGTCTGTTCAGAGTATATATGTGACACATATGGGACCATTTAACTGCATTGTGGAGCAACACGTCTGCTTTGCTGCAGTGATCTGCTGACTATATGTAATGCTGTATGGACTGCTGGATGTTGTCATATCACACACACAGCAGAGCAGCTCGAGTTTTATTGAAAAGTCACAGTTACATGTAGAGGCACATATGTTGATATTTGCTATCCTAAAAACAATCACACCAACATAATCAGCTGGCAGTAGTCAGTGGTGGCGCGTGCTTTCTGCCAAGGTGGTGTGAGCTGCTTGTTTGCCGCCCCCTAGTAATGTGCGCACAGTGCGGGTCGACCATTTCAGCTACCCGACCCATAGTCGATGATGCTTACCCCACTCGCGCCGAAGATTTCTACCTCAGATTACATTGAGACAAGTGACTCCTACAATCTCACATCTGTGTCTAGCCAAAGCCATAGGCCTATTATACCTTTACATAGTAGGCCTAATGGTAATCGTATGGGTAAGCCTTGGGTACGGGTATAACCACGGGTCGGGTCGGGTGATCAATAACGAAACCGACATTAAAGCCCATTGCATGCTGAGCAATTCAATACGCAAATTGGGGGCTGAGCTGGTGAACGGGCCTGATGCTCATAAAAAACTGTGTGTGTGTGTGTGTGCAGCTTCACTTTTAATTTTTTCCCTTGCCTTCCTCCGTCCTCTTTTTCCTTATACCTTTATTTCCACATCTTCTCCCGGCCACAGCTAAGGAATCTGCGGGAGTGCTTAAGCTCATTAGCAGGTCCGGGGCTCCGGGCAGAGCCCGGCCGCCAAACAACATTTAGTGAATTTTGAGCTGACGGAGTGCTTCTGGTGAGGGCAATTTTAGTGATAATCACATTATACATGTGTTCATCATTAGGTTGTTAACGGCTCAAAGTGCCGCCCCTGCAGATGGCTGCCTGGTGCAACCGCACCACCTTGAGACACTGGCAGTAGTAAAACAAAGGTTGATTTGACGAGTTCATTGTATGGTATCGTATGATATGTATACGAGACACTCAAAAACTGACGAGTAACTAGCATTGTCTACCATGTGCACCCTGTCAGAACCACAGCGTTGACTCAACATGCATAACTTTTTTATTAACGAAAATTGTGCTTTTATATGAATCGTGTTGATGCACGTCGACGTGTTCACAGTTCAATCGTCTGTCATCATCTGCCGCTGCAGGCGACCGTTCGACCTCTACTGCCTAGCGGTCACGCCCCCCCCTGCTGTCTCGGAATTTTCCCCAGTCACTCGACCGTGACACACCCAAAATATAATAACAAAAACGAACGGTATAAAAAACCAAATAGCACTAGAAATTTGGGGGAAAGGTTGCAGGATGCATGTCTGTAGTCGAGAGAATTTGTGGAATGAATATGTTTTAAGCTTGAAGTGCAAGAATGATGCTCTGTGAATGAAAATGTGTTGAAATATCATGTGGTAAATGGATGGCACTGATGAAGACTGATATAGAGGGTGGTAAAAAATGACATGATGTAGAAAGTTGATTTCACAGATGTGGTGCATTTTGCTATGTCGTAGAGCTGATCAAAATTTCAGTGAGTTTTAAGGAGGAAGGAGTTACTGTCGAAGTGATGATGGATGAAGAGCAAATATGGCAGATTGGTTAAATAGCAACAATAGCACTATAAATACAC
>Ga0209562_1000778_pt1 | contig 11400 bp, 11 predicted proteins | sample WorMetvacBELIZE2_FD_187399 | JGI IMG/M metagenome (GOLD analysis project Ga0209562, IMG submission 187399) | Marine gutless worms symbiont microbial communities from Max Planck institute for Marine Microbiology, Germany - Olavius vacuus BELIZE.2... | ecosystem: Host-associated > Annelida >...
CTACAAATGACTGACTCGAGTCGGTATGAATATGACTGGCGGCGTCGACTCAGTCACGTAAATATGACTGACTCCGACTTGACAAAATATGACTGACGGCGGCGGCTTGGTGGCGGCGGCTCCGGGGACTAGCCTTGACAACAAACTACAAAGAAGATTACAATTTACCGTGCACACTGATCCTGCGTCCAGATGACGATAATGATGATGTATCTGTGGTATTTACAAGTAATTAGACAGACCGCGGAAGTGTTGTTGTTTTGGTAGACTTTTTAAATAAATGGGGAATGTATTTTAGTAGTGTAAATGGCCACGAATTCGTTCAAGATAGTGTTTCTCATCGACCAGAGCTTGAAGAACGATGACAGAAAAAAATTGTGTTCGATTGATGGCCTGGCTAATATTGTGCGGGTTTGCGTACTGAAGATTTTGACTTTCTTTGACAGTGCCCGCTGCATACAAAGTTCGTCAGGTAGAAGCAGTAGTGGATGTGACTATCGACTGGAGTGGGACGTCACGTATTTTCGTGGCACGTCTAGAAGATTTAAAGACAAACCGCGATTCCGAGAATTTACTCTGAAACATTTTGAAGCGTTTGAAACTGAACTGGAAACTAGATTTCAAGGCCTCAGAGCAGCATTAGAAGATTCTGTGCCCCAGAATGAGTCAATGCATGGTCTGGACGATGTGGAAAGTGACGTGTTGGATTCTCTGAAACATGCACTGCGTTCTTTGGTTCACGACTACTCGTGGGATCGGCCTGACATTATGTCCCCAGTAAAATTGTCACGTTCAACATGTACACAGTCATATCGGAGGAAGTTTCGCAAGACATGCCCTGTTGAATCAGAAGATGTGAAACGAAACTTTGCATTTGTTGTCGCTGAGTGTCCACAAGATGCGGAAGAATTGGATATAAGTGTACTTGACACGTCAGCTATGCTACGATCGTTTTTACCCAATGATATTCGCCAGCAGTTTGTCGATAGGCTGGGCATTCGTTTGTTCTGGGTTGACTTAGGCGATAGTGAACAAATGGTGAGAAGTAGTTTAAGTTTATGCGTATGCTTCATTCTCTATAAAGTAATGATGTGGCGATTCTGGTTTTTTCCTCTCGATTCGATTTTGATTAGATTTTTTTACGAAGAATTTGATGTCGAGAATCCCGTTACCTGCAGTGAAACTGTGCCTTAAAGTCGCTCCAGTACCGTGCCATTATCACGGCATCGTAATTGAGTCGCACTTACTCCAAAAAATTGCGATATCGATTCTGTTCGATTTTGCTAAAAGATCGCGATCTCAATCTCGATACTAATCACATTACTACTATAAAGAACCACTCTGTGGGTCATTATTTTATGTTTGTTTTTTTGTACATGAAAACTACAGAAAATTGTTGTTTTATTGTGGGAAATGATCTGTATTCTACTGTTCTCTTATTAACGTATTGATAGTATTGAGGTAAAATGTATTGTTGCTTTATGGACTGAAGACGGTACACCAGTCTTAGCTGCCTAAATATTATGTTATGATTTACCGGTACCAAAATGTTATTGTATGTTGTGCTTACAGGTGGTTCCACCCATAAATACTGGGCAACGTTTGATTGATGATGCTCTTAAAGTGATTTCTGGTTCTGTCATACCTTCATCTGCCATCATCAACAGTGGTTTATTGAGTACTACCTATCTGGGAAGTGTATTGTCAAGCAGTCATCATAGCACTCAGATGGACTCTGTTAATAGATCAAAATCTTCACCTTCTACTGAAATGCTTTCTGATGTCCGTCAGTCTTGTTGTCCTAAGGCTCATGCATTTGCCACAACATTGTTCCCTGTTTCTGCAGTCTTGAACTCCTTTTTCAGGCATCGAGAGAGTACCACATCAGCTAATTCAACAGAATGTAGGCCAGCTGTGCTGACTTTTGGTGCAGGTAATTACTGATATCTACAGTATTTCAGTCTGATAATGTAGTATATGCTACAGATTTTTGAGACTGATGGGTGTACCCCATCAGGTGTACCCCATATTGTTCAGTAATTTATATTTATGTTGTTTCATGAAAATGTTTGTTTTGTTATTATAATACATTAACCAAAACTTGCTTCAGTACACGCAGACTTATACATAGCCTAGGAGAGCTGTAGTTTGTACAGAAGCCACAGTCTTCAGTGCATAAAGGTAATACTGCAGCATGCTACAGTTTTTTGTGTGTTTTTGCGTGTCTTTCTTAACTAGAGTATGTTTGTCGGAGGTTTAGGTTTCACAAGTTTAGGTTTTGTGTGTATTTTCTCGTTGGTTGTTCCGAGTCTGGTTGTCAGTAACAGGGCAATTGATGGCCTGGAAAACCTCTTCTCCAAAGTGACCTGTTATGTGTCAAGTGCGACATTAAACTCTACTCTCTATCTAAGCAAGTTATGTTATTTGTGAAACACATACTTATTTATGATGATGTGGAATTCACAGTTGAACCCGTGAATATTTACAGTGCATCAAACTGTTTAATCAGGTTCTGTACAATCCACTACATGTTCTGAATCATCGTCTTCCACGCCAGTCTACAGCAAGCCAGAATTACAACCTCAAACCACGTAAACATGATAAAGGACTACCAGAAAAAATTCATCTGACAGATTCTAATTTTATTAACCGATGGCTATTTTCTGACTTGTACTAACTCTTGTATGTTATTTTCTCACCTCTCATTTCTGTCTGTGTAACAGTGTTCTGTCTGTTGTTTAATAAACGAATATGATGATAATGTTGATGATTATTACCTTATCTCAATGTGTTTGTGGATGTAGGAGTGAATCTTAAACTGTTAGTGAAACCTCTTCTGTCAAGATTCACTGAAAGGTTGGTGGGATGTACTTTAACATAGATATGAAGATTTATTGAATTGTTTTACATGTTTTAATTTAGTTTCTGTGCAAATGAAAACACAGCAGATACCATATTATCTGGAATATAAGTAGCATTTTTGCCAGAATTTAAAGGGTTTGGTTTCGTCGCTACAGCAGTACAGTTTATATCTCTGATTTTTTTCGGGAATTTACCAAAGTCTCGATACTGCAAACTTGTAAGACCTGTCGCCATACTATACAGGCCGTATGCCAATTCTCAGGAAAATTACCGCAACTGTCTTGTTTATGATCCCACCTATTACTGTTGTTGCCGCAACAGCAACTGATGTGAATGTCCGGTTGCAAATAGAAATTCTATATGTATTTTCACAGCTGACTTATGTTTCCATGTCCTGTTTTCCATTTTCCTCCTCTGCAGACCTCATATCTTTCTGTCAATATGACACATGTACTTGACTGAACACTGAGTTACCACAGTGACTGAGGTACATACTTGCAGCGTATTCACAATATTATCACTTCTGTGATTGTGATCTGTGTCTGCAGTTGTATGTGTAGTGTGGCTCAGTTTAATTTGTAGCTGCTAGGAAGCTTTTTTTGTGTTATCGGCCGATGTTTGGCGTTATTTTGGTGTTGTTTTGTTCATTAACTAAATCATTTGACTGATACATTTTCAGTGTATTGAGCGCGTAATATATCAGCTGTTATATATTGCAGAAGCAGCAGCTCAATTGGTGTTGCAACAAGGCTGCAGAGACATTCATCGTATGGCACGGATGTTAGCACAGAACATCAGTCGGGGCTTGGTGCTGTTGAGAACATGTCATTTGCCATGGTTGCCTCTGTGGATGCCAGGACATTACCATTGGCATTATTGCAGTCCAGCCATGTGTACTTGGTAGTGGGAGACGTCTCCAAGCATTGCTATGATGGCGACGGTTCAGCTGATCATAACAGCCAGATGAATTCTCCGTGTCATGATATTACTTTTGAACAGCTCATGATCAGTTTGGCTCAGCTTCAGCGAATGTTGGTCAGTGTAGTAAGAGTTTTTTTAGCGCAGCTGGCTTAGCTAATAGTATAATCGGTCAAAAGCTGTTTGTCTGTCTGTCTCTCTGTGTACCTGTCTGTGTGTATGTGCTAACCATCGTGGCACAGATCATAAGTGCTACATATAGAGACTTGTAAATAATCCTGCATGAACAGACCTACTGATGAACTCTGATTTCATACTAAAGACTTGGTCAGTCTCACCTAGTTTACTGGGTTTGTAGGTTATCTTGCTTACATAGCTGTCCTGCCAGCTGAAGTTCACTAGCCCATAGGCTGCTTGTTAACTCTTAACATTGATCAAATACTAGTAGCCGGTTTTTAGAAATTGTTTTTCCATTAGTAAATCCCATTGCTGTAACAATACTCATTGCTGGAATAGAATGTGTAATCAATACACAGTTTTTGCAGACTAATATCCAGTTAGCATTTTCTCATGTCTAGTTTCTGAAATTTTTATTCCAGTTGGTCAGTTTTACTAGGCACTGTACAAGGACAAAGGATATGTTCCTTCTTTCCAAACACACTGTAAGTAAGTAAGTAAGTAAATATGTGAATTAGTGTTTGTGTGGCTCACTGCGCGAGCACAAGACACACTGTATTGGGGCCGTGGCATCTTGTGGCAATCGTTAAGGTGTATCTCCCATCTGAATGTGTTATTTTGTTTAACGTCACTTGGTAATCTGACACAAACATTTCCAAGGTTGAATGCTAGTGAGATAATGAGATGCTGTTGCATGTACATACACATACCATTAGTGCACCTCAGTGAAATTCAAGTAAGCAATGTTATGTAGTTTCAACAAATAGACTCATTTGGTTAGAATTAGTATTGCTAAATAAATTCGTATAACATAACCAAAATAAAACTAGAAACCTTCGGCATTTCGACCTCTTAAAGCCAGCTTCTTCTGTATCTGATGAAGGCCTCTGAAAGAGGTCAAACGTCTATGTTTTATGTTGGTTGTGTTATATGAATTTGTATAGCAGTGTTATGTAGTTGTTTGCCTTTTCACAGAATAATGATGCATAGTATTTGTATGTGGAAGGTTGTGAAGTGCCATGGATGTGATGGGCCACATGCAATGCTGCAGCCATTGACATCGTGCTCTGCAACCCTGACACTGTTGCACTGTGAGCCGTCAGTCAGTGATGAGAGGTGTGGCAGCCAACAGCTGCAGAGTTTGCATCGTCATAGTAACGCAGACAGCAGCGGTTATGAGAAAAAATGCGCATTGGAATTTCTCTCCAGCATACTTTGTAAACTGCCGGTGTTGTCATGCAACCACGGTATGCTGTAGATTCTGTTGTATCAGATGTTTTATTCACTTCATTCCCTTTTTAAAAAAAAGGAATGTGTAAATAGTTTGTAAAATGGTGCAGTAGCATTGCCACTTGTCTACAATACAGAAGACAGAATGGTCTTCACATTGTTTGTGTGAAACTATTGAACCCATTTAGAGCAGATTGCAGCAGACTGGGTTATCGTCAAGTTAACAATCAGTTAACTGAGCTGTTAATTTGCAGTTAGTGATAATTTCATTGCACCATCGCAAGTTACCAACTAACGTTGGGTTTGAGCCCACATACAGTTATCCGGGCACCATTCTCCGCCTCCTGTTAAATTGGTATAACCCTAAAGTTGCAAAACGAATTGGAGGTGCTGTAATGGCACCGAGCTGTTCTAGGTAATATATGCAGTCAGTTCATTTTTTGAGTTGAGCTTTAAAAGTATATTAGTGTCAGCAGATATTCTTGAATTAACTCGTCGGTTGAGACGAAACATAACTGTTAACGATTAGTACTAAAAATAACAGAAATATTATGGTTGTTTTTAGTACTAATTATTAACAGTTAGTGTCCGCAGATCTAGTAGATGGTGACAGCCAGTTCCAGAGAGTAGGTGCGACTTCTGAAAATGACTTATCGGTGAACGATGTAGTCAGTGGATGACATTGCAGTTTATGGGCATTTGAGGAATGTAGAGCTCTTGTAGGCTGATGATCATAATTCATATTGCCAGGAACTGAACTTCAGTTAAAAAATAACTAGCAGTCAAACGTGCTAGGTGCAGCTATGCAACTTGTGATTTGGGTGATTATTACTGCTGTTTGCATTGTTGATTCAGCTTGGCAGCAGAAATCTGCATTTTTACGATTCAGCCCGTCCATGTTGGAGTCATGGTACCATTCAGAGGGAACTCCAAATGTGGGCGATAACATCATCAGCTGCTTATCATCTGCGTAAGTACACTCTGTATGATGTGTGCAGTCAGTTCATTTTGTACTGCATACTGGTAACTTGTTACGCTGTCTTTTGCATTGTAGTAGACTGTCTTTCTCGTCTCCAAAATGATCTGTTATGTGTTGAGTGGGATGTCAATCTGCTCACTCTCACTCATCTGTTCTTCATGACGTGACATGTGGAGCACCTGCGACTCAGAGGCTAACATGATGGCATCTCATCAGCAGAACTATGTTTGATTCCTTCTTGGACTGATATAAGTCATTGCTGGCATCTAGAAATGCATGTGAACAAAATTGCTTTATGATGTGCTCTGAAAAAAGTCCTGCTTATAGAATGGCAAGTTCACACATATCAGAGCGTAAAGTCAGAAGGACGTATGACTTAAAAAGTTCTCAGACTGGTCCATTTCTCGGCTCCGGACTGCACCCGCCCAATGATACATTGTTTACACCTGTGGCAGTCTCTGTGCACTGCACAGCATTATAACAGCACATAGCTGTGACTCCTCAATGGGCGGCTGATGAGATGAAATGCGGTTACAGATTTACTGTTGTGATGGTTGGCAGTCAGCATGATCCCCACAACCCGAAGTTGGCAGTTGTGGAGAGTGGAGACGATATGTCCACTGATGCATGACACTCATGCCCACATAGGCCTACCTACCCCTCCTCTACCTGTCCCGAGTGACATCAGTTGTTCTGCTTTACTGTATTTTTGCCTGATGTTTGTTTCCGGCAAGCTCTCACACCTGCCCAAACCATATATGTTGTCACCAATATTAATGTGTTTATTTGTGTATTGCCATATATTATTGTGTGTTGTTTTAAAACTTGTTAGCAATACGTCATGTATTTTCTGTTAACTTTTAGGTCAGCGACAGATAGTGAAGAAGAAAGAAAACTGCTGCAGTGTCTCAGAAAGTCAGTGTTGTCTCCATGTAAAAAGCAGGTCATTTGTTTGCCGTCGCGTTCTGTGGCTGATGATGGCACATTATCGCCTCCGAGCAGACTTGAAACGCGATCGTTAACAAGTCCTCGCAACAAAGGATTGCCATCAAAAGTGAAGATGTTACCTGTAGCACATCACGATTCTGTTTCAAAGGCACGCTCATCACCACGTCAATCCACACCAAGTAAACATGTTGTTGCCAGAACACGTGCGAGCACTCCCCTGAGAAAGAACAAGCACTCAAGTGCAGATGACAGAAAGAAGACAGGCCTCACACCAAGACGTACACCAGGCAAGAAGAGATCGCAAACCCCACGCAAGTCTACAAAACGAACTCCAGCGAAAAGTATGTTGACAATTGAGAGTTACATTCTTGAATGTGTGCTTTCGCAGTTATCCATACATAATAGGTTTAAATATAGTAAATAGTTTTATGTATTTGTTCAGCTAATAATTTATGTACTCCATTGTAAAAAATAACCGGTAGCAGTGGGAAAATTGAGCCATTTAATAATAATAATAACAGCTGTATAGTGCAGTTAGGTCGTAACTTCAGAATGAATGAGTAAGATGTGCTGAGTCTGTCTACACAGTTCAGTGCTCTCATACAGACAACCAAATTTAGCTGAGAGGCGAAACACACAAAAACACACCAAAGCATGAACAGTTAAACATAAATTAGTAGGCTTTGGTTCACTGTCGTAATTGTGAAGGTGAATGTTACATCTTATCCTTCAGACAGTCATTGTACAGATGTCTGTTTGGAGGAGAGAAAGGCTACATTGAATAATTCCATTAAGAAACCCACTGAGTGACCAATGCAAACTGTTGCCAGGCCAAAAGCCGCGGGGAAAGCGGACACCTGCCATGCCGGCTCGTGCTGCTGCAATGTGGCGGGCGTCTCTCATCTTGCAGAAGAGTCGAGAGGCTATGGCGAGGAAGGAGATGGATGTTGATGAGACAAGCCAGTCATCAGTGCTGAAGGCCACAGCAGATGAACTTGCTGTGACTGAACAAGTGACCACATCCGGTTGGCAACGTGAGTTAGAACATTTTTGTTGTTGTCTGAAATAATTATACCTCCTAGTATTTTGGTTTAAAAATTTCACAACAGTTGGCTTTGGTTCAGTTTTGCAGTGTTCTTAACTCCAGTCCACTGTATTTACAGTAGTACTTCTATGTTTGTATATTCTATGCAAGGCACTGTTGAGATGAAATGAATAATTAAGTTAACGTTAGTAATTTAATAAATAATTATTTCGAGAGTGCTGTAGTTGGGTAAACTCTTTTTCAACACAGCATTTGCTTATTGCATAGATGTGTGACATGATGAGTCTCCGCACATGTGGAACGTTTCCACTCAGTTAGCAGTGATAGTGTGAGTGATAGTTCCTCAGAACTGTGGTGGTTAGGTTCTTACATGCTGCACATTCGAAGACTCACCATACATACATCCATGCAACATGCAAATGCCGTGTAGAAAAACAAAAACGGTTCACCCTTTAATTGCCACATCTCTGTTGTAGGAGGCCATCATTAGTAGATTTGGTCAGTGGACATGCCTTAGAGTGTAATTACAGTGGCTGATCACGTGGGCATTTGTCTGATGATGCAGCAATAATGTACATGAATAAATAGTATAACTAATATATCATTTTCAAAAGTGTACACTGTTAGCATGTACAGTTTGTTTATTTTAATATGTTTTCGTATAACAAATACAAAACTCTTGAGGTCATGTGGCCATAGTGCTGCTGTTTCAGAGGTGAAAAGCTACATTGAATAGCTCTGTGAAGAAACCCACCAGCCGACAACTACTGGTTTTAGTACATTCGCTGGATGCCTTTCTCTGTGGCTGGCCCGTTGGTGTGGAATTCTTTGCTGGCTTATTTGTGTGATCCAGCTGTCAGCCGGGACACTTCCAGATAACACTGAAGGACGTGTATGTTTGTATCATACCATGTGCTATGTAAATTCATACTGACATTGACATTGCTGATTTCAGAACTTACAAGCGGGCAAGATCTGATAGAGCACCTGCGTGTTACGTATCAGAAAGTGGTGGAAGGTGAAGGATCTGCACTGATTGGTGCAAAGAGCATCGTTACCACGGCCGTACATTTCTATCGCAATCATGGTCAACTCAGTGTTCCGGTCTGTTCAGTATTTCTTGTTAAATGTACATGCGACCTTTAGTATGTTAAATGCATTTGAAAAATATCTGACCTTGTTCCACGAGTGGACAGTGCAGGAATGCTGTAAATAAATACGAAGCAAAGTTGTATACAGCACCATACAACACCTCGGAATAGAAAGGTTACTGGGAGCAATGGCCTCGGTCAAATACATTTGCTTTAACAGATGCCAAAAGTGAATGTAATTATCCTATGAAAGTAGCAATGAAAGTGGTGATGTGTTTCACAGACAGCAACAGTTAATGACGAGCATAACTCTTGAATGTGTCAGCTGACTACCGTCGTTGCATTTGACATGAGGCACTAGCTGGCATTCATCTTGGCAGTGCGAGACCATGCAGTGACTTGGCAGTCAACTTAATGTCATAGGGACAGGTAGTGTAATCCCCCCAGAATGGGCATGACATGTTCACATCAACGTGTCGACGTGATGAGCAGTTTGGGAGTTTTTGTAGGTGGCACTGCCGAGGATATCTGTATGTTTGATCGTTGACATCAATTTTGATGACTGTAGCCTGTGTGAATCGGCGTTAATTGATCGACTGTTATGTTGTAGACGTGATGAGCAGTTCAGGAGTTTTTGTAGGTGGCACCGCCGAGGATATCTGTATGTTTGATCGTTGACATAAATTTTGATGACTGTAGCCTGCGTGAATCGGCGTTAATTGATCGACTGTTATGTTGTAGATGAGTGTGTGCAGTTTGCTGCGTGAACATTTCCTCTTGTCTTGTCGGAGTCTTCGCGACAAGTATCAGGGACGTGATACTGCCGCAAGTGAAAGATTCACCGAGTAAGGCTTGTGTGTTGTAAGATTCGTTTTCATAAGACAGTCTGCAGCTTCGGCATTGTGGTAGTGATTTTTTATGATTATTGTTACCAGTGGCATTATTGAGGGTTGAATCTGACTGAGTAGACACTCCTTAATTGTGGTGGTGGTATCAGTGACTATGGCATTGGACCCACAGTTATTCTTGGTCCAGACAATGCACTCATTGCCAGCCATTCCACGTTCATGTAATGACCCTGGGCAAATCGTTCACACCTCTGTCTCTGTCACCAAACAGTCATGATACTGTGCCCCTGGAAAAGTACTGCAGGCCTGGCGGCAGAAAGTAACGACATCTGGTTCCTGGTTTTTTGACTACGTCACCTGATCATCTAGACATTGGGATCAGTTCTTGTCTAATCCCAGACCAATGCTGTTATTGAATCTGAGACTGTGTGTACTTTTTGTAAATGCTGTTTATGCCAATATATTATGTTAACAAGTCGTCTTTTTTGCACTGTTGTTTCTTCTGGGATTTTGGCTGAAGTAACTCGCTCAGTTTAATGTTAGTCATTGTGTTGGTTGGTCATATGTAGGTATCAGGTGCAGGTCTTATTGAGGCTTGAAATAGAGGCTGTTTGCAGTGATTCCAGCGATAGTCATGAGACAACGACCAAGAATGATGAAACTCTTGAAGAGGTTTTATTAATTTGTATTGCGTGACTATTTCTTGGTTAATTTATTTTGTCAAGTGCTACCCAACAGTAAACTATGTAGAAGTTAACCCTGTGTTGTGAGTGGAATGTGAGAGGTCCATGTTTCTAGAAATACGAAAATTTACTTTATAAATTTTCTTAGAAACAACACAAAATTAAACAACAAAATCGTGCAGCGATAAAATGGACAGACAGAATAATAATAAAGTAACGAGAACAAAATTAAACTAGGATGTTGTCCAGACGATATATGTCAGTTTTCTACTATTAAGGCTACCGCGGCAACCCAGGGATGCAAGCGAAGCTATAGCATTTGCAGCGAAAGCTTGAAAAGCGGCACGAGTTGAGTCGGCTCACCACAGATGACCTCGTAATGTCTACTCGCAGTCGAAACAGCGTCGGCGACTGTTGGCGTCCCCCGGTTTCACGACGTGGCGCGGACGTCGGTGTCGGAACTGTTCGACGCCGTGAACCTCAGTGGTCAGCGTCACCTTGGTCGGAACGTTGATATGGCGTCAACGGTCGTTCTCACTGACACGAACATCTCAGAACGACGGGACGACGGCGGTTTCTTGTGGTCCACCGACGGAGATGTAACGACCGTGCACGACGC
>Ga0209562_1000779_pt1 | contig 11393 bp, 7 predicted proteins | sample WorMetvacBELIZE2_FD_187399 | JGI IMG/M metagenome (GOLD analysis project Ga0209562, IMG submission 187399) | Marine gutless worms symbiont microbial communities from Max Planck institute for Marine Microbiology, Germany - Olavius vacuus BELIZE.2... | ecosystem: Host-associated > Annelida >...
AGCTTTAGTTAGGCCTAGTTAATTTAATATTATTTTTTTTTCTCATTGTTATATGTTACCGGATGTACCTTGTCTGGTGAATAAAGATATTTTCGGATAAACGGACACTATTGCTGCGCTGTCAACCGACTTCGTTAGCGAGCTTAATACGCTCGTGTTACGATACTGACGGGAGATTCCACAAGTCACGAGGTCGAACTTTTCAATCTTCGCTGACAGCAACTCGTACCCACTCGGTAGGTGGCGCTAGTTGCAAATTACCAACACCATCAGTTAGTGGTCGTGGAATGCCGTCTGCCAGCGGGTGTTCGACAATCCGGAAGGACGTGCCCCCCTCAGACATTCCTCGCAATCATTACTTAAGCGTAAAACTTATCAGTTTATGGTTAGCGTTAGAGTTTAGGTCTGGGTTTGAAGTGGGAACAAGGATAACACGTTTTAACGTTCAGCCTAGCCAAGGTGGGAAATGTCCCAGGGGCATCCAGGGGAAATGTCCCACATCCACCAGCAGCGGGCCGACACGAAATGGAGAATACTATGTAGATATAATACGTACAGGAACACGCTGTGAGAGTGGCATTTCGCAGCGTGCCGCTGATTACTATTAAAATGATGCCGTTGATAACGTAACGTACCAGTGAATATATTTCACTTCTGTTGCCGTTAACGAACACAGGCGCTGACATTTAACGCGCCTGAACGCTCGGTTAAGGCCTGTTGCTATAGGTCGATACACACTGACAGCTTATTACGTTAGTGGAAATAAAGAAAAAAATGTAGATTTCTGCTAACAGTATATAACTTGTATTGCTGTTTATGTATTATTTCAATATATTTCCAAGTTTATGTTAATAGGCCTGTTGGCAGTATTCAGTACTTAGGCCTATAGTTTATATATTTAGTGAAGTTAGTTAAATTTTCATTGCTACGGGTTCTTATTGATACTGGTGGATAAAGATTATACAACTTTTTTAGTTTAATCATACCCAACCCCACTTCTGCATAAACCCAGCTCATGTCCAACTTCGAACTATGCGAGCAAGCTTTTCATCCCTCCGTCGCCAACAATAGGTGACAAGAGGCATTAAGTTTCGATCGTACGTCTGGTCGTCCGTCCGTTTTCCATTATCCGTCCGTTAACAGTTAACACCTATTTCGCGTGCTGCCATATCTCTATACTACTTAGTGAAGAGATTTCGATGAAACTTGCCACAAATAATTCATTAGTACCTAATGTGTGTCGATATGTTCTGCATTGCTTATAGTTAAGGTTATTTCTGTTATTACTCTATTTTTATATGTTTTTTCTCCTTTTTTGGTGAATAAAGATGATCAAAACGCAAGTCTAATACTGACATCACTATTGCTGTTTTCTGTAATACCGACTGCTTGTATTGGATTGGGCTGAGCCTGCAAACTTAATTATATCATTCCTCGCACGGGTGGGATTGAGAAACATATAGCAAGACCCTAGCCACATTTTTCGGGGGTACACCCTCGCTGTCCGGGGTACTCCCCTCGGTGTCCTTCCTACTTTCCCCTTTTTCTTCCCTCCTTGCCATTCTCCCCTTTCCTTCTCTCCCTTTCCCTTTGCCACTGAACGTCTTCTTAAATCCAGGTAGGGGTCCAGGGAGTGCTGGAAGCTCCCCAGTGGCCGGGGCCCCAACCACAAACGCATTTTTGTGTATGAGCAATGTAATGATAATGCAGTGATTCTACTGTTCATTTACCTTTAAAATGTTATACGTTATGATGTACTTAATTTTTATTATGGAAGAGGTGTCTAATACTCAGAACACCCCATCTCTGTTATCATGACATTCAGTAAACTACTATAAACCGTGAACAAGTAGCTCCGCTATCGCAGAGAGACCGCGCTGCTATGGCCAAAAGTGGAAGACTGGAACTGGGAGACAATGTTTACGGATATTACAAGTCTATATTCAACCACTGTGATGTATTTGGCCAGCAAAAAGGCAGCAAAGCAATCGAATTCGGTGAAAAACGCAAAAAGGCTACTACGCCGTTCAAGGTCATTCAAGGTCATCAAGGTCGGTACCAATCGAAAGCCCATATGTGACTTCATATTAGTGATTAATAGTAACTGGCAACCTATCTCGTACCGTTGCGGAGTTATCGCAGCTTATTGGTCAAATTTTGGACACTGTGCGTTTTTGGACCACCCTTTGGGGGGGGCTTAGGGACAATGTACGATGTTCATTTTTTTAGGCTCATTGGAAAGCGCGTAGTAGACTTCCTATTAGTGATAATTGAACTTTTTTTCGCTAGATGTTACGACTGAGGCGCTACGAGCGAAAATAGATCGAAAATCGGCGATTTCGCTCCAACGCGGTCAGTTTGACCCAAAATTTCAGGTAGAAGGGGACGTCCCCCACCAATAATTTTTGCATGCCCTATAACTTTGCTGCTGACAGTTTTCACACAAAGAAACTGTGATCTATGCCCATGGCGAATGCTCTATATCCCCAAGGCTGGTTAGATTTATTCCTTTGGTCTTTTCTGCATTACGCGAATGCTAATAGAATGCAAAATGCCGACTGTGTCCGCCCGTGGATTGCATTATGACGAGTCAGAGTATAGGGCCTATATAGCCTCGCACTATCTGTTATGTTGGGTGTATAGTTTGATGGAATGGGTTGGGTTGAGTTAAAAAAGGACGCACGTCTAATTCTGGTATAGGCTGTATAGCTGGTACGAAATAACTAGCCGTGGAGGACGGCGGATGCGTCTGGAAGTGGAAGGTCGCGAGCGTGCACGTTGGGAATAAGATATCAATGGACTGTAACAAGACCAACTGCACGGTCCATGAATCAGTAGTACCGCTATGTGTGAAATGCAGAAGTCATCGTTAGTGATGGGCTGTATATCTTCATCAAGAAATACCGCGATATTACAAGTGGCGGTGTTGTTTTAACGCCATGCATGAAAAACCGCGTCTTACCGCTGTCGCGATGTTTTCAATATTGTCGCATTTATTTCGAATTAACGTATCCCTGTTTTGAAACATGGAGTACTCGCCTATAGGGTGTTCTGGCTGCCTATCAGCCCCTCTGCGGTGCATGAGACACTTGGGTAAAATGCCGGGGTGCGAACCCCTCAACTCAAGCCACTAGGACGCGGAACCCGAACCCCTGGCTTATGCCTTTCTGTGAAGAGCTGAAATAGCACTGACAGTGTCACTGCTGGAAAAGAAAGGGCAAGTTCTGCGTAATGGTAAGCGACTAAGGCGCCGCGGTCCTCTACAAAACAGGTGCGTTTTCAGCAATCGGCGGAACTCCAAGAGGGTAAGTTCAAAATGACGTGGGTGGAGAGGTATAGGCCTAAGGCTAGACGCGGTCCAGCAACATCGATCGCTCAGACGCAGACGAGTTTCTGAAATCTCTCCAGGAGCGTAGCCATGGGAGGCAGGGAGCCATGCCCCCACATTCGTCGAGTGACTGATTTTTTACGGAAAAAAATGGGTTTGTTGGGGCGTATAGGGCCTGCTTTATTCTGGACAGTAACACCGTTCTCCGTACAAGACGTAGTGGGCCTCAAATATGGACTCCGCTGAGGGTGACGACGTTTAAAGAAAAAAGTGCACCCTCGCAGTTTCCGTGCCCCTCCCCCAATGTCAAATCCTGCATGGTTATGCGCCTGGACCTCTCATGCTCGCAAGTCGTCTTTACATGAAGGACTGCCTTTCGGTTGGTATTAAGGCGCAGGTAATTGGCTGAGTAACCCATCCGCGGCCTCTGTAGGCTGTATGGGCCTATGCTAAGTTGGTTATCTTGAAGTTATTCTCGTATACACTTTTAAGCGAACGGCTTCCCATAGATCTTGCCGTCTGTGAGAAACGTTAGCGTTCCCACGAAAGACAAAAGTTGTCAGCTGTCTCCCTGCAGGACTCGATTCTGTGTTTCGACATTCTGTAAATCCTATTAGAAATCATGTACGTGCCGTGAGGTGAGTGGAGATACTCGTAAGTGTAAAGCGTTGTTCATCGACATCGGTTAGTACCTGCTGACATTTACTTTTTGCAAGTCCAGATTATGACATTATTCGAGACATCTAGTATACAAATTGTGCAGTATTGTCAAACTTTGTACGGTTGTGAACAGCCTAGTACATTGTTATTGAAAAGATATGAGGAATTCAATGAGACATCCTTACGTGCCTCATGTCAATACATTTGCGATTTCGTTACGTTTTTTTATTTGGGTTTCTTATTTAATTAATGTGCAACAATTTAGGCAATTTTTGCGCTTTCGTAACTTGCCTGGTTTCGTTAGGTTAATTAAAATGTTTTGAGTTTTCTGCACTGAATGTTATTTGCTGCTGCGCGTTATTAATTATTGCTACCATTATGGTGAATAAAAATAAATAGCGGGAGGGGGGACACATGTAGGAACGGCTGCCAACAACCAACCGAAGTTTGCCCGGTCCAACTCCACGCTGAGAATGCGAATCTTTTTACAGTTAATGACGGTGCACGAGTTTACCGCTAGGCGCATCTCTAGCGGTATCGATGATGTATCATTCTCACGACGGTGTCTTTGTAGTTGTACGGACGGCGGGCGCGATGCAGAGTACCTGTCAAGCGTCGGAGACAGACTGGCGCCAGTCGTGCACTGAGCCGAGACATTGCTACGAGTACGCGTCAATTAGGTGACGATTTCGCGCCTGGCTGCGTGGTCGGGCCCGGCCACTGCCTGTGAGGTCGCAGACACTGCTAACTCGCGTGACATCGGGGGAATTCGTAGCAACTCATCGTAATCCAAGTCATCGACCTTCAGCAATGAAGATGATCTACAGTGTAGTCCAGTCCATCGTAATCACTTATTCGCCAATAAACAACCGCTCATTCGCCGTTGCCGGTCCTCAGGCTTTTCAACATGATTCGTTGGTGGAAAATACAGCGCGCTTTAGACGTCTGTTGAACGCTGGAAGCGGTATGTCAGGTAGGGCGGCCGCCATACTAATCTGAAATTTGGTATGGCGGCGCCATATCAAGCAGATGAAATTTGGGCAGTTGATTATCAGGAAAATCATTGAAATTGTTGCCACCAGATGTCAGATTTTAAGGCTAAAATGCACCAAAATCGACTTCGACCGGGGCTACGCCCCAGATCCGACTGGGCGTGCTTAGAGCGCTCCCCTGACCCCTACAAATGGAACCTACTTCTAAGGAAGGAAGTGGTGAATAAGGGGGAAAGAGAGAGGAAGAGAAAAGAAAGGGAGATGAGAGGGAGGGAAAAGGAGGGATGGAACGAGGGCAGGGGACGGGAGATTAGGAAAAGAATGGGCAAAGGGAGACTCGCCATAATAATCCTATAGTTAGTTTCCGGCGTCGCTGCTGTTAAAGTCACATTTATTTGACTGAGACGGCGGCGCTAACTGACTATTTGTGTGTTTTTGGGTGCCGTGCATAAATTTTCTTTCTTACTTACTTATTTTTCTCTTTTAGGCGTTTCCCCTGGGACTTTCCCATAACTATTACTATTAAAACGTAAAAAACTGCTAATTTATTTCTAACCCTATAACCGTAACCATAACCGTAACCATAACCATACCATTAGTAAGTTTTACAGGGGCAATGTCCAATGGGAGAAATGTTTAGGGGGAACGTTACGATCCCTAAACAGCAACTACAAAAATGGGTTCAGATTAAGAGGTTGAGTTAGGTGTGCAGAAAAACACTGTAGCTGCTTCAAAATATGGGATTTCGGGAGCTTATCCCAGAAGATATATACATCTTTTATTCACCAAAAACTGGTACCAAAATTTTAAAAAAAGAAAACAAACTCGAATAAACTTAACTAACATGCAGTTGTTCCCAAATTTCTCAGCACAGCCAAGATAAAAGGTTATTATATGGAATGAAAAGTTGAAATTCATGCACTTTGATGCATTTTGGCAAAATAAAGATATCCTAATATGATTAGATTGAAGTTTTGAGAATGGCCTCCCACACAACAGATCTTGCCGTTATAGGCGAAATGTTAACGTTCCCACATAAGGTAAATGGGAGCCAGCTGCCACCGGCACTATCTGTTTCCGTATAGTTGCATATTATAAGTTGTAGTCTTACGATATATCGGTTGCAAACTGTGGATTGCTTAGTACATTTTAGTGAAAAAAATAAAATATTCGAAATTTATAGAGATATTGTCGTGCATGTGCTCATGTTTCATTGAAGCTGTTTTGGCTTTTTTTGCACTGATTATAATTTGCTATACGGCGTGTTGCCAATTGCTACCATTTTCATAAATAAAGATGAAAAGAATTATGGAGATTTAAAAAAGCATACATAGAAATTAAAGTGTAATAAACACTGAAGTTTTGAAAGCATGGTCCCTGTAACGTCATACTACAAGCGCTGAAGCTTTCCCCCACTACATCACATTGCTTCTTGCACGGGGTGAATAGTTTAATAACACGTTAGACGGTCGTCATGAGTCTAGGCATCTAGACGGACAGCATACATGTACTTTTTATATCATTCGCAATTTCGCCTCGTGGCGTGACATCCTGTATTGCCCGTATAATAATCACGGCGAAAGTCCTAATAGCGACATTTCCTATAATAATTATCTTTATATATAGGCCTACTCGTGAACCAAATCAGTGACAGCAGATGTGGGAATGCACGCCATGCCGACATAAAATAAAACAGTATAATTACATCGTGCACGCTAATTTTATACTGACTCAAAGTAAACAGAAAAACAAAGATGTATACTTCTTAAAATAATATCCTTGCACACTCGGTTGACATTAGAGCGGTGTAATAACCCTTATTTCACGTTTTTTCACCAAGTTCGATTGCTTTGCTGGCCAATTATGTCTCAGTTGTTGAAGATGGCCTATATTATGTCCGTAAACATTGTCTCCCAGTTCCAGTCTGCCACTGCCTTAGAAGTTTGTAACCTAGATAAAAGGATACTGCAGTCGCTTGACTATACGGTGAACAGATTTTTCATGAAGTTGTTCAGGACATTCTAATATAGATATAGTGCACTACTATCAAACTGTGTTTGGTTGTGAGTTTCCCAGTGTGTTATTGGTAAGAAGATATGAGAAATTCACTAACAAATCGGTAAGTACCTCTGTTTAGCTGTTACTGTTAGTGAAGTTGTTCTATTTTTACCGCGCTGCATGGAATGCAGACGCAGTCTAGCGATGAGACTTCTGTCTGTCTGTCCGTCTGTCTGTCTGTCTGTCTATCTATCAAACGCGTGCATTGTCACAAAACGAAAGAAAAATCAGTCCAGATTTTTATGCCATACAAAGGAGCATTTAGACTAGTTTACTGAGAAAAAGAATGGTTGGTGGGGAGCGACCCCGTCTACCTGAAACTTTGGGTCAACCGACCCCCTTTGGAGCGAAATCTCCGATTTTGTACAAATAATCGCTCGTAGCGCTTCAGCCGTAACACCTAGCGAAACAAGTTCAATTAACATCGTACGTTGCCCTAAGTCCCCCAAGGGGACTCAAAAACGCAAAACGGCCGTTTTTCCTCTAAAATCGCACTTCACTTGAAGAAAGTCTGCGACAAAGTTTCTTTATGTGAAAACTGTCAGCGACAATGTTGTAGGGCATTGATTGGCCTAACTATCCATGCAAAAATTATTGGTGGGGAACGTCCTCTTCTACCTGAAATTTAGGGTCAAACTGACCACGTTGGAGCGAAATCGACGCTTTTCGATCTATTTTCGCCCGTAGCGCTTCAGCCGTAACATCTAGCGAAAAAGTTCATCTATCGCAAATAGAAAGTTTACTACGCGCTTTTCAATGAGCCCAAGATGAACATCGTAAATTGTCCCTAAGCCCCAAAGGGTGGCTCAAAAACGCAAAGTGTCCAAAATTTGAACAATAAGCTGCGATAACTCCGCAACGGTACGAGATAGGTTGTCAGTTACTATCAATCACTAATAGGAAGTCGCATAACGGGCTTTCGATTGGTACCGACCTCGATGACCTTGAATGAACTTGAACGGCGTAATAGCCTTTTTTGCGTTTTTTACCGAATTCGATTGCTTTGCTGGCCAAATACGTCACATTGGTTGAATATAGCTTATAATGTTCGTAAATATTGTCTCCCAATTCCAGTCTTCCCCTCTTTCCATAACTAACCCACCCTGCAGCGTGGTCTCTCTGCGATAGCTGAGCTAGCCTACTTGTATTCTTCGTTGAAGTTCTGCGCGATATCTCTCCGAGGCGTGGGACTGGGCGCCCGCAGGCATGGGCAAGGGGGAGACTTGCCTCTCTGGAGATGTTGTAAAGTGTTTTGTTCATTAACAATTACAGTCAAACGCTCAATAGACCAATTATTTCTCTATTATTTTTACATTTTTAGAGGGTCGAAGTGGTTCATTTAGTTTTGGCCTGTGTTTTGATGGCGACGACTAAAATGAATTTGCCCACCCCTGGAAAATCCTGCCGGCGCCCATGCCGTGGGACATGTGCTAACCGGCAAAGAGGCCCACAAACACAATCCTTTTCTACACGGTGCTATAGTCAATTACATGCTGGCTTTCAATTTAGACAGCTGACGCTGTTGACTGTACATTAACATGGCGTGTGTCATGGGCGGCCGAATGATAGATGACTGTAAGTATGTATTGTACGCTGCACGTATACAATTGTAAATGTACAGTGTTGATATTTGATCCATGGCGTTGGAAAGGTGACAGGTTTGTCGTGTCGAGAGCATATTTCTCACACTGCGTCTCCTCTTTCATGTCGACGCGTTGCTTATTGTTATATCGACCCATCTGCTCGACTGGTCGATAAAATGTTTAATGCACTACAGTGCACAGATTTGACTTTACTGCTAGGTAACAACTATGTTCCCGTATTGACGGCTGTTACATTGGGGATGTGTTGAAGTTCTGGGAAACACGAGTGTGGGAATTGCCGGGTGGTTGGGACTTTCGCCCCCGGTTATAGTGTGCAAACTCCCCCTTATTGTGGTTTGTTCATTCAGTCGTGGTCAACCATAAGCTTATCCCCGTCATAGTTTGTCGCATGTTTCTCGTATGGCATCCACTTTTTATGTGCTATAACACGTACTGGCACTGCAATCTGTATTTATGTTTTATGACAACTGCAACTGTCTGATACTTTGACGATTGTAGAATAGACTTTGTTAGGCCATATTTGAGTGTCGTTTCGTAATAGACGACTGGATACTCCTAATACGACTGTCCTCGGATAAAACATAATTTGGCAATGCTTCAGGAAAACCTATTCAGTCTCAAAAATCCCATTTTGCTGCATATGCCCGAGCAGCCACCAGATTCCCCAGCTAAAGATGAGAGAAGGGGCTTGCTGCGCCTCCCCTATATCTTTCCCCTGGCACTCGGTTCTCATATAATACATCTTTTATTACGCCGTATGGCAGCAATATACAAGCATATATACATTTAAAAACAGACATGAAAAGACAGAAAAGTTTTTTTTACAAAGGTCTCGCTGTTTCCACCCCTGGACCACAACGGTATTAGTGTGATAGTTTGAGCCCAGGAAACGTGTCCGATATACAGCCTAGAGTCGTTTTATGTAGTAATGTGTGCCCTTCGCATGCTCTTAATAAAGGTAACTTACTTACTTATTTACTTGCTTAATTTAAGCGAATCTGGTTGTGTACTTAATAAACGACGGGCGGCCGCAAGGAGAAAGCAACATGGCCCATCCCGGCGCTCATCCTCCCCTAGACCCACCAGTGGTCCCGGAGCAATGGGAAGGGTTCGAATCTTCAACCTATGTTGCTGTGCCATTGGTAACATTACGTACATGTCATGCGTGAGCTTTGTTATATAAAGCGAATAACGGAATTGTGGGAGGTTGTATGTCGCTATGGATTTTCTTGTGTTTATCGCATTTCATTTGATGGACACTTTAGTGCTCATTGTGACTTGTGCTTTGGTCTATCGACAACGAGGCTGTAATAAACTTGAGTTGGGATTAGTTGAATTCTTTTCGAAACCCGACCATGCAACGCCGAGTCTAAAATTACTGATTTTTTTTCTTACAAACCTTTCATCTTTGGCAGCTTTTGCTTTCATAAACCGCTAGTGTAGCGGTACGTGTTTCTTCGAGTTTCGGGAACGGACATAGCCCCCACGGACATTAGCTCTCCCCGGTTAGAAGCACCGATAACAACTCCCCATGACGGAAGTGCCCCTTAAGGAAAACATTACAAGGAAAATACCAGGCCTTATTAACACTACTGATTAATATGCATAGCTGTAACTCAATTTTTCAGTCTGACCCGTCATAGGATACTGTTACTCGACAGTTCGGCCTAGTACATCATTTGCTGTGGCAATAGGTCACAAAACAAACGACCACGCGCTCTTTGGCGACGTGACTCCGCTGGAGTTTTTTTTTCGATTTCACAGTTCATCGCATATGTGCGTGCGCCAGACAGCCCGTCGACGTGGTTCCACAGTCGGTGCGCCTTCGACGCCGCCATGCAGTCCGTCTGGTAGTGCTTTGATCAGCGGGTTCCACTGACGCCAGAGTCACAGGTCAACGATTACCGCACGTCAGATGGGGCGCCAGCGGAAAATAGGGTTACTAATTCGTGCTGGCGTCATCCAACGAGCGGCCGGTTACGTGAACCTTCACAATACCGAGGTTGGTCGGATCGGCACAACTCCGATCTGCCGGCAGACCGCAATTCCCTTAACGGAACCGAGGATATCCGCACATGTATCACAATGAGCAGTTGAGTAATTTGTAGTGGCAGTGACACGTCAGCACATGCTCTTTAGTGCTTTTCAATGATGCGAAAGATGAGTAAGTAGTTAGAAACAGATATAAAAAGTGAAGATATAATCAATTAAGGCTACGACAATTTGTGAATAACGAACAATAGGCTGTGTTGATGATTAAAATAAATATGGATATGCCTATGAATATGAACGTCACATAGATGGTGTAATCTCCTAGGGTTTTGGTTTTAGGTGCCAGTAAAAGACCCAGTTGCCCCAATACTGAATAATTCCCAGTCTTCTAGTCTGTGATTTAAAAATAAAGTTTTCGATGACATGCTTTGAAACAATTTCAAGATGGTCTGGTCGCGTAGTTCTTAATCCAATTAAAATCGTCAACAAACATGGCAGACAAAGTAACAGTTAAAATAAAAAATAAACGATAACAAATAAGTTTCTAAAACATAATCACCCCAAACGCAACCATTAAACAAGCATGTGCAAAAAAGAAGAAAGTCCGCTCTTCGACAGGACTAGCAGTGGAGCCTATGGCGATCCCGTCCCCAGAAAGATGTTTTATATACATCTTTATTCACCATAATGGTAGCAAATGAAAAAAAAAACAGAAAAACAGACAGAACAGAAACTTAACTAAGACATGAATATATGCTA
>Ga0209562_1000780_pt1 | contig 11389 bp, 6 predicted proteins | sample WorMetvacBELIZE2_FD_187399 | JGI IMG/M metagenome (GOLD analysis project Ga0209562, IMG submission 187399) | Marine gutless worms symbiont microbial communities from Max Planck institute for Marine Microbiology, Germany - Olavius vacuus BELIZE.2... | ecosystem: Host-associated > Annelida >...
TATATGTTGTCGTCCGTCCGTCTGTCTCCCTGTCGTTTGACGTCTGTCGTCTGTCTGTCTGTAACGTTGGTGCACGTTCTCGCGCTTGTGGCTCAGCCGAAAACTACAGAAGTGCCAGATTATTCACATAATTATCACACAATTCCTACGTTTGTACATCGAATAGGGCTACCACTGGCAATTCATTGGCAACATTCTTTTGTACAGAAAACGACAAAAGTGTGCGGTGCCTCCTACATACATAGATGAGTAGATTATCAGCATGACAACACTTCTGTGTAGACGACGTTTGCAGTCTGATCATTCTGTACAAAAAATCCGCTGTTGCTGGGATCCCCACAGTGCGACGACGTGAATCGCTGCATCAGCAGAGAGTTTTGACGTCATGACATCCCCCTAACGACGACGGCCGCAATGCCGACCCGAGTAGTGTTGAGAAGTATTTAACTTCTTGCTTCAGCAGGTATGTACTCGTAAATTAAGTGTTTAACTACTTCACAGTAATGGCAGTTTTGCATGGTCGGCATATAGCTAACCATCGCTTGGCAGTGTGATATATGCTTGTCAATCCAGTCGGTCGGCATTTCAGCCAAACTCTAGGTCGGCATTCCGGTCGGCATTCCGGCCGTTCGACATTCCGACACGGAGCCGGTCAAACAAACATAGCGTCCGATTATTATATATAGATTTGCTGAATGTGCCATTTTTTAGTTTTTTTCTCCAATTTATGTTACCTAATGTGACAAATAATTAAATGTTATTCTACAGTTTCTTTGCTTCTACAACAGGTGCATTTCAACATTTCTGAAGTTACTACAGTTACAATTAGCTTGTATCGGAAGAATTCGAAGTCCAGCTATGATTTATATCGTACGAGTAGGTTACAGTAGTGGAACCTATAACGCCAACAACACAATCTTCACATTCTGAACATCGTATTCAATAAAACAACAACACAATAACGGTCGAAACTTACAAGTGTACAGTTCATTATTTCATTAACATCTACTTGTGAGAATGCTAACAACAATTAACGACAAGTAGCATATGACGACAACAAAAATTAGTGAACATGATATTCAGAGACAGGCGATACATGTTAGAAACACTAATTTTTTACTAAGCTGCTGTATGCAGGATATGGCTGGAAACGTTACTTTTCTGCAGTACCTGAGTTCAACGCAACGACATATTCTTTAGAACTAAAAAGAAAGAGAAACAAGTAGGTCATCTGTCGCAGACAAACCGCGCTGCAGGGTGGTAAGCTTTGGCAAAAATATCAGTGGAAGACTAACTGTGCACCAAATGTTGTTGGTACCAGAAAACTAGAAGCAATGATCTTTTTACACGATATCCAAGTACCACTAAAATGTCAGCAGTAATCAAGTAGAGTGTTGGGGAAAGCGGCAAAAATCACAGCAATCATGAATTTTAATTTTTGCACTGCAACTGTAAACATTGAATTAATCATGTAATTGTTTTGGGAAATTTAACGTCAACCATTTTTGCACGGATAGATAGGCCAGTGAATACCTTACAACTTTGTCGCTGAGAGTTTTTATACAATCAGGTCTTTCCGCTAAGTTGTACAACTTTTATGTATCATTGAAATCAAAATCAACCAAAAGACTATTTATTTTGCCAGTCAGTCGCAACAACAGTCGCTGTTCTACATACTCGTCACTCACTGCACTTACGTCAGTTACATGAAATATGCGCAGACAAAAAAACAGTTGCAAGGGCAGAGCCGTGTTCAATTCCACAAAGAAACGCTTCTATTCGATTAGCTGCCGTTCAGTCAATCTGCTGTTCACAGAGGTACCGGTAGACATTATGTTTTCAACAGTTGCAGCTATAATGTCTGAATTACTGAGCTACGTCAGAGACACTCGGACTTTCAGCATCATATTCGTCGCTGGTGGTCGACGTCGAGTTGTTTCTTGTTTGCTACACAGGCCTAGCCTAGTCCATGCCAGAGGTCGCTTCAGATAAACAGTTGCAACCATGAATTCCGAATCATCGTGCACGACTGAAGACAACACATTCTCTTCCAGCCAACAGCGCATGGCAACATTGTGCGGCGCTATTATGCTTCGCCGCCGCTGATCGGCTTTAGTAGTGAGCAGAGTAAACTAATTGCCGAGAAAATGCAATTCTGTGCCTATAAAGTGCAATAAAGGGCTTTAGTACGTTCCAAAGTCAACCCTTTAAAAGCGGTTTGTCACTTTCGTTGCCACTGCTTTCGCTATCTTGCCTGGTTGCTTATGCCTTATAAAGGTTAAAGCAAAATACTTCGATCTCAACGATTTTTCAATCACAGCACTTCGTTATAATTTACAAAAGTAAAAAAGTACTGAGAAAAATTAACAATCATTAACAGTTAATTAACTAACAATTAATTAATTAACAATTCATTACAAGATTACAAGTAATTACATGCATAAGTATCAGTCACATTTGTAAAGAAGTAAGTATTAACGAAACACTTCTGCTTCGCTACTCTCTGTCCTTGGTGCAGGTACTATTTCAAGCTGCTTCGCAGTTGTCATTAGGCATATTTATGATGGTGGGTAGCTTTTTGGTAGTGGGTAGCAGCTGGAACTGGTCGTTGCCGGACAGACCACCGTCTGAGGCAGGTGGAATCGACGACTGCATCTTGGTAGCGTTCTTGTCGTTGGGGACTGTCCCAACGGATGCTGTCGCCACGGTGGGACCGCGGTACAGACGCACACCACAGATCCACAGCAAGCTGGCAAAGAACTCGAAGAACTCGAAGATGGTGAGCAGCGAGAAACCGGCGTAGAGACCGAGAACACCTCCGAGGTCGCAGAACAGCGAGAATATCTGATCGTATTAACAATACAGTTAACAATTAACAATACAGGATACCAATGGATAACGGTGAACCACATATGTAGATGCAAAAATTCAACTTATTGGCAAAGTGCGTAGAACACAAAGAACTAATCTAAAGGCGAAAATAACAGTTTTAGCAATCGTTAGTAACATTTCAGGTTCAGACGAGCTGTTGTTAGCATGAGCAGGAAATATTTGTAGTGCGCAGTAGCTTTATCGGCTGCCGCTGGGCCGTATCGCTGAGATTGACCTTGATCTTATTTAAGCCGACGTCCATATGAACGCAACGAGCCGCTCTTCGACGCCACTCTTGTTCGTAGAGGGCCGCTGTTTCTGCCTCTTCTATAGGTGAGTCCGGACGCCTTGCCGTTCTGCTACCACCAAGGTCCACTGAAAATTCCAATGCTTCTCGAGGTCATATCCTTGACCTCAGGGCGCTTTGAGGATATCCATGTCTTTAGCTTGGCCTTGATAATCAAATCCTTGGTCTCCGACTCAAGTCGTTGGGTTTTGTGTTGACTTCCGGGTTAGTCCTTGAACGTATAGTCGTTACTGTGACTCATAAACGCAGCCTATGCAACACTGACTACGGGAAACATCGCTAGCTACTTACTTATAGAACAGACTTGTTATTAAACGCCGTACGCACGTGCTTGGTGTGTTATTGCGATATTCTTTGGTGTAATATAACTGTCAGCGTAATTTAAATGGCTCGGCTTTGGCTTCATTCGTGTACCATGTCCTTGGCTTTGATCTGGACTACGTGTCGTCCACTTCAACACTGGAAAATGCACTACAAAAATTTTGGACAAAATCACATTTCAACTGGTGTGATTTCGTTGTGTATATGTCCTACATTTTAACGCCCCCACCACGCAACCCCTGTAACTAATGCGTAGCGTACTACATGTTATCCACTCGCCTCGTACGATGGCGTATCTTTGACATCATCGTATTCGAAAGTCTGGAGGAAAATTATGACTTTTCCGACATTCTCTTTGAACTCACTGACGCGGTGATTCATTGCCGCAATCTTGTCGTTCGACTCGCTGAGCGTATCAATGATCGAATTCTGAAGCGACATTCAAGAATAGCAACTGCAGAACACATGAGCATCTCATAACGATATGATATATGATTCGCGTGCGTTTAAAAGCTAACGAGTAGCCAGCTACTCGTATATCAAGACATCCAGCAAAAACTATCAATACGAAACGGTATCAATCATAGTCCGTGAAGTCAGTCCGTTGGTGTATACACCAGTAATGTGTGATGGGAATGATTAAAGGATTAATTCTCTCGTAAGCTTTGCATGGCTCATACGTTTCCTATCTCTCTGCAATTAATTTTAATGAAAACCTAAACCTGAACAGGCAAATAATGCAGTGTGCCTTCAGAGAAAGTATGCCATTTAGTGTGCTCCAACCAATCAACAAGGCTTTTGATTTGTATGTACTTATAGCTCCTGCTACAATTTAGCATATCAGCTTATCACACAAGGCTGTTACTGCGAAATGTATCTGTTGGCAAATAACTGTCAACTCACTGCGTAAGCGTTTGATGGCCACGACATTGACGAGTAGGACGAGCCGAAAGATGCTTCTCTAAACAAACATGCAACGAAATGCAACTGACTATTTCACATTCATTTTGTATACACAAAAGTAATAATGCGTTTAATTCAATACACAACTTATGACGATGGTGCAAATTTACGAGTTGGCATAAAGACGCAGTGGTATAGCATGTTTCCAAGCATGTAAGACGTGCTCGTAACAGATCTAATATGTTTAATGTCATTTATATAGGCTGTCTCGTCAACTAGCAAACTAACTACAGTGCTGTTCAAACACAATCCTGTCAAATACTATTATCATTCATGGCGTATTTCACGCATGTGATGTTTCGCTTAATTAACATCAGTTGCTCCGAAACTTTTTCTAAAAGATCTTGTGATCGATCTCGACAGAAGTTCGATTTGTTGAGTGTTTTCTGCAAACAGGTATCGAAATGGTCCAACTGATATATAATATTTCTGGCTGAAAAATTACCCCAAAATCAAAGCTAAAGTGTAAAAACATGATTTTCACCTGCATGCGGCAGCACAGTGACACGGCAGCTGTTCTGTCTCGTACAATGAAGTCACATTGCTCATGCAGTAGACTACAGCAAACAGTCAATTTTATCACTGCGTGATCATGTATGTGACCGCCGATAGTGAGCGAAATATATTCTTTTCTCGCCATTTTTAGAAATAAAGCATCATAGGCGTACAGAGAAATATTAAGTCGGGGCGGCTCAAACGTTATTGAAAATTCCGCCAGTAATCGCCAATCGAAAGCATTATGCGAATGATCTTTCGTATGGTATAAAATCGGAACAGAACTTTCTTCCGTTTTGTCACAATCCAAGCGTTTGACAGACGGACAGACAGACAGCTTTCTCGTAGCTAGTCCACGCAGCGCGGTAAAAATGAATGTCTTGGCCTGTCACATTTCTCATCAAGATCACACATATCTGCAGCTTTAAGTATAGGCGCTATCATGGTACGCATTGCACTTTCATGTGTACCGGGTCCTACATCGAATCGTAACGTGTGTGTTTTCGAGACAGTTTCGTTATGTTAAATTCATTTAATTGCAAATGCAATACTTTACATATACAGTGTATGTTTGCGAAAATGGCGCACAAATTAATCTAAAAAATCGACCATAAAGTCGATAACAACAGTTTTTACAGACCCGCAAATAATAATATCCATAAATTAAATATCGCAGCACGAAAAATTCGCAACAGTGTTTGTTTTGCGGATTATGTATATACTACGTGTATGCTAGTCAAATGAGATGTAATTTTGTAGACCTCATCATCATCATCATCATTTATTTCGCCCAGCAGTACAAAATAGCAGTTACGAATATCAACTCACAGCAAGCAGGACAGTAAGGCTCTCGTCGAGCGCCAATAACTGCACTTTGTTCTAAAATGTTCAGGTATATTTGTTGTACTATGATTAACCTTCGGTGGTGTTGGTGATGTCACACGCGCGTTGAATGCCGCCGAACGCCGTGACGTTGAGCGGATACAAGCTGTCTCCGCAGCCGCAAGTTTTGATGATGAAGTACTGTAGACATGTCTTGTAACACGCCTGTCATCACATTACGCAGTTGGATCCGTGATTGAAGATCATGATAACATTAATAAAATAAATAAAATGAAATGTAATTTTTAAAAATCGCACTGAAATTAATAATAAATTAATAAATGAAATAAAACGAACTAAACAGCATACTGTAATTTATGAGCTAGATGGCCTGCTTGTCTATATCCGTAAAACATTTAATTTTTCATAAGTACTGTGATACTGACTTTACTGTAATATACTTGTGCATGCCGAATTACACTATAGTCTACTATTCTACTCTACTGAGAAGACTGACATTGACTTCTGTCGTATGGTTATGACTAAGATCAATCTATTCAATCAGCATCTTCTGAGTGAAATTCAGGCTTACAGAAACATTTATTAAAAGCATATTAACAATAACTGTCACCAAGCTAGTTTTAACCAATAACAATATAGGTAAAGGGTATCATGCTTTCAGGAGAGTATACGCGGGGTGCTCATCTCTCTTTCATTGGCTGTCAGCCTGTAGGTGAGTATAAATATAGGTTACAACACTGCCTGGAGTGAGTTATGCGAGTGCATACGAGCAAACTCACTCCAGACAGTGTTGTAACCTGTTTATTTCATGACTGTGAATGCAGTCTGTGATTGTTCTGCCTAGCGTGGCACGTGCGTGCGATAATCAAATTACAGTACACCTCGACTAGACAGCTAGGGGGCTACTATAGTTCTGCACGTGTGCGCAATATTTGAGGGATTAACAGAGTTTTGCTTCGTATTTCGATTTGGTTTTCGTGCTAGTTTGCTGGAATTTACGTCGCGAATCGAGCGGTTACACGTTTGCCACTATTACACAGATGTATGAAGTGTTTTAGCGTATTTTTGTAGCGAATACAGTCGCGCACGTCCATCGACAAGCAGGTCAGGTCATCGACAGCTTGTATGTCGCAGTTTTCATGACGCGCGTGGCCGATCAGCGATCAGCCGTTCGAGCTCAACCGTGGATGTTGCAGCGCCTGCTAGGCTTAGGCCTTTTTGTCGCACGCTGTGCACTGGTGCGTAACTTACTGCAGACAAGCGTCTGCATTGACTTGAGTTATGACCCGTTATCACACTCTAGACACAATGCTGGAGATAGCAGCACGAAAGTAGGTCATGAAATAATGTATACTACTAAAGCTTGTGACGCATGGCGAGTGCGTCGCCAGACCTACGGTAGCCTTCCCAGCATCACAGCGTCACCGCTTTTTGACCGGTACCAAGTTACACTAATTGGTGATAGAGGCATATAACGAAGCAATTTGTGGAATTATCTGAAAACATCTATTTATCTTCCCACGATGATTCTATTTTCTAATCACAGAAAAGGTTACTTATCTGCAAATATATTTCGACATTTTGCTCGTGCGTTAAAGTTTGGATTAGTAGCATAACAATCATGTCATTGAAGGACGATCTGAGTACAGAAAACAAAACATTTTAAAGTAATTCGCAACCACTGTTACTATTTTGCCAATGACTTTTTAAAATGTTTTGTTTTGTGTACTCATATTGTCATCCGATGACAGGATCGTTAAGCTTTCTTCATGTTATAATCCACACAAACTGTAAATAAAATACCGTTTCGCTGTATTCGATTGGATAAAGTTCTTCGTAAGCGTTGCGAGTTGAGTTCTTGCTGCTTGGGTCAAAGCATTCATCGTACGGGCTTCCAAGACGTGACACCTTCATCTGCGGACATAACATTTTACATCTTGTAGCATTTTAAACTAACAGTGCCATTACCAATGACCTCCAGTGCAACTGAAGGTCATTTTAGAGACATTGCAAACCTTTCTAAGTCGAGTATCTTGGTAAATACTCTACTGATTGGGTAGAATGTGCTTATAAAAAATAGGAAATCATACTGTGTTTATATACATTTGACGCACGCTCGGGAACTGAGAAATGCTGCAAGACAAGAAGTATTTAAAATGTGTTGGCGTATATAATATTAATAAAATTGTTTTGAGAATAAAAATTCATGGAATCACTATTATGTTAAATGTCTACTTATAATATTGGTTAACGTTACAACGAGAAAAAGATAACATTTAATGGAATAAGCTTACGAGCGAGGCACCAATGTAGGTGAGGGTTCCTGGACTGACGGCTATGCTCTGATCCTCGGGAAACGGCATCTCTGTCTGATTGTGGACGACGACGCGAATACCGGCTCCTTCAGTGAGATCACCGACGTATTGTTCCTGATCAGTGTTGAATATTACCGACAGACCTGCACACGTCCAACGTATAGCTCAAGTGTGGAATGCCGGAAGACTAAGATGTGGAAGGTTTGTCTTGCTTGAAGTTACGATTCTTTGTTCGCTGTTTTCTGCTCGTCCTTTATTATTCCCGAGTTTAGCACCTTCTAAGATAAATACGTAATTCGCAAAAGTTACTTTTGGAAAGCGGAAACAAAACGTCAGCTTCAAAAGGGTTCTAAACGCCGGAAGGGAGGGGTCGGAAGAGAGCCGGGATACAGCTTGCTACTGTGCGCTTCTGCTTTACGCCATTGTTTTTTTTTTATTTCGCTCCAACGCGATCACTTTGACCCAAAATTTCAGGTAGAAGGCGACGTTTACCATCAATTATTTTCGCACGGATAGTTAGGCCAATGAATGCCTTACAACTTTCTCGCTGACAGTTTTCACAGAAAGAAACTTTGTAGCAGACTTTCTTCAATCGAAGTGCGATTTTAAACGAAAACCGGCAGTTTTGCGGTTATGAGCCTCCCTTTGGGGGACGTAAGGGCAACGTACGATGATTGTCTTAGGCTTACTGGAAAGCGCGTATAGTGGACTTCCTATTAGTGTTATTCATCTTTTTCGCTAGGTGTTACTGCTGAGGCGCTACGAGCGAATATCGGTTCAAGATTGGCGATTTCGCTGCAAAGGAGGCCGCTTGACCCAAAATTTCAGGTAGCAGGGTCGACCCCCACCAACCATTCTTCTAAGAAAACTAGGCTAAATAATCTTTTGTATTGTAAAAATATGGTAATCTGGACAGATTTTTCTTCCGTTTGTCACAATTCACGCGTTTGACAGACATACAGACAGACGGACAGACGGAATTCTGATCGCTAGACCGCGTCTGCATTCTGCAGCGCGATAATGAAATTGAAATGGAAACATACACCTGCATTCACGCTCACCGTACTGTGGTCCTGGTCGATAAGCTTCGAGTAATTCGTCGCTAGCGTTCCAGCCGGAATTGAACGTGTAGCAGTTGCCATACCGCGAATTGTAAAGGCTTGTGAAATACCTGAAAAATAATTGCACGACCTTGTGAATGGCTGCTCGACATTCAGGATAATGCTAAACAACACCATAGCATTCTTTGGCATTTCTTCTTTTCTATCATTATTAGGTAGGATGAAGCAACAGCAACATCTCCGGAAAGTCTGTATATGGTCAAACATCATATTGAAGGTCGCAACCTACTTTTAGCAGCAAAAGCCTCCTTACAACTTGGTAACCAATGGTCCTATCGACTCGAAACTTAGTGACAACTTTGTTTGCCTTTATGTAATACGTGATCAACTTATGAGGTTATACACAAGAATGGAAACATGGTGTGAATGTTGTCGCTGTCCAGTACAATCTTTCCACTCTATATTTCTCGTGAATTGATCGAATTAACGTACTCCGACGTGCAAGTGGTGCCAGCGAATTCGCAGTCGACAATCAGATCAGTGAATGAATGTCCAAGCGCACTTTTCTCTTCGACAGTCATCGCTGTCAGCAGCGCCTGAACCTGGAGCTGCAACTGGTAGCTGGCGCGGACTGGGCGGCCGTCGGTACCGGGTAGATGCGGTGGAGATGCCATGTCCTGTGTTTGCTGCTGATGTGGTTGTTCTTGCCCCGGCATTGTCATTTGCGTGTCTGCACAAAACTTACATGTCTTTAGACGGCATATAAACGCCACCAGCAACAGACCATATAAACTAATTTCATAATTAGCAAACTTACCCTTAAGAGCTGCAGCTGTCAAATCTGCTATATGGGGACAAGGGATTTCATTTCCAAATATATTCGCATTTAAGTCACGATGTCGTTGTAAGACAACTCAAATATATATAGGCAGTTTTTGGCCCCACGTTTCAGGGGAGCCCGCAAATTTTGGACATGAATTTTACCGCGCTGCATGCATCACTCAGCATAGGTGCCGCTGAGTGATGGACTGTGACACCAGAGCTGGAAAAGAAGACATATGCGTATGAAAACCGATAGCTAAAACAGTTAGCTGAAAACAAGTTATAAAGATAAGTTCACCAATAAATAAATTAGAGCAAGAACCAACACGACGCAGCTGAGTTACAAATCTTTCAATCAAAGGCGGACCGCCCGCGAAAGAGATACACAGACACACTTTCTTTGCTCCTGTGATAATGATATACGAATACAAACTTGACCTAGCCACTCCGAAGATGTACGTGCTTACCAAACAATGAACTGTCTAGGTCAAGACTTTTGAAAGCTAGAGCATGACAGACAGACACGCAGGGTCGAATTATCCAATGTGCACAGTGTGCACGTGCACAGGAGGCCCCACCACATTGTAGGCCCCACCACAAGGCTAAGATTAAAAAATTGAGCTGTGTATAGTGTATAAATGTATAAATTGAAATGGAGACAACGACGACTAAAAAGCTAAAAAAGGTCATCAGTTTTTACGGTAAAAGAAAACAAAAAAAATGTGGATGTCCCACCAGAACGGTGCACACTCTGCCCAGATTTAGCCCTGCAGACATATGCGACCGTAAATATTATTATGCCTCATTCAACAATGCAGATGAACCATGGAACGACGATGTGAAGCGTATACACACATCCAAAAATAGTATATACCACCGATATAGACAGAGTTAGCGGTGTTATTATCAGAGTCGACGGTGTCGCTGGTGTCACTGGTGCCGTAGACCATGCTATTTAGTGCGTCGTTCGCTGTCAACTTGTTCATCATGACGGCGTTGTTGTTGCAGATGGTCACGGCCGGGAACGTCATTTTCAGCTGATGGTTGATCGTTACCGACGTCGTCTTCTGATAGCTGACGTACAGACTTACTGCGAGACACAAGTAATTGACGAAATATCAATCAACCGGTGACTTTTCCTGCAATAATTACGATTCAATAAGTAGTCCGCCGACGATGGTCGCACGCCTTGTACTTTGCCGCGTTTTTGCAGGACCGCTAATCGTCTAATCATCGAGCGGACCAAGTCAAAAGTATATCAGAGGTTCAGACCACTCTTAGGTCCAGCACGAAATGACACTCAGACTTCTTCCCACTCCCTGACCTGAATTTTACAGGGGTAAAAAGTATCTGAATTTGGTTTCAGTTTTCGATCTCAGTCATCTTTGAGT
>Ga0209562_1000781_pt1 | contig 11381 bp, 8 predicted proteins | sample WorMetvacBELIZE2_FD_187399 | JGI IMG/M metagenome (GOLD analysis project Ga0209562, IMG submission 187399) | Marine gutless worms symbiont microbial communities from Max Planck institute for Marine Microbiology, Germany - Olavius vacuus BELIZE.2... | ecosystem: Host-associated > Annelida >...
ACCATCTCGACATGTCAAGATGGTCTGGCATGTCGCTAACTTCCTCGTAACTAGTCGCTAACTTGTTACGAGGAAGTTGGCGACGTCGCCAACAAGTCCGCGAGGAAGTTATGGGAAACTGGTCCCAGTGGAATTTGAGCTTAATGCAGCTGGCCAGTGTAACAACTTTCCGACTATATCTGGCATTTTCACGACATCACAATAATAATCGCGTTATGGCAACATGTTTTGACATGTCGAGGTTAATGCTCCGAATCAATACAGTCACGTGCTGAAGTGTACATGCTGAAGGCCTGTGACGCATGTGCAGATATAGCCAGTTATAGTGCAGTGTACCGATTCCGTAGTCTTTCCCGTGTCAATATTGTCCATAAACAATATAAAAAACATATTATAATCCAACGAAATTTTTAAAAATGTTTTAAATGTTTCAAGCAGCCAACGTCAGCATGACAAGGAAGCAGTGAATGTATTTCCAGAATGTCCACCTCCTTCAGAAAATGTGATTTCCAAATTAGCAAGCAATTTACGAAAGATACACAAAAGCAGCTATTTCTTTGGCCACAACAGCCTTAAGTGCCTAACAATTACAAAAATTTCTCATTTTTTTGTTACATACTCAAGTGTTCCTCTATCCAACCAACTGGACTAGTTTCACCAGGTTGCTGGCCCTGCTGGGTATTGTTCAAAACACGACGTGTGTGAAGACATCGAAAGACGAAGCCGTCAGCAGTTAAGTTACGAAAACACTGTTTACATCATGAGCAAATGTAGACAAACAGTTTCACACATCAGCAAGTCACAAGCTTCAACACCAGGTGGCTGCAAAGACTACACTTCAAGATGACACAGTCAGCCTAAGATATTAGGATGAACTTCAAGGCTGCTAAGATGATCAAAATTAACAATAACGATTGAAGTCACTGCATAAGACACACAGAAGTCAAAATATAATAAAGACAGCTTCAAGATCACCACATGACCTAAAGAGAAACTTGTGAACCAAATAATGATGACAGTCATTGTAAAACATGCACAGACTTCACGAAGACAGAGCCATCAGATTACAAGCTTCGAGACCATAAGGCGAAAAAGATGATACTCAACTTTCGGAAGCGTTAAAGAAGCCAAAAATAAGCCTCGAGCTGTAATATCATGAAGCACGAAATGACTGGCCTTAAGCTACAAGATTACGAAACACAAGAAGACAGGAATCAAGCATCAAGACCATGTAGTAAGAAAATACAGGCCTTAAGCTTCAAAATTACAAAACAAGAAAAGAAAGGTCCTGAGCTTTACGATGATAAAGCTTCGGCAAGTTAGGCCTCAAACTTCATGAATATGAAGCAAAAGATAGCACTTGAGCTTCAAGATCATGTAGCAAGAAAGGACAGGCCTGGAGATTCACCAGCATGAAGTAAAAGATAGGCCTTGAACTTCAAGATCATGTAGCAAGCCAAGGATAGGCCTCGAGTGACTCTTTGCCACGATCGCCATAGTCATAGAGCAGTTCTTCATCTACTGCGACGTCACGAGCAGCGACCAGAATGAGTCGAGGTACACTGTCTACGTCAACGACCTTCGTAGCACAATTGAACTTGAGACGACTGTGGTTGACCAGACGACCCAGCAACCCAGACTCACCAGTAGCATCCACGCTGAACATATACATCATAGATAAGTGATTATTACAGTTCATCATCATCTTCATGGTAACTTAAAGGGCACCCCTTACAGGGACTCAGCAGTGCCGAACAGATAAGTAAAAAAGCAAAGTCCTTCCCAAGCCACACGGGTCCATGGGGCGGCACTGATCTCCTTTTCCTATAGCCCTCAGCCAGACACCAGCTTACACTGCGAGGCCACGAATACGGGTCTAGTGTATGGTGCAGCATGCCTGTTCAAAGTGTTTATTCCCCAGCTTTTGCCAGTACCAAATTATACTGCTTGGTGACAGAGGCACACAGGTTAAGTAGCTTGACCAAGGCCACTAAGCAGTGGTGTCGGGGCAGGACTCGAACCCGCAACCTGTTAGTCGCAGATCCGACGCCCTATCGATAGCACCACCATGCCACCTTGTGCCCTACAGATATATAACAATAAATGCAATAAAACAATATAAATGTAGAGTGATCTAGTAGCTGAGTTTAAAGAAGTGTGTCTCGAGTTTTTGCCTGAAGGTGATGCGTGAATCAGTCGGCCTGATGTCGGCTGGCAGGGCATTCCAAGCATGTGGCCCAGCTACCAAAAAGGCCTTGTCTGAGACGCAGAGCTGTGTCCGACGTACAGCAAAATTTCCCCCGAGTGTCGTCGCAATGATTGTGCACTTCTGCAAGGTACTGTGGTGCGATACTATGCTGGATGTCAAACATCACGCTGCAGAGCATGAACTGTATTCAGCTCAACACCTGCAACCAGTGGAGCCGCTGTCAAAGAGGTGACGCATAAGACCGAGAAGATGCATCACAAAGAAGTCTGTCCGCAGCATCTTGCATTCACTGAAGATGATGAAGTGTTGATTGTGAGTACAAAGAAGGAAGACAGCAGCTGCCATACTAATTTTGAGGCAAGCAGCAATAAAACAAGCGCTGGAATCTGGCATCAAACTTATGACGCCGATTTCTGGAGCTGGTTTCTGAAGCATGCAACATGGGCCTTAGGACGCAAACTCATAATAAGCACCTTATTTCCAAAACCATTAAACTCAACGAACAATACTTTCTAGTCAGAGTACTGTACTAAGACATTCACTAAGCCCAGGGTGACCACAAAGTAGTAGCAAAAATTCTTTTAGTTTTCAAGGCCTTAAACTATACTTTTCCAGAGGTTATCGCAACGAAAAAGTAAATGTAATAACGACCTTCATATGTCAAGGGTCATTTCACATTAACTCCAGCAATATAACAGGTCACCAACGCACTGTCGCCATCTCAAAAATTCAGCGGACTTTGTTTTAAGCCCTATACCTTGTTGTATTACGTGAATATTTGATCAAACTGGAACTATTTTGTTTCTTAAAAACACAGAATTCCCCGAGAATTCCCCAAGTTTTCCATGTTCGTAGAAATCCCTGAGTACTCCAGGTTTTCTAGGTTTGTGGTCATCCTGTAATCCTCAACTTTTACAGCTGTGTCTGTCACATTACTTTCGTTTGAAGAGTACACGATGAAGATGAGCATTCTGAATGCATTCATCACCACACCTCTCAGCCAGGTGACCAGCTATTATGAGCAGAATGTAGTTGTAGGCGGCCATCATCAGCAAGTTTGAACAATGGACATAACTCCACAATGTGGTTCACCGCCTGTGGCTGACCACGTGTTGAACGCGGCCCAACAGAGACAGCAACGATATTTAATATGGCCCAAAAAGTTAGCCCACCTCTGCACAATGTGACGCAATCATCAGCTACATCCAAAGTGCAATGTCGGTATCTATCTGATGAATTCACGAATGCCATTAGCTAGTTGCATAATTTATGCACGGTCACTCCTAGAATATGTAACTTTTATTTTGTCTTTTAGCAAGATGCTACTGTCCGACGTCCGTGAAATTCACGGAAGATAAGGTGCTCATTTTCCTTATTCTCCGTGAAAAAATGCTAAAACAGTGCAACTCTGAGTCTAACCCTAATCCTAACCCTAATTTCCTGAGCAGATTGATCAGACAAATTGCAGTGGTATTGTCGAACGGTACATTGTTTTTAAAAATCTGGTGCAATAAAAGAACGCACCCAGACGAACATCGAAATGGGCATCAACAGCAATGAAATGGGCATTGGGCAGCGACCAATCATTTGCCAGGTCGTGGATTTGTGCAGCGACAGGGAGGTGTGCCAGAAGGGGGTGTGCATTAATTAGCTAATGGATGGCCACTAAACTAACTACTCATAATTTACAGAAATGTTGGAAGACGAGTGTGAGTAGATGTGGTACCAGTAGTTTTTGTTCCTGTGCTGGAAATAGTACATGTAGCAGCCGACGTGCTGGTTTGTCGAGTAGTTTTTCTCTCGTTGTTTAGCGATGCCAAGTTCAACGAGGTCACCCGCGTACTCCACGACAAACTCGCCCTTGGTGAACGGTCGTGTTGCGACGACACCGCGACCCTTGCATGGAATGTCAACCACCTTCAATATACAGACACCATCTCAGCTTTCTGCTTAACTGGCATATTTAGCAGGGCTGTCGAGCATCAGAAACCAAAAGTTGTTATATGAGGGTAAAAGAAGTGTGGAGAAATAGCAAACATTTTTTGCAACATTTTAAGACGTGCAAATGATGAGTTGATGACCTCTTTCATTTTCGACTAATCTGGTCTATTGAACAAGTTTAATCAGTTTAATGGCTGCCTCAAACTTCACATTTCATTTTATAAAGCTCCTCACAATATTTAATGCTGAATTTCTGATCACAATTCAAACTGTTACTTTCTCGGGGCAGATTAGAACAATTTCGTTGCCAAATCATACAGTCATGATAGGCTTCAAATCAGGACAATTCCACGAAAATAGGGAAGATTGACAAAACTGATTTTGTCACACTGAGGCTGAAAATAGATCGACAAATGAATCGAATCAAAGACTAGTTACTGGATTGGAAAACTTTGTATTTAGACTTGTTTACGGGAGTTTCTGTGTTTTAAAATCTGTGATCATGAATCACCATTCCTGCCAAAACAGTTCTTCTTTCAGCATCCAACAAACATTAAGATGGAATTTCTCCCACTACAATGTGGCAAATATTTCGAAGTTAACCGCCGACAATGCAGCTCCATACATTGCCGGTGGCTGATTTTGAATATCTGCCAGTTTGCAGTGGGAGAAATTCCATCAGGAGTGTTTGTTAGATGCTGGAAGAAGAATCGCTTTGGCAGGAATGAAGATTGATGATGCCGGATTTTAAAACACAGAAACGCCCATAAAAAACAAACTGAACACTAAGTCTGTTTCTGAACAGTATTACGTTGTAATACATAACACAGGTAACTCTAATACAGGTAGCTGTATTACCTTGAGTCCGTCATGTTTATTGCTGCGAATGCTTTCTTGCATGTCACTCAGCTCCTGCTTCTGTTACAAACAAATATGCAAACAAACTCTGCATTATACTAACATAATGGATGAAATACTGTCATCAATGATATTATTGCATTTGCAGTTAAACAATGAGGTTAATCTTTGTCCTTAAAACTAATTAAGGAGTAATTTTTAGTCCCAGTCATTGGATGGCATGGTGGCACTGTTGGTAGGTCATCGGACTTGCAGCCATACGACCTAGCAAAAAAAGTTTAATTAACACTAATAGAAAGTCCACTACGCGCTTTCCAATGAGCCCAAGATGGACATCGTACGTTGTCTCTAAGCCCCCAAAGGGTGGCTCAAAAACGCAAAATATCCAAAATTTGAACAATGAGCTGCGATAACTCCGAAACGGCACAAGATAACATAACTGACGGAATGACTATGTGCCCACATGACTGACCAAGGTAAGGTAAGGTAAGGTAAACGTGTATTTGTATAGCGCCTCGTTGTGAACACACCTCTAAGACACTCAGGTATGGCACGCTTCTCAAGGAATCTCACAGTTTTACCTGCACATCCCACGTTCATCCACTAACAGAATGAACCATACCTGCCTTTGTCAATTATTTGACACCCTTGTGAAAGCTAGAAATGGGGTGTGGAAACACAATGGGTTGTTACAGATCCAAACAGGCAAAGAGTTAAGAACATCAAAAAGAAAAGAATTAGAATGAAGAAGATTACCTTCAACTCGGTGGTTGTCATGCGTGAACTGCGACGTATCGGGAAGTACTCTGTGATCTTGTGACTTGCTTCTCTCTCACGACGGCTGCTTGACTTCCTGCATCAGCACCAACCATCATTAGAGCTGCTGGGACGACCGTAGAATATTACAACACCGAATCATTTAATGAAGAGATGCTATATGTCATGTAAGTGTAACATAACTGTACGGCTGAAAACTTACTCCGTGTACAAAGTACTAATTTTTTTCTCAGACATATAGTGCTATTATATTTCATTACCGCGAAAGATGCAGAGCATACTATTTGACCCACTCTGAAGAATGCAGACAGTAACCATTTAAGACCGCTGTCTGACGTACGTCTGTTTGTCTGCAATTTGACATGGATATAAAACGACTCAACTGATTTCCTTGACATGTGGTAGTAACTCAGTCTTTGGCTCCGATAAGCACTGTAGAAAATTTGCCGCCCCAGACCCTTGCATTGCCTAGCAAAGGCCAAAAACCAACAAAATAGGTACTACATAGCAAACACAAAGGCTCTTAGAGCGTGCACAAAACAAGTTTTTCGACTTTTGACTTATGCCTTAAGTTTTTACACTGCAGAACTTCTAAATTACTGTCAAGAGTAATAATTCTGCAGCGAGCTCGTTGAGATGAACGAGTTCATTATTATTATTATTATTAACAATGTAAGGATTATAGTGACACTATCATGAAAACGTTACAGGGGCACTTTACAGAGTCAATAATGTCACGAGTCAGACTAGGCAGCGAAATGTCAGGAAATGACGCCTGAAACAATGTCCTCTTGAGTTCTCGGCGGAACAGCGGCATGGTGGGAACTGCCCAGACAGATGATGGCAGGGCGTTCCAGGCATGGGCAGCAGCCACCGGGAAGGCGCGTCGCCGAGTGTAGAGCGACGCGTTGACGGCACGACCAGAGTCGACGTGGAAGCAGACCGGAAGCGCCGACGTGAGTCTACGTCGGTGACAAGATGAAGGGTCTCGGCGAGGTACATATGTAATACCACCATTCTGCAGCAAGCTTGCTGGCATCGAGTTGATGATATAATAGCATCACTGCTAGATGGCCTCATTTAGTTAGCCTAGCTGCTTGTCTCTTGCCCAGCACTGGCAGGCTGATGTGCTAGCAATGCCAACCAGTACCATATATGACTACCGTTTTATTTCTATTTCTCACTTTGTCCTTCAGAACAATTTTCATATTAACAGTTAAATAAAAATATGCAGTAGTTACTGTGTACCTAGAGTGTCCAGCAGGTACCGAGGTACAGCGCCGATCCTTCGCCACGTCACGAGTCGGCTCATTCTTTTCCACATCACTAGTAGCATCAGACTGGTGATGAGTCTTATCAGATACCGACAGTTCACCATCTTCAGCACTGGACTTGCTTTTACCAGTGTCAGCACCATCTACCACTTTACCATCGACACCACTCTTTCCAGACACCGCATCATTATTATCTCCTGCAGGTGATTTATTGGTCCCGTTGGATGTTTTATCATGAACTTTATCAGCATTATTATCAGCTTCCACTTTACTGGAAGCCGCAGTCTCCGAAGTTTTCTTTTTGCCACAGTTCTTTGCTCTACGACCTCTTCTTCCCGGCACTGGGCGGTTATCTGCCACGCTGGTACTGTTGTATGTCGTGGTAGATTTCTTGATCTTTGGTGCAACAGCTCTTGGGCTGTCTATCTGGGGTAGATGGTCACTGACGGTGGTAAAGTGTGGAATAGTTATAGTGTGAAATGGAGACAGCTGCGGAGCTTGTGGTTCTGATTTCTCTTCATCACCTTTGCCTGTCAGTCAACACATACAGATTACAGAAACATGAACACACGGTTAGACGTATGTCAAATACTAGGAGTAGAGAAATAAACCATTAATCACCTGATTAATCATTTTAAAAGTTTAACGACTTACTTGAATATTAATTGCTAAATGTTGACAAAAGTCACGTCACTAAGAAAACATTACAAAGAAAACAACTCTTCATCTCATCAAGATATATAGTCAACAAATAACCAGCATCTCTTTCTCCCGAGAATGTCAACCTTGCAGTTATCTCAGGAGACTGATAGAAGCCAATTTGTAATGCTAGTTTTCTAATGTAAATTAACAATTAATTTGTAATCAGATTTTGATGGATAATTATTAACTTTTTAATCATTAACATCCCTCCAAGAAACTAGAACATCATTGCAATCATTCTTTTGCGCTTTCATCACCACACCTAACAGCCAGGTCACAATGACCACATTATCATCAGCAGAACATTCATGCAGAAGGACGTCATCAGCAAGTTTGGTCAATCCACAGTCCACAATGTGGTTTATCATCTCTGGCTGACAACATACTGCATCAAATTTTCATGATTTGAGTAAAACCTTGAAATTAAATACACACGAATCTTTTGAATTGCCCATCACCATAAGTTATCTGCACATGATATCAACACTTCCATGATATCATATGCAATGTTCTTGATAATGTGTAATGTAAACAATAATATGACAGCAAATTTGATTATAAAATTTGGTACAGACACCAAAAAACAGGAAACAAATTGTTTAATCAAATTAACTGGAGAATTGGTGACATTAAAATGCAGCTAATTTTCTACATAAAAAAATCGCAAAATTGAGATGTGGCGAAAAAGACAGTGTTTTACAGTAAGCATTTGTCCGATGTTGCAATTCACCATTTACGTAAAGTCCCAGCACACTGACGTTGTCCTGGTGTGGCATCAATTCAGCATCAACCACACAACTGACGAGGGAGGTCGTTCCTTGTAATAATAATATACAAGTTCTTAGTCATTCAGAAAACACAAATAATTTGAAACGCGAGCCATCAGATGTCATCAACTGTTAGTTCCACGAGTTCGATGCGACACCTTTGGGACCCGTGCTTTTTCTGTAGCCGGACCAACAGTCTGGAATTCACTGCCCGATTGTCTGAGGGATCCAGCTGTCGACTAGAGGTGTTACGTAATCGTGCTCCATAAATCGACCTTTACATTTACATTTACATCATCTCAGTGAATTCCTATAATTATGTAGCTTATTTTGCTAATTGGTCATCTTGTCTTTTTATTACATTCATACATAAAGCACCCAGCATAGGCACAAACAGACACATCCTTTACTAGCTCATGCTGAAAGAAATGGCCTGAAAATAACGGCTAGGCCTATATGGTCTAAAATTTGATATCACATATAATTCAGTTTACAAAAAATGTTCTGGAACCAGTTACAAATGTAAACTTTTATATACGTCTACAGTCTAAATCCTGGACTGTACAGGAAAATGCCTGGTGAATGACTACTGCTCAGTAATTTAATGCAGCTTATATTATCAACAATTTGTACTCACCAACTGCATTATGGCAGACATCTGGATCAGCTTCCGCAGACATCTGCAAAACAGCAACAGCTGTTGTGCTAATTCAAGTAGCAAAAATCGTGCAATGATGCATGTTATCCATTAGTCAAAAAGTTAAGCCAACGTAATTTGAAGTTTAAATCTTGTGCTACATGTGTAAGTGTACAAGTGTGGCATTCTACTAATCTAACCTGCACTGCATCATTATGGGAATGTCATAAACAATGAGTGCACAGTGCTCTTAGTGCTAACAATGTAGGCTAGCTCAATGGTCAGCAGATTGTTTGATTCACGGGTCTACAAACACCATAGTGGCCAAATAAGTTGAGAGACGGAGATACGGCTTGCCTGGTCTAGGCCCAGGTTACAGGCCAAACTGGTGGTTATCATTCCATTCCGTTTTGTCACCAACATCAGTCAGAAGTCTCTCTCAAAACTACTAAAGATATTAGCTAATTTTTGGAACTACCGATATCAGATACGTAAGAACTGACGCGGCCGATAACCAATACCGATAACCGATTAGTGATCATATCAATAATGCGATAGTGATCACAGTATTCGTCAACCTTGCGATACTGCGGAGCCCAGAGGTTGGACGATCGTGCTACAGAACACTTACACAAATTCACACAGGCCAACATGCTGTGCGTTAGGCAAATGATGTCGAATGGCGATTATCTCAAGGATGGTCATTTGATGCCGTCTGAAAGGCCCCAAACAGACGTGCCGTCGTCGTTGGTGGTCCTTAGTCTATTCACCAACACTGTCGCCGCAGCATGCATACCTCAACACCTGTGTGTACGAGCATGAGAGCGGTGGCCAGTTCTTGGAAGCCCAGGGTCATTAGCACTTGTATGGATGTAATGTCACTCGCAGACAGACTGTGGAATAGACTGCTGCAAGAGTGGCACGTCCGTTGCATTTTACGTATATTTCGCATTTTTCATCTTTCGAATTTTATACATGCTTTTGCACCACTTTCGTGTAATTGTACTGTGGGTCATGCCAAACTAAGTGGGCGAGTACTGCGAGTACTGCGACGCATGGGATGCATCAAGCCGGTGCGGTGCCAATGCGGGTGTTACATAATGAAGAAACACTGCCTTCAATGTGTGTGAGCGTGCGAGAATGAGTCGAGTCATTTGGATGCCCGTTCCAAGTACTGGACTTTGTTTGTGTGCACACATTTCCAGGTTTATCCATGTCGGTTTGTCTGCAAAACTGCACTGAAAATCAAGTAAGCACTGGCACCGACTACGTAACTCACTGTTAGCCACTCCAGGCAGGACTGACCGTGTACTTTGGCATTTTACACTTTGTCACTTTTGCAGTTTCGCATTTTACAACTTCCTCGCGCACAGCCGATACTAAAGTTCGGTGTGTTAAAAGTAAATATATTAGTAGAATCAACCTTCTATGCGAAATTATGCTGCTATCAATTTAGCCTCGATATTTGCTAATACATTGACATATTATACACAAAAAATTTCAAACTTTAAAAAACAAGCCACAAAGACTATTTATTTACTGTTTACTAACCTAGTGCTAACATCAATCAACAGACAAAGCTTGCGGAAGCAGGCTCAAGCTCGTTGTTTACTTGTTATAAGATAACTTGTTGACTGGCAAAACGAAATGAAATGAAATGAAATGAAAAGTGCAATGATTTAAAGCGTATAGAAGGCAGTCTGACTTGCTGAAACTCAAAACTTGAAACGGTAAAAATGATAAGTACTTCTAGAACAAGCAGCTCAGCTGTCGCAGAGAGAACGCGCTGAAGGGTGGGTTAGTTAATAGTTATGGCCAAAAGTTGAAGACTGGAGTCTGGAACTGGGATACAATATTTTACGCCACTGTGACGTAATGGCCAGAAAAGCAAACAGATTCGGTGAAAAAACGCAAAATAAGAGCTATTACGCCGTTCAAAGTCATTCAAGGTCATCGAGGTCGGTATCAATCGAAAGCTTGAAAGCCCGTATGCGAATTATTAGTGATTAATATTAAGTGACATCCTATCTCGTACCGTTTCGGAGTTATCGCAACTTACTGTTCAAATTCGGACACTTTGCGTTAAATTTTGAGCCCCTTTAGGGGGCTTAAATCGAGACAACGTACGATGTTCATCTTGGGCTCAGTGGAAAGCGCGTAGTGGACTTCCTATTAGTGTTAATTGAACTTTTTTTCGCTAGGTGTTACAGCTGAGG
>Ga0209562_1000782_pt1 | contig 11379 bp, 6 predicted proteins | sample WorMetvacBELIZE2_FD_187399 | JGI IMG/M metagenome (GOLD analysis project Ga0209562, IMG submission 187399) | Marine gutless worms symbiont microbial communities from Max Planck institute for Marine Microbiology, Germany - Olavius vacuus BELIZE.2... | ecosystem: Host-associated > Annelida >...
GTTTCTATGCTTAACACCCTTCATTTTGTGAAATTTGTAGATATTTTTAAAGTACAAAGATAAAAAAAATTCAAAAGTTTAAAAGAAAAACAGTGTAGAAAGTGCATTTTTGTTCAAAGGTCAAGAAGCAGAGAAAGACCAATAATAAGTTGGTTGCATGGGCAACATTGCCAAGTTCACTAATCTGAAAGGATTCAAAGTACGAAATGAAACAAGCAACGGATGGGTAGGGATGCTCAGCTGTCTGGAAAGCCACAGTTTATGTATTCTCATTCACTAGGTGGCAGCACCATTTCGCCACTGCCCTGGTTAACACTCACATACACACAGAGAGCTTTTGACCGAGCTATATAGCTGGCTGAGCTGAAAATGGAACGTTGTACAGGCCGTTGGTCATTAAGCAGTAATGTCAGCTGTAGCAAGAAATGGAGTTCACAGCCCATCAACTCATACAAAGAAAATACCAATAAAAGAAAACTCACTCTTTCTGCCTCTTGCATCGCCAAAGCCTCCTCCCCTAACAAACACGACAGGCTAAACACATTAAACACAGTTGCTAAATAGTAACTATGGCTCAAGACCGAGTTTGTTGTACTCAGCCCATAATAACACGAGTGACAACAACCAGATGTGTGATGCCATCATCAATAAAGATAGGTTAGAGGATATGTGACAGAGCTTTCACAGATTTGTTTCACAAAATATGCTCATTGCTAAGCGAGCTCATCTGGTCACTGTTTGTGCGAAATTTTACTACACAGTGGTACAGCACGAATCATCGGGCTCATACATTTGTTTTCCTAATGCAACAGTAATCTCGAAATCTTCCACCAACTATTGTTTCTTTAACACAGTGTCTACCAGTCCAGCCTAACAAATTTCCTGTACATTTCCGGAACACATTTTTACAAAGTTCAAGTACACTTTTACGTTAAACGAGCCTGATTAGTATTACATGTACAATGATATGATAAACCACACAACATCAAATGCATATATGAAGTCTGAAATGTCTATAAATGCAATGCAAAAAAATGATGGCCCCATGCGTATAATAAGATAATTTATTACTATTATTGTTTAAATCAAGGTTGATCCTATTTACTGAAGGACTTTCTTATTTACCATACATGTAATACATCTGACTGAAAAATTACACTGCTAATAACAAAAATTTTCCAGGAGAATCAAGTTAATTTTAGGAGAATGGGAGTGCATTTTGCAATTATCTGACAGAAGTGGGATGAATTTTCAGGGACCTCCCACTAGTGACGACCCCCTTCCCCTCTCTTGGCCCAGCATGGCACACATACTCACAGATGAGTCTGTAATGTCGTGTGGCCCAGTGTCAGGGCTCTGTGAGTGGCGTTGGAAGCAATTAGCATAACATGTCATTCGCTTGATTGAGGGATCAGGATGGGAACGGGACAGGACTGGGCCCAAGCTTTCCAGGACTGGGACGGGAGCGGGATGGCTTCTTGTGGGAATGGGTAATACTCTTTTGATTTTAACAGACAAACAGGCTTTTCAACATCTGTTTTTATACTGCCTGACTGACTTTTTCTCCAATACCTCTAAACCTTCAATAATCTTATTAATAATAATAAACAGCGTTATAACAGCATTCTACTGCACGAGTCGTTCATCCGCGAGGACTGCCCGGAGTAATGGTCACTCCTACATTTTCTTATTTTACTTATTTTTTTCGAAAATCCCTCGGGATCATTGATACTGAGGGACGGGTAAAAAATAATAATAATGATAACAGCATTTGTACAGTGCCATATTACTTATTACTACAACAACTACTATTACTGCTGTGACAGTAATGCTGGTGAAAAGTAAAAGTTAATCCGTATAATCGAACCAAATCATTAACGACAACCAAACCTTGGTTCCATGTTGTTGCGCTCACCAAAGCTACTGCCGGCATTCTCACCAAAACCACCAAAACTTTGACGAGCTCCACCAGCATCGCCGCCGCCGCCGGTGCCATTACCAAATGCACCTAAAATGCAGCAAGTTTATATTACAAATGATAGAAGCGTCATCACAGTATACCCTTCTTAAAGTAAGTATGACTTACCCGATTCTCTCTTGAACGATCTGATTCTGCTCAGGAGGAAAAAACAATGAATACAATTTGATCCACCTATTTTTCTTCATCCTAATCAAATCATTAAGAAAACAATTCTATTCACAACTGAGGTGTGGCGTGGTGGTGCTATTTGTAGGGCGTCAGACTTGTGATTTATAGGTCGCAGGTTCAAGTCCTGCCTCGGCGCTATTGTGCAGTGGCCTTGAGCAAGCTACTTACGTCTATGTGCATCTGTCACCAAGCAGTATTATTTGGTAGGTATGGTTCATTCCATTAGCGGATGAACGCGGGGTGTGCAGGTAAAACTGCGAGATCCCCTGAGAACGCGTGCCATACCTAAGCGCCTTAGAGGTGTGTTCACGACGAGGCGCTATACAAATCCACGTTTACCTTACCTTACCTTACCTTGGTACCGGTGAAAGCTGGGGAGTAAACCACCTCTGAAGTTACGGCCTTATGGTGGTATAGAAATATGTGTATTATATTTATTATTATTATTACCTATTTCACTGTTCACGAAGTCATCTAACACACTTGATGACACGGACCTCCTACATGGATATTTTTAACTTTCAGAATGTGAGAGTGGTAGGTGAGCAGTGAAGTATCTTAACAACAATGGAAACCACTTAATTTACTCTGCCTTTCATGATATGGTATTAAGTAGCCTCGTAGCCAAGAAGCTGTGAATCTACTTGTACCATGTGAGGCCAAAAAAAACTTCACAGTTTTATTTTTGCAATAGCTTCGTCAGAACTTCATCTATTACGATAATTTTTGGCACACATATACTTCAATAAATTTCCTATCATCTGTGTATTCCATATTCTTCATATTGTCAGAGACAGGGAACCAGCTTAAGTTTTAAAAGTACAGCGGTCCAGTGCACCGTGCACAAACAGTCATCATGCACCTTTGTCGCAGTACACCGAACTTCAGTTATAGCGACCAATCTGTCACTTCCTAACATTCCAGACTTTAGTATAATTAAATTAGAGTATCCTGTCAGTGTTATAGGAGCGGGTCTATTAAAATTCTGTGCGAGATGTTGATGGGTTGAGGCGACATCTGAATGACCGTTGGTCAAGCATCCAGCAGACGGTGATTGATCAAATGACCGATCAGTGACGATTTAGGCTGAGGATAAAAGCTAGGGACATAGGCAGACAGCTGAAACATCTGATAATTGCACTGTGTGGTCCATACATTTTTACACTGTATATGATGTTTCATTTAAATGTTCAAGAAAATGATGACGTTTTAGCTTACGTGACAAAACCGACGTTGATCGTAACACGTGTACGTATGCTGCATTTCACAAGGCAGTATAAAGACACCCTTCAAAATAGATTGATGATTTTGATGTCATTTTGTTCCAGATTTATTAGGGTATATGTGTACCAATCATTATTCAAATAAAGAAAGATTTTACAAAGTTATTACAAAAATAAAATGGTGCCTCACAGTGTAGAATTTATCAGACTACATAAATTATGCTGCATAGTACAGTATGACTGCTCTCACCCCTTCCCAGATCTCCTCCTGGTCCGACCTTTGGACAATCTCGTGAAATGTGACCTTCTTCGCCACACTTGAAACAGCCTGGCAATGCCACATAACACAGACAATAAAACAGTGTTGATGCTCACAAAACACACACACACACTCGCGACGGCTTCAACATCAAATGATTTACAACAAGCATACAGCATTCTCCACTTCACACTTTAAGAATTCACTTGCAGATTCACTTCGGCAGGTCGGTTTTAACTTTGGCATTGTGTGCTAGGCTAAGCTGGCTTCCAGTCAGCTTCTAAGTGCACATTAAATCATTGCACATCATCAGCATCATCATCATCGAAATGTATAAGAAGGAATATTATCAGAAACAAGCAGTTCTTACAGGTGCCAATGTCAATGTCGTTTTATATAGCATATAAACGTGAAGCCTCTAATGCTCTAGGTGACCTAGGGTCAGTTGGTTTAAGTTCACGTTTTTGTTTTTGTGCGATTTTGCATAGTTTTCTTAATTGGCATCAGTACAACAAGCAATCATCTGTGCTCAGATGCTTTCCAGTGAATGGGAGGAAAGAGCTTGTTGAAAAATGCAACAATCAATCATGAAATCACTCAGTCGATCAATTCACTAGACAGTGCCATGCCTACGTTTGGCTGGCCCGGCCCAGAATACAACAGTCAGCAGTGAACACTAAGTCACAACACACTGGAGTTAAAACACAAGTTATAAAGTGATGTTTAAGACCGCATTTGGCAGTCACAGCACACAATCAGTGGTTAACCCATTCCAAACATAGCAATGCAGAATGCTCTCTCCCTGAATTTGGCGTCTTTGTTACGACATAAAAAGTGAGCGGACACTCACTTACTGATTAAATACAAATGACTCTTCAATACCAAGTCACAAATAAAATATAAAAATGAGAATTAACAAAGCAGACATGTACAAACCTTTGCCACCAGGTCGTCCACCGCCACCCCCTGTTGGGCAGTCCCTAGACATGTGACCTACTTCACCGCACTTGAAGCAGCCTACAGCATAAACATAAGCAAGCTGCCCTAGGTCAACACAAGGTCGGAACTTATCACAATTTATGATTGGTGTCAAGTAAGTAAGTAAGTAATAAAATGACACTACTTAATATGCATTATTGAATATATAGGGTGACACGATAGGTCGTGAACAATTTCGATTTCAAATTTAAGCCTGTTATTAACAGTAATCAGCAATATTTTTATATCTCCTGGTAGATATATTCAATGAAATTGTTTGTATAAAATTTCATAGCTGTAGCTATTAAACAGCATTTACAGTATTCATTTATATAACACCACCGAAAAATAACACAACAACGTACAGAAAAATGTTAACGTCAAGCAAGGCGCTGTCCACAGACCACTGTGGGTGACGTCACTATGTTGGCTCGTATAAATCAAGTAAGTAACGGACAGTTGTGATATTTTGCACACATGATTGCATTAAATTTTCCTAAATGCTGATAGCAGCTTAATAAATATTTAATAGCTCTAACATAGTTAATTTGCTATTTAAAATCGTTCACAACCTATCGTGTCACCCTATATATCATATGTTCACTTATCTTCATATGATTCCTTTATAACATCAACCATGCTAAGAAAAGACATTAAAACTATAAAAATGACAATATTTCGATAGATTTATTATTCAGTGAATAGTTCACTTTCGTTTCACAAAGTTTTCACGCATATTAAAGTGAAATGTATGGTTCAAGATATGCTGTTAGCCACATTCACAGACAGGATTTGGCAAGGATCGTCTGTGTACAGTTGTAAGACATGGACAGCGACCTGTCCAGCAACAATTCAGCAGAGTCAATGTGTGACATAGCAGGTCAAAACCAGGCTCCAGATAGCAGCGTCAGTTACAACAGCATGGATAACTACAGAAGCTGACTACAGCAATAGAATCATGTCTGATAACACTGAAAGTCAAGATGCAAGCCTTCGGCATGGTCCGAGATATCAGCAGCATAGAAACAATATAGAAAGGAGGGCTTCAAAGTAGGCTCTGACCTCCCTTGTCAATTGTGGTACATGCTAAACCACTTCTTGATGGACAAGGTCAGTGTGCTGTTAAATGGCACAAATGGTAAAATGCATCATCAGACAAATGCTCGTATGGACAGCAACTGATAAAGAACCATATTGTGGAGTCAGGGGCACTGACCCAATTGCTGAAGCTGACCTTCTACTGATAATGATGCAGTCCAGTGGCTGAACGATGCAGTGACAAGTGTTTGCGAAATAAACAAAGAGTGGTAGCAACAGTACAACACAATACTGAAAATTACCTTTGCCGCCAGTCTGACCAGCTCCTGAAGGACAGTCTCTAGATATATGACCTTGCTCTCCACACTTGAAGCAGCCTAAATATGCATACACGAAACTTCACACAGACTGCAAGCATTTTCCTAATGCAGCATCTCAGGATTGCACAATCTAATTATGACACTTACCACGATGTAAAGCATAGTTAGTGCAGTCCCGACTTATATCACTGATAAACAGAGCTACAGACCGATAGGTGCAAACCACCCCCAAACTCCCCGACCAGGGGGCCCACAAGGAAAAAGGGCCCTATCGTGGTGTAAAGAGGGCCTTATTGGTAGTCAAAGGACGTATAAGTTGGCATAAGGAAAGGATTAGACTAGAAAGGGGCTACGTGAAGGGCCCATGCAGATGAAAACTGCTGGAGTAAAAGACGACCGAAATGGTATAGCGGTTGTCGGGTGACTACCAAAAAAGTCACCGGAAAAATGAGGGCCAATTGATGTAGTTCAGGGTGGTTCATTTAGGCTTACGCCGGCACTGGTCGATGAGAATGTAATGAAATATGGAAATCAAAAGAACAAAGACTAGTCCATAATTTCGCAGACACAAATGTTATCGGGAAGTCGCTTTAATGGAATTCTGGCAAACTAAACGGAGTAAACAGTGAAAGTGTAATCACAGTATTATATCATAGTGACACACACCTTTGCCACCAGATTGTCCACCGCCTGACGGACAGTCCCGAGATATGTGACCTTCTTCACCGCACTTGAAACAACCTATAACACCAAAAACACCAGCAACCATGTTATCACACAGCATCACTTCATTAATAATAATTAAACACTTGTTTAATCTGTTAATGTTAAATTATCGATGCCAATATATTTGGTGACTTTCAATGTACTGGTATGCTCTGTGGCTGTTGCAATCGTTACAAGTAAGTAAGTAAGTAAGTCTATTTCTTAGGCGCGCCTTCAGACTGGACTGTTTCTCAGACGCGCCTTCTGCCGTACGCACACTCAAATAGCCAGATCTTAAGGCTATGCTTAAACTGTTCACACGTGATGTCAGTGCTTCGAATGTCTACAGGAAGATCGTTCCAAATTGTCGGTCCAGAAACACGAAAACTGTGGCAGCCAAAACGAGACAGCACGCGAGGGACAACGAGGTCACCGTGGTCGGCTGATCTTAGATGCGAACGTGCAGTCACAGTGTGCACAGGAATGTACACGTCGCTGAAGTACTTCGGACATCGGCCACGAGAGCAGTCAGATACCATCAGTGCAATTTTGAAGGTGATGCGCTGTGATATCGGCAGCCAGTGCAGTGTGTCACGAAGTGTTGGCGTGATGTGGTAGAAACGTCAGATGCCGGTGATCAGCCATGCAGCGGCATGCAGGACTGACTGCAGTCGTCGGAGGATGGTAGAATTAACTACCGTAACAGCATTCTTTATATGGTATGTTGGCACTAGTCATTCACGGCTGCACTGTTCTGAACGCTGCTGCCATCCAGTCATCAGTGCTGGCAAGTTTCAACTCATCACGCCAGTTCTTCAGTCAGTACATCGGCAAATTCTGTTTAAACTGGCCATTACTGTCTCTGACATGCTGGTTCCTCGGATCCAGAATTAAACTCAGTTGACAGAGGGCGTGTCAGTTTACTCAGCCGCTGTAAAAATTTAGCAGCGGCTGAATGCAGCAGTAGCATTTGACAACACCGCTGTCAGCCGATGCTGCGCATCGAGTAAACTGACACGCCCAGAGTCTCCATGTTGTAGCCATGTCATCTGGAACTGGCTTCCAACAGCTTCATACAACATCCAGTAGTCGTGGACAGTTTGGAGATGGGCTGAACAATGAACACCCATCTCATCATGTAGGCCTCGGAAAACATGTTAGAGTGTACAGACTTTGAACTTTGATACAAGTGTTTTCTGCAGAGTAATTCAAGTTCTGGTAGAGATACTTATATCTAGGGACCAGTTTTGCATGGCCCGTGCAATTTTGAGCCGGGCCATGGAATTTGTTGCCTTGTCGCAGAAATGAGTTGAGCCACTGAATTTAGGTTTTTCTGTGTAAACTGTCAAATTTCTCAAAATATTTACATCAAAACAAGTGCTTTTAGTAATATATTACTAGAAACTTGCCTAAAAACTAATTACTGGTTCACTAGTCAATTTTTTGTTCATGTTATTTGACCGTTTATATATTTATCGAAGTTGTCCCTAGTTAAGTGTATGGCATTTTGTCCAGTTGATCACTAAGTAATATGACGTTAATTATCAAGTTAACAATTAACAGTAACAAATAATAGCAATATACTGGACATTTACAAAACAAGAGTTGATTTTCTTTCAGTAGGCAGAATAGTGCAGAATTAACAATGAGTGGCTGCTGTAAGCTGCGGAATTTAACAAAAGTTCACATGGTAATTCACAGCATCTTTGTAGGGCAAACTGTGGTCTCTACTTATTATTATATTACGTCTGTGTTGAGTCGTCGGAGCGTTCATCTTCTTATTAATCGTTCTCTCTCTAGTTCAGTCGTGTGTTACTACTCATGCAGTCTCTTGCCGATGGCGGCTGCCGTAGTCTTCACTGAACCATTATTTGTACATATATGAGTAGTTAGGTAGCTCATGACCAAGTTTCTCGTTCTCTTTTTATTTACAACATGTACAACGTCATCATCATCATAATCTCACACACGCGTCCTCTTTCCTCGCTCCCGACATCATCTAATAATCACTTATATTCTCTTTCGCCTGCAGCATCGCTGTTGCTGCGCACTGGTTGGCTGACATACCCGTAGCACCACCTCGGTCCCTCAAATGATTGGCAGGTAAGCCTACGCTACAGTCTGGTGACAGCCATATCCAAGTTGGAGTCGGAGTCCTTTCTGAGTTCAAGTCCAAGTACAGACTCCAGTACTACAAGTCTGGTTTCGTGTTCAGCTGGAAGAAGACGGAGGTGATAACCAAGAAAACAACTAAATGAAGACAAGCAGTCTGTGGCTATGCACCAATGAAAGCCATGAGATATAAGTTAAAGGGGAACTAAACCTTGACAACAAGTGGCAGTCAGATGATTTGTTTTATATAATAATGAACGAAATTCATCCTTGTTTCAACCAATTTTGCGTGATTTTAAAGTTATCATAATTTATTTAAAAAATTTACTTACTTTTAAATATCGCCAATTTAGCTTAATTCCGTTATCTATGGCGGTTGGTGTTTGTAAACAAGGACAGCAACGGTCAGCAAGAATGGCCAATTTTTTTACGCAGCTACGATTAAATAACTCTGTCGATCATGTGGAAAGAGGAAGAACGTCACATTTTTCCTGCTGGATGTGTTTCTGCACCCTAATTAACCAATTTATAAAACTTGAACGACGAAAAGCATTAAGAAAATAGCAAACAACAAACCACAGATAAAATATATTTACCGAATATTTCCAGTGATTACCATGGTGATGACTAGTACTTCCGACGCCGTGGAAAAAAACTTGGCGACTTTTATCGTCAAGAATCTTCTTTCAAAGGACGCCATCGTCACTTTTGTGGCCAATACAGAACTTTATTTAACATAAATGTTCATTTTAAATGATATTTTTCAGGGTTAAGGTACCCTTTAAGCAAATCATAATGCGAAGCAAACACAATATTGGCAAATACCTTTGCCTCCACCACTAGGTCTTCCACCTCCACCACCAGAAGGACAGTCTCGAGACATGTGACCTTCTTCACCGCACTTGAAACAGCCTAGCAACCAAGTAATCATACAACATCTCTTCATCATTTAGAACAATTAAATTCTTTTTATATGTAAAGGCTCAAATTTCTGGTAACTTTCAGAATACTGGACACAGGTCTTTACTGCAGAGTACTACAAGTTTCGGTACAGTTAAGTAATTAACAAAACGACTTAAATAGTGACACTTCTCAAAATGACAAGGGTGGTATCTTCTGTACAGATAGAGATGAAAACAGACAAAAAAAACAGAAAAAAAGACAATTTCATTTAAGACATATATGACATATCTGTCTGGCATATATTTGTAACAAATCTAGAATGAAAAATTATAGCAACTGATTATAATGAAAATGCTTTCTGTCAAGAAAGTGAAGAGAGATGGTCTGTGGCTATGCACCACTGGCAGCAACACAGCATAAGTTGTGCAAATCATATTGAACAAACAACGACAGTGTGTTACTGTTTACTGCGTAAGAAGGTACTTGCACATACCTCTGCCACCAGCACTAGGTCTTCCACCTCCACCGCCTGACGGACAATCTCTAGACATGTGACCTTCTTCACCGCACTTGAAACAGCCTACACATCAGCAACAATGTGACCACATAGCATCACTTCATTTATCTCCAGCAATTAAATGCTTTTTCAACTAAAATGTCTTCGACAATAAACCGTCGATCGGTATACCTTCTACGAAAATTTTGCTGTAACCTTGACCTTTGACCTTTTGACCTCAGAATGTAATCAGTTCACATTTGTTCCCAACGTTACAAAAATTGTAAATTCGGTGATATTCCCACAAGCGGTTTGTGAGTTACTGTGCTGACAAACTTTGTCATGGAAGGATGAAAGCACAGACAACCTTAAAATGTGTCTTTGGTCTCCAATCACAGGCGTATATACAAAAATACTGTTCAATTACCGAAGCAGAAATTTCTGGTAACTGTCAGTGTAGCGGATTACAAGTCTTTTCGGTGCAGTTCTGATATATAATACAGATAAAATAGATAAAATTGATTCTACTAATCTACTTAATTTGAACATATCTATCCTATCTTTGCAACAAATCAAGACAGGAAAACTGTCATTTAAAAAAACCACTGATAATAACTGCAAAGCTATACATCAAAATAATGGAGACAAGTGCTGGGTATGGGTGTGGTAAGATTAAACGTCCCACTCGACACATTTTAGGTAATTTCAGAGGTGGTGTGGTGACTGCGGCATCAGCCAGGATTGTAGCCACAGTCAGCACTGAGGCTAGCTCCACAGTGCAAGCCCACATTGTGGCCTGGGAGCACCAAAGCATAAGTTAAGCAAATCATACACAGTAAACAATTTAACCTTGTGTTCACTAGTGGTGTTAAAACCGTTTTTAAACAAAACTGGTAATTGTTTTGTGGAAACCGGTTATTTACCGGCAATCGGATTACGTGATGTCATGTGTCACATGGCTGCGAATCCTGGAAAGGAAGGCGGCCGGTAAGTGAAATGCAGTTAAGTAATCAATACGTCAATGACGGGTCTGCATGAAGTGACCCGTCGTGCACAGTGTAACCAAACACTCTGGCTGCGCCCGGTGCAGTTGCATCTTGCTAAATTTCTTTAATCCCTGCTACGGCAGTAGAATGCGGCGGGGGGGGGAGTTAAACAAGGCTAGCAGCAGCATGTGGAGAATCAAGATGCCTGTC
>Ga0209562_1000783_pt1 | contig 11376 bp, 10 predicted proteins | sample WorMetvacBELIZE2_FD_187399 | JGI IMG/M metagenome (GOLD analysis project Ga0209562, IMG submission 187399) | Marine gutless worms symbiont microbial communities from Max Planck institute for Marine Microbiology, Germany - Olavius vacuus BELIZE.2... | ecosystem: Host-associated > Annelida >...
GTAAATGGACAAGGGGGGAAGAGGGGTGCCCTGGCCCCACACGAAGAAATAGCACATTTTTCAGAAATAAAAATGATAAAAACTCGACATCTGCCTACGAGTGTTGAAGAGTGAGGAAGGACAACAGCACTGCTTGGAAACTGCTGATAACTGGAATGACTCACTAAGCAGAAATCTACTGTCACTCTGACATGCTCTGTTTGATCAGTTGCCTCTCCAATCAATTCAAAACACGAAAAGTGATAATATGTACAAACGACTTCTGCGATAGTTCGCACAGCACGTGCACTAAGCATTTATGGACAAATTTGTACCCAACTGCGAGAGCATACAAATATGAACATGCAACTGGTCACTGAAATAATTCTTTGCAAGCAGCACATCACAGCTTAAATACAGTGACGTGTGGCTGCGCTGAAGCAAAGTAAGCAAACGTAACAAAATAAAATAAATATAACAACACTATATGCTACGTCTATATCATACCACACTACAACAGTAAAACGTTCAATACACAGGCATGGCAAAAGGCTCAGCACATGCAATGTGCACTTGGTTAAATACTTTACCATTCTTGTAGTCAACCTGTAATTCACTAACACAAGGAATAACCACATCTTGTGCAACGCACACATGCAACACAAAGACATTTTAACATATGAACGGATGAAACAGGAAAGATATAAAAACGGCAAAATTGTAATTGATCTCTACATTACGTCCTAATACTAAAACAAGAGAACAATTATGCAACAACTAATGTAGCAAATCGTATCTAGCTACAGAACGATTCTGTACAAACTTGACATGATGGTAAGCAGCAATAAAAAAAAATCAACAACATTTGTAATGCAATTGCTTCTTTCTACCTAGTTCCTTTGCATGAACACTACAGATGTCAGAAATCGCAAGCTAGATATAGTTCATAAAGTAACTTACTAAAACACTCAGTCTAACTAAGTCTAAGAATATTCCATAATAAGCTAAAATAAATAGTGAAAATCGCAGTCGCAGGCATCACTACGGCTATACAATGGAATGTCAACGTGAAGCTGAAAAGTGAATTAATGTGGCTACAAAGTCGACAATGCTTCCTTGCCAGTCTCATTTCACACGCAGTAAAAAACACTGATGAATATTCCGAATTGAACATCATCAGTTAACTTCAACTTTTAGCAGTAATTAACATCAGCAGCAGCAGCAATCGAGGTAGTACTACTAGTAATAATAAAACAATAACTGTAACGACAGCCATGATAACATTTTGCCTTAGTTATAACTAGTCAGAAACACTGAAAGTTAAACAACACAAGATTTTTGTTTAAAATCTACAATAACTGCATTTCTGAACGTTTGAACTAATCAAAACATCAAATTAGCACACAACTGTACATGATTTAAAAAGCAACATATTTTGTCTGGTACATGAATGGACACACAGAAACAGATGCACAAATACAGATTTCCAGTGGAAAAAAAGCAATCAAAATGTGCTGGAACATGTTCCAATAATGTAATCATAAAAATATCTGTGTTAACTTTAATTTTCAAACTCTGACAATTAAAAGATCGCACAATTAGCAATTCCAACAGCCATATTTGAGGTTTACCTTCTACTGTTAGCCAGAAATCCCAAGAGTTTGAAGCACACTAGATGCTCTCCTAACATATAGGCTCTAGACGGTTGTGTCACTGCATTAATGGTAATTAATTGTGTAAATAATCATTAAGTTTAGCATGTTTAATAGTAACAATACAAGATAATGAAACCGTGCAGAGTTTGGGCTGGTTTGTAGGTCCTGACAAAGAATACACTACATTACAGCTTATGTACTGTACCAGGTACACCAATTTCAAAATTAAATTTAAAAAGTCCAAGGGCTACTCTCCGAGACCCATATTAAACAGCAGTAACAATACTCCCACCCAGACCCTACGCTAGCCCCCCAATTTTACACTGAGACCGTTTATATGTCATAAACATTTCCTTCATTAGGAGTAATGATAGAATGCGAGATTATGAAAAGCTAAGAGTTGCAAAAGGTAAACAACTCCAAATGTAAGTTTCTTTCGGGCACATAGCTTCTTCATAATCAAATGTGCAAACAACGACGTAAAAAGAATAATTCACTGTTATGCCGCTAAAGAAACTACACAATGGATGATAATCGGGCTACACAGTAATATAAACCTTTCAGCATAATGCTGCCATTACTACGACAATGACAAAAAATGCCAGTAGTCTTCTGCTAACAAGACCTTATAATACTGACTGACACAACCTCATATGAGAGTTCACAAATTGCCACTGTATGCTTCGGTCGAGCGCTCTCCGCCGCCAGCTAAATACACTGCTACAGCATACTACAATTCTACATTTCAAATTCATAAGCTGGAATTCCTCGTCTGCAGACTTGCATGAAAAGTGTTGTTTTGTGCGTATGCTGCTGCACCTGCCACAACAAAGGCACAACACAGTGAAATTTACACATGCATCTAGCTGCAATGCTGCATTTCATAGTGCTCCCGATGATCATTACATCTGATCAACACGAATAAGCAGCTCACAGCAGAAATCACACCACACAGAAGACACCAGAGTTACATAACAGCTGATGTACTTGCACAGATTCCATTCACCGTAAGATTCTGACATAAGTATTAACTTTTGGGTTAATAATAGCACCAAATGGCAATAGTGGGTGCAGACTGATTGACTGAGTAAGGCTTAACGTCCCACCAACACATTATAGGTCATATGGGGACGGGAATACTGGCAGCAAACAAGCAGGAAGGCAAAACAAGCCAGGTGACTTGATATGTGGCTCAATGGTTAGATAGCTGTCATCTTTCTATAATCTACATTTCATCAAGTAGCTTCTCCTAATAGCTTTTCCAGGATTACACTACCAGACAGTTATCATCAATGTCATCATCATCATCATCATCATCATCATCGCTATAACTACAACATATTCTGTCGATATCAGAGCTGCGTTATCAGATAATAGGCAGAAATTGAATACTGTGCCCACATAAATATCGCATGTTTGACAGTTTGCCGACCTTAACTTTCACCAGACTGACTCTACAACTAACCAACACAGAACTCACCTGCTGCTTAGCCCAGCAACAGTTCACACAGTTAACTATTCATTTAACTGCATTAACTCATTACAACCATCACAAGGTTATACATTAATTTAGTATAGCGTTTTACTGAACATATATTACACATTTATAATTATTAAATACTTAAATAGTTCATAATACAGTTAGCCATAAAATAAGTTACTTTCTGCACACTAACAGTAGAATTGCCCGCAGTGAAGACTGGATGAAAGACAGTTGGAATGCTTTTGTTTACATTCTGTTAACAAGTTTAATACGGACAAAATCAATGTTGTCAAATGCCCGCCGAGATCACTAACTTTGTCACACATAAAGAGAAAAGTACCTACCTGGCAAAGCAGAGCTAAGTATTTCGCCCGAGTGTTTGACAATCTTACCCATACTATTTGACAGAAGGCGACGTTCATATTTTAGTATAATAGTTAGCAGCTAACCAGATGTCAGCGAGTTGGCCACTAGGTCGGCATTGCAAGAACATCAGAACTATCAGCAGTAAGAGTGTCTCTAGCTCCAGCAGAACAACTGTTGATGCTGTGTGCATTGCGCTCATCGGTGGCAGTTGTACTGTGGCAGCCTGCTGTCGTCACTGCAGATTGCTGTTCTTCATCGGTGCCCGACGACGCCATCTCTGTTGACCTTACACAACAACAACATACAGATGTAACTTTTTGGTTCAAGGGCATTACTAAGTGACAATTCTAGCAGCTGACAGATGTAGTCAGGTCTTTCTGTTAGTATATGTGTGATAAGTCAAGTGCTATCCTATACATGAAAGGTTGGAGATACGACGTACAAGCATCCTAGTACAGCTCGTTATAATGCCCAATGACTCTAAACCAAGTACGGTTGAAAATATGTTATGTTTACATTTTGTTGAAAATATCCTATATTCCTCGATGCCCTTTATTTAATGCTCCAGGAAAACAACTGGCTATCACGCTTTCTGTGTGAGCATTTCCAAGGTAAAATGAACGAATTCAGTGACAAATGTTGCAAAACACTTTCAACTTTATAATTTGTGATTTTGTGCAAAATTTACTACTTAGAATTTAAATTAAATCCTGGCTACAAAAGTGCCACTGTTTTTTGAATATGCACAGTAAACAGTACTGACATGGTGTTAATCTACATGTAGTTAAGTAATAAACACACATGTTAGATAAAAAAAGAGCTGCTGGCTCGTAACAATGACAGTCAGTGACATAACAGTAAAATGCATTCTGAAACAGAAGAAGATTTCACAGTTGGACATACTGGTCTAGAGGCTGCTCAGTTCCATTGATCAACGCATGTTCAACAGGCGACGTGCGACTGGCATTGGATGCTACCAGTTCTGCACGCTCATCTCTGTAAGTGACAACCGCTGAACGAGGATGTTGTACTACAGCGATGTGACAAGACTGACGCAGGACACGCCGAGCCGATAATGACATGCGGACGTACTCCGACGACGAATGGAGAAGAAACAGTTCACCACATCGTGTCAACAGGCTGGCATTACGACTAGAATGTCAACAGCACGCAATGACCAGTCATTTCTAACTACAATGCAGCCGCATTATTGCGCACATTGTGAAATATCCAGATTTGGAGTTCAACTTACGAAGAACCAATGCTGTGAAATCTTATACAATGCTATACCGAGTGAAAATGTGTTTACATTACGAAATGGAAGTTTCATACCTAGAAGGAAGCCATCAAATGTAACACAGAAGCAGTGAGTATTTGGGAAAGAAGACGAAATGGTTTGCTGCATATAAAAATATCAGTAAAGATAGCCAGTCTGGTAACTTGGTGCTATCTTTGAATAATCTCAAACCACCTGACCTGGCTTGTTGTGTAAAAGTAAGTTTGTTGGTTATACTACACTGAACAAGTTGTTAAAATACTGGTGTGTGTAATGTCTGCAACAACAGATAGCTGCTTCTGCCCCATTCTCTACGAAGTGACACTGAATTCTGTGGGTCACAAAAATTGTGGATGAGAAAACACTAGCATCAGAATTTGACTCTGTGAAAAGAAACTGACCAGACAACAAGCCAATCAGATACTGACAATATGATACCAGCCAATCTGGTTACAAAATACACAGTGAATTAAACTGAGAGAAAAAGTGAACAAATGAGTGCAAAACATGCCTAATTCAGCGAAATATCAGTATCAGACCTGCCGACAAGATGCACAGCGTCGACCTTGAGTTGAGGTCGCAGGTGAGGAAGACTAACGACATGTACATCAGGTGAGTCAGTCAGGCACGTCACACAGTTCTCCACGTAGTTCTCGTCTGCACAACATACGTCACGTCAGACTTACTGTCATATACACTGCGAATACACAGCAACGTGAAGAGACAACGAGATTCAATTCAATTCAATTTTATTTTTAGAACAAACAGACAAACCGCTGTAAGTATAACAAATAGGGCGAGTATGTATGTAATGCAGTCTGTTATGATGGATAAAAAAACAATATGAACAACAACAACAAGTCCTAGAGATCACAACTGGGATTGTCCGGTAGTGATAGTTAATTAATCAACTGCAAGATCAACTCAGCAAAACAACACTACACACCACTACGACTTCGGAATTCAATGACGTTTGCCTTGCGTACTCTGACACCGTCACGTGACACGACACGGCACTTGCTGAGCACCTTGAAGCTCGGCAATGCAAAGATCTACAATAACACGCCATCAACATGCACCACTGCTGTAGCTGTAACTAGAGCAGTTATTCCTGCTGTTATAATTAACAGCATGCCTTGCACTCAACACTTCTTACAGGTCCCGAAAGGTCCTAAAAGAAGTTCCAGTGATCTAAGATCAAAGGCATTTGAAAACTACCGGTAAGCAGAAAAACACGTGACGATTCTCTACTGGCCATGGATTTAAAAAGCTGCAGGTCAGTTTTGTAGGCAAAATGCTGACAGAAAGTGCAAAATACTGCAAAATATAGCACTGCATATCAGCAATAATATCATCAAATAATCTAAACTTTAAAGACATTATAGAAATATTAAATAATGCACAATGAATATAAACTGAATGAAGTTATGTGAGAAACATCAAAATCAATGGTCAAAATTATGCACACGTCGATATAATAAAACTATATTAAACCGAGTGCAAGCACCAGCTTTGACACTGTTTGTTGGGTCATTTGACCCGTAAAAACCCAGCCCCGATATGACCTATAATGTGTTTAGTGGGACGTTAAGCCTTACTCAATCAATCAAGCAAGCACCAGTAAGCAGATACTGGAAATGACAAACAGGAAGTGAGTATCAGTTCACCTTGAGCTGGTCCTCTGTACAAATGACGGCATGATGTCCACCAGTCATGTCAGCTGTCTTGGTCGCAGTATCCTGCTGGACGTCAAGACAGCCGGGCAGTGGCTGCAGTGTGCGGTCTACAATGCTAATTGACAGGATGGCGGGACAGTGTCGCAGCTGAAGCTGTTTCACTGTAACACAACGCAACACGCAATACAATGTTTTACCCGCAAAAATACTACAAACTTACTTGTATGTGTTGAAGGTGGTCTGTGGATGTCATTTAGTGATTATGCAACCTTGCACAAAAAAAAACATTTTTTAGTTGACCAGGCAACTTTTGGTTTCTGTTTACCATGATTACTTTTGTTTCATTATTTCAGATTAGGCACAGTCCACTAGAAGCGAACATTTAGGAACTGCCAGAGTACCGTTTCTGCAGTCTGTAAGGTCACATGGAGTGAGACAGCCAGAAAAATTAGATTGCCTAGTCTATCTACCACAGACATATGAACATAGTTGCAAAAGTCTATCAGAAGAGTGCTATAGCAACTGCACACTATGAAAAAAAAACCATTGAACATAAAAGTCCAATATGCCGCAGCTCAGTACCATAGCAATGCTTTATCTTGATCAAACTGGCCACAAGGAAAATGGCTTACCAAGCACACACTTTAGAGGCGGCGACTGTTCAACATCTGTTGTTGATCCAAGTGTGAACTCATATACACAAACTAAACCTCCACTTGTTCCGACCCACAGAGTCGGCAATGAACGGTCCACTATACAGATAACATGCAGTGTAGCATTCGTTATAAAAAACAGCATGAAATGAATGACAGAAAACCATGTTTAGATTTTTACTATGAAACCACACCATTACACAGCAGAAGACTGATCGATTAAAAGCATCGAATATGCACCAATAAAAATTAAATGCAATGACACATGCACATCATAGTAAGCCAAGACCTCGGAAAAAGTTCAACACTAATGTCAATTAAACATCTATATTAATTAAAACATTAGAATGTTTAATATTATTGTGAAAGTGAAACATATAACGTTCGTCATTTGAAGTTTCTGAAAAAATCTGCTTCTGATCATTTTTAATCTCATTTCAATGACTTCAGATATGTAACAGCCATGTCAGCTTAGCAAGGAATCAATTCTGAACCGAAACAAATTAAGAACAGTTCATTGTAATGACTTTCAAAGACAGAATACAGCAGTAACTGTGACAACCAGCAAACAAGACTGACCATCTGAAATGAATGTGTCGGCAAAGTGAAGACTGCGCACAATGGAAGAGATCAGACTGTCGGCGGCACGTGGTCGATGGCGCTCCAGTGTCCGACTGTTAACGTAACGAGGTGTCATCGGCGGTGACATTGTGGGCAGCGATGCGCGCGATGACGAGCACGCAAGCATCATCGGCGTTATTGGCCGCGTGTCAACTTGTATCTCACTGTCCGCTTCACTCTCCAGTGAACGACTGCCACTGATGTGTATCATGCACAACAGATATGTAACAGCAATTATGAACTGCACTGCCACTAACAACCAGCACACTAAATAAAATTAGTATATGAATAAATCACTTCACTATGACATACTCAAAGACTGTAGCACTATAAAAGTATTTTTTTACAAAGTACTGCGGATTGCAAAAAGAAAATAACACATAACCATTTTTTTCAATAGTCGTAAAGTTTTATCACTTTAGGCAATATTTTGACGTCATATGTTCAACTAAGCTGACTACTCATCAAAATTTGAACGCTAGTAAAATATTTTCATCAGAAAATGTTTATAGAAAGATATCTATTGCTTCTTTTCACAAAATATTGCTGCTTAGAAAAAACCATACAAAATGCACTTACACAGTGGACATCATTGGCTCCACCTGTTGACCAATTTTGTCATCAGTCGACCCAGAGAGATCACCGATCATTGACTTTGTGTGATCGTTGCGTACAGCAGTGCTACGACTTCGCAAGCGACGGAATGACTCGCGCAATGACTTGCGCAGCGAGCGATTGCGCGACAACGTTGAGACAATCTGCTCTGTTGTCGCTGCACGTGAACGTTCACAGCACATGTCAACTCATGAAGACAGCTTGTCGAGTTAACAGATATCATCGAGAAAATGACATCAAGGTATACTGAAAAATGATCCACAAATATTCATCATACTTGCAAGGTTACATACTGTGAGTCAGACAATAACCCACACATAACCACTGCTTCATATGATTCACATAACACCACACACACTGTTTAATAATCAATCATCAATCATCCAAAATACTGGTCTCCAATATCTGTATGCACAGTGTAGCATGCTGCTATAATAGTTCATACACACATGTGCACCGGGCACCAAGCAGTATAATTTGGTACCGGCAAAAAGGCTGACCAGCAGCAGAAAAGGCAACCACAGATCTGATGTCAGACTGAGTGGAATACCCACCGACAAGCTCAATGGCCTAAACCAGGGAGAACATCACACCTCCTATGCCGAGGATGAGAACGGCACATTTTATGTTATCTTGCCATACACTATCACACTAGAATCTACAACCTGTTCTACAACTACACTGATTCACAACAGTGAAATGCAGAACATCAGCCTACAAACACACTACAAGCAACTGACCAGCAGGATCAAGTGTAGAAGCTGCATGTACAAGTTGCAACGTGATGTAATTGACAATAGCGAAGCCGTGTGCTGTTCCTACCGACAGCCTAAACACATATCAAAACACACTGCTAAAGAACTGCCACAGCAACTATAGCTGCACAATCAAACACAGCACAAAGGTATGCATGTCAACTCATGATAATAGCTAGTCGAGTTAGCAGATCTTGCATTTTCTAAGAGCCTGTTGCTTACACAGCTGACCTGTATTTGCAAGAGCATTGCTGTCTTATCTTTGACCAGAATGACCACACAGCATATGCTGCTGGCATAACAGCAAAACCCATGAGCAACAACAGACCTCCTTAAATAATGTAACTCATCTGCTGACTGCATACATAAGTATGCTTGAACTATATCACTCTCAACTGTCACTTCTCTGGAGACAACAGGTTAGGCTGGCTCCCAACAACATCTCAGGAAACTCTTGGATTTCGCAACAGGATTTTTCAGAACCAGCTGCCTTTTCCAATGACTAAAAATAATGTTAAAGCACTGAAGGTTTATACTTAATTACTAACCTAAAACCAAAATGTTTAAAATATGACTAATAACAGCTAAAAGTATTTTTCATGAATCAGTGGCAACTTCTGGAATCTTTTACTTCAGCTCAGACTGACGGCCACGATCTTGTTACACAGCACAACTTACATGCCCCAGTTAGCACCAACAGCCACAGCAGTCGGCACAGCGGGCGGGTGAAGCTGCACGACACAGATCGGCTGGAACCCAGGACTGAACGACACTTCACCCTGCTTGACTCTCAGTGGCCGGCGAGTCCTGCGCAGCTGCTGGGTCGGCTCAGGTATCAGATCCACTGGCAACACCTGCAATAAAACAACAGAATACAGTGAGGTACTTATAATAACAGAAGAAAAGTTATTAACAACGGTGACAATTACACCAGCTTATGCAGCAGAAGTGACAACAACAACAGCAAATATTACAACAACAAATTGCTCACTGGAACCATCTACAGTGCAGGTAAACAACAAATTCAAACATGGGTAATCCCTGTCCATACATCTGCCTAAACACCCGAGATATTTGTTCTTATTAATCAGTATAAATCGGTGAAAATAAACTCACTCAAACATTGCAGTAAATGCTTTTTTTCATAATGACAACACTTGACTTTCCTCACATCTCTCTATACACAGCTCATCAAAGCAGGCAGCTAGGTCGGCAGTCATGTACCTCAATCTCACGTCGTCGCTCGTCCTCGGCAAAATGCAGAATGACAACATGTCCAGTTGTACCCGCCACAAACAGCGTCTCATCGGAACTGTTGAGAACCACACCCTGTATGCCGAGTTGAGGATCATCACTCAGTGGGTCATAGCTGCCGATCTGAAATGTACACCAACAACTCAGAAAATACACACTAAGTCTATGGCCATTTAATGTTACGATAAGGGTTAAATTAAGACAAATTTCATTTCCCTCAATATACAGAAAAACAAACACATGCTGGTACATGTATCTGTAGTGTGCATATTACGCATTATGAACACATGTAAATAAGATGTTTTGGTTATGCCAATCAACAAATGCACACATAATATACAACTACAAAGTAACTCGGAGTAGGCAATGAGTGGACACTGGGCAGTGATAACTTCTCAGCTGATACATGGTAGGCAACCAGAGAACAGCTTTTCCACAAAATCAACTGAACTGGTACTGATAACCAAACTCCCAATAACAAGAAAAAATGTGCAAAAACACACCAAAAATAACCGTAAGGCAAACAAACGAGCCCAGGTTAAGAAAAAAAACAAAACATAAACTGATATGCTTTAGTTCATCTGCAAGAACTGCTCGTGTGTGTGTTTATAAGCGGGGCAAATGTGAAATTCAAAATGTCAGACACCACACACAACAGTGATTAAAGTAGTCAGTACATACTCTTCTGAATGGCGGCCATTCATAGTCAGTGTCAAGATTGCTGGCCACCTCAAATGACGACACCGTTTCCTCGCCAAATATGTGCGAAGTAGACAGCGTGTACAAATGTGGCATGCATGATGACGACACGTCCCAGAAACGTACTGTGCCATCCTCGTGGCTGTAATCACAATGAACAAGATATCAGAACAGATATGACGAAGCTCGGATGTGAGATAAAATAAGCACCGCATCTCTGGATATAGCTACCGTATTTTCGCGCATATACGCCGCATACGCATATAACCCGCACAAAATTGCATTTTCAGTACAAAAAAATTCTGTACAGCCTGCACCATCGTATACCCCGCACTGTAGCTGCA
>Ga0209562_1000785_pt1 | contig 11370 bp, 9 predicted proteins | sample WorMetvacBELIZE2_FD_187399 | JGI IMG/M metagenome (GOLD analysis project Ga0209562, IMG submission 187399) | Marine gutless worms symbiont microbial communities from Max Planck institute for Marine Microbiology, Germany - Olavius vacuus BELIZE.2... | ecosystem: Host-associated > Annelida >...
ATGTGTTGTAGTTGTCGAAACAAACAAATAATATTGTTGCAAATAAAATTTGTGTTGTATCCAAAATTGGCTTGGGCGCAGGCATTTTTGGAAAAATGGTAGTTAAAGGGTTAAGGTCATTCAAGGTCACTGCTTTTAGTACCAATCGAAAGCTCATATAGGACTTCCTATTAGTGATTAATATTAACTTACCTCCTAACTTGGACCATTTCTAAGTTATAGTCAAATTTTAGCTAGCGAGAGGGGAGTGCCTCACTTTATTGCTCTCGCTAGGGGTGATCCCCTGCCAATATCGACATAAGTGACACATTGCTAAAAACTACATTCTTTGGCCTACATTTCTGCCAAGGAAAGTATCCGTGTATCTTCAAACACTTTTACGTAATCAGCCTAGAAAGCTACCAAATTTGGTGAAATTACGAAGCCAAGGTCACCGATTTTGGTATCAATCGAAAGCTCATATGTGACTTCCTAATACTGATTAATAGTAACTTATATCATATCTTGCATCATTTCTGAGATATAGCCTTTGAAAGGTCCAAAATTGCTATATTTGGCTACCCCTCGTGTTTAACCGCCTCCCACCCGATGGAGGGATTGCCCTGGGATGATCGCTGTGAAATTTTCCATGGATGTCAATGGTTGGCCAAGGTACCAAATGGCGCAGAATTACTGCCAAAAATTTCAGTTGCCTGAGTAGGGCGCACAAACATTACAGATGACAGACAGACGACAGCATATAGCGAACGTGATCTCACGTTCGCTAATAATAATAATGTTACTAGTTTTCAGTTTCATATATTGCATCCAGCTGCTTTTATATTTTGTTTACATTGCACATTTCAATTTTTTGCCACTTTCTCGGCACTCATTCACAGACATAAATAGTCATAGGTTGTTTACCAGTGTTAGATTTACGACAAACTGCTGCAATTTGAAACAAAGGCAAGATAAAAATGACACGGTTGAAATTTGTGTAAAAATTTTGGACCCCCATAGAATTTTTTAGGACAGATTGGTCAAATGGTTCAAGTTCAGCGTAATGCCCAACAGCTGATATACTTCCGATAAAAGTATAAATTTATGGTTTACACAAGATATCAGAAATACAGATTGTCTGTCATTATTTTATTTGCCATGAACATTTGTACCAAACACTGTATCCATTCATTTGAATTTTGGTACCAGTAATCATGGATGCAATAAACATCAGAAAGAAAATTAAATCAATTAAACATAGTAACTACACCACAGGTGCCAGTGCGGTGGTTCTGTGGAGTTGAGGGAACCCATAAAATTTTGGGGTTGGTCAACGTATGTATTTGGAATCCATAATTTTATTAGAATTGACCCTCTATGAACTAGTGTTACCAAATGACTACATAATATCTGTGAGTTACCAGTACTTACACATAATACATGTATTTGGTTTCATCTTGTGAATCTTTCTTATACAGACTTTAGTGAAGGAAAGCAGTTTCACTGGCAATGCTGTTATGCATATGAGTGTCATGAGTTATCAAGAACACTATTGTGAAACAACAAAATTTTTAACCCTGGCTATACCCTGAACAAAATGTTTGTAAAGGTTGATTATAACGTTGCTATTTTTAATACATAAGCTGGGGCTACAACATACACATGGTTGGCTATGCAAAGCATGCACATAAGTCACAATGCAATTCTCTCAATCAGACTGGGACTATGCAGTACAAATGTGTTTGCATTAAATTTTTGTTTAAACGATACACTACTTGAATTAATTTTATGCAAAGTTTATTAGTGTTCATCAACTTTTCTATTAAAGCAAACATCGAACAGACACTCATAAGCATGTTTTTCTACATTTAAATTAAATAAACATTTATTACATCTGTGCCAGTAATAACACAGAAATGCAGGTTGAGTGTGTCAGTTTCAAACTGTAAACTTTAATGCAGTTTGAGATATTAACAGCAAGAGCATCACTGACCGTGACAAAATGAATAGTACAACCAGTCACTGTTACACCAGCTGCCAGTGCTAAACGGTGTGGATGAGCACCACGGAATGATGGCAGTAGTGACGGGTGAATGTTCAACATTCGACCTGTCCACTTCTGTACAAACCCTCCTGCAACCACACCAAATGGCATGTATACATTACAAACAATTGTTGTAACCAAATAAAACACCGGAGACTAATCTCAGCTGAAAGACTAAGCGCAAAGCTTCAGTCAGGTTTAGACCACCACAATACCACTTTCTTTGGATGTACGCTACAACATTTTTTCTTTTCATAGTTTGTACTCGTGTGCATCGCACATTTATAGGCTTTCTGATGATGCTGTGCTGTATACAAATTAATGTTTTACACAGTACTACATATTGTTCTTAACTAAGACTTCTGTCAGAGTCAACAAAAACTAACATATTTTTGAGACACAAATGTCTCTAATAGCAATTAGCTCTAATAGCTGACAACCATTGCAATTCATAATGCACTGCTATGGGAGTATGTTTTTCCACCTGTTCTTGTGAATGCATAATTTAGGTGAAATTATAAACAAACAGCTGCAACAATGGCAAAGTTGACTTCTGTTTGGCCTATGATGTTAAACATTGCAGCAGATAACAGACAAGTTCAACAGAATCCAGTGACTAAGTGCAGACTTTAACCAAGACTGCAGTCAAAGTCTTTTGCAAAACATCTGTCTACTTTACTTTTAGACAAAACAGGCAGCAGGAGGTCAAGTTTGCACTTAACTTTAGAATCAGACCAGTCTTCACTGTTTATAACACAGCACAACTCGACCTCATCCATGTTTAGAAACATAAAGTCCTGGTAACAATGCTGAAATCTGTAGCAAGTCCAGTTGTACCAGCACTACAGTACAAAGTAAGCTAAAATCCATACTGTAAAATAATGTCCAAAATGCTGTTTTTAACTTTAACATGATCTGACATTGACTACAAAAAGTTGCAATGTGTGTCGGACACTTTTCCAGCACATCAGTCAGCAGTCTGAATTGAAACAAGTGGTTGAATGAAAGCTGCCAATCTCATTATCAGAATTATCTGCACTTCACAAAGAGAAACAGCAAGCAACCTGTGAGAATGCGCATGAATCCAGCCAAGCAAACAATATCAATGTCCGAGTCAATGAGTTTCTGATGCAGAACAGCATCAAATTCATCACGACTCTTGTAGTCCTTGTGACTCACAACCTGCATCAGCCAATCACAGCCTCCACTCCACTTCTCTTGTCATCAATCAACAATTAACAAGCCTTTTTCTTATATTTTTCTGACGTTAACCATGTAATAACAATAATAATATTAATAATAAGTAGTTTTTGTAATCGATCTAATTTTTGAAATCCCTCGGGATCATATGCTACCGAGGGTAAAAAAATAACAAAATAAAAGTAATAGTAATAATAATCATTGTCATCAGCAGCAGCAACACCAGCATCATCATCATCGTCGTCATGACATTTGTATAGTATCATATGCGAAGCTGTGCAATAGCTCAAATAGTTAAACGATTTCGGTATCAACAGCAGTCTATATTATACTGTACAGTGTCACAGGACTGAACTATCAACAGCTCGGTCAATTTACAATCATCAAGCAAACTGCTTTAGTCTAGGACAACTGCTACTGCCACCACCACATCAACAACTCTACTACTACAACTACACACTAGTACACGCTATACATTCCACTACTGGTAAAACTGCAATACTTGTCAGTATGCTGACTGTTCTGCATGCTGCTGAAACTCAAAAGCCGCTAACAGCAACAAAAAAGTGGACATACGAGTGTGGCAACACCACATTTCTTAGCTCTATCAAGTCCTGCGACTCCAGTAACGTTTGATATGACAAGAACAATAGACGCTGATGAGTCAGGAGTTTGTGTGTGATCCAATAATGACTGTAAGTTTGTCCCTACATCACAGCATAAACAAAAATGCATTTGTAATAATTCACAGAACAGCACACGTGACTGTGATTCATTACTGTAATGTAATGTAAATGATGACTTATAAAGTGCTCTTAACAGGACTGAACTATCAACAGCTCTGTCAGTTTACAATCATCAAGCAAACTGCTTTAGTCTAGGACTACTACTGGCACCAGCACATCAACAACTCTACTACTACAACTATACACTTGTATGTACACATTACAATCTGTTGTTGTTTGTAATCAGAGTCTGTCAGCACATGTGTGCATGCAGGATTACAAGTTTCTATGTGTAGTGGTTAGGATTTGTGCCACCCTGGTTAATGCACAGACACACATACAGACAGACAGCTTTTGACTGGTTATACTACCTGTATTAGCTTAGCCAGATGAGCTAAAAACCATTACAATGAAGGTAATACTCGTACTGCAAAATTAACACGAAATTGGCTGTAGTTTTAAGCAAAAAATGCGTAAAAAGTTCAGACTGTTGCAGAATCGCAACAAATTTTATTCACTAATTCTTTGTTCTGAGGTTATGCATGGAAGAGATGCAATAATAATTATTACTAATTATTAGTAGTTGCTACTGTAATGTCTATCTGTGCGTCTGTCCATCTGCCTGTCTGTCACACTTGTGATCCAAGCCTAAATGGTTCAAGGTATCAAAATACAGTTCATGATATGACAGAAGGATGATCCTAGTTTCTTGAGACCAAATTTTGCAATTATGAATTTACGAATTCGTCCAGAACAAGTGAATAAAATTGAGTTGGCCCCTGTTCACGGCAAAAATTGGACCAATAATCTGCCACATCTCGTAAATGGTGCAAGATAGGGGGTAATTTACTGTTATTCACACATAGGAAGTCTCATACTGCCTTTCAACTGGTACCAAAATCGGTGACCTTGAATGGCATAATGGCCGTTATTTTGCACTATTTTACCGAATTTAATACTTTAGGGCCAATTACATCACAGTCAGATGTCAGATGCCAGTCAGATGCCATACTGTTTGTGATGAAAATGTAGTCAAAGAAAAGAATCTAGTTTGAAGCAATATATGATTTATAGTGATATTCTCAGCGATTACTGAGAAAGAGTACGTTAAAGACGTACCTCCACTTGAAAGCAAACTTGTGCAACATTGTGTGGCCATCTTAGCAATAGCTCAGCTCTTGTAAAAATAAACGTTTTTCAAGCGCAGCTAACCATGGAAACCTGTTTTTGCTGAAAACTGTTTGTAATGACAGACATACAGCAACTGCAGACTGCAGCTTTCAGCAAAGCCATGTGCACAGTACACTGAGCAATAATAATGCACTAACAACATGCTGTGACCTATAACTGCAACTGATGAATAACATAACATACATACCTGAACCAGATATGAGAACAGCAACACGCTTCTTAGGTGGACAACTATGTGCATTCAGCGACATGACACCATTAATGTGACGAGTTAGTTCTGAACGACTTGGCTGAAATGAGTTCCTAAGTGCCGCAGTTAGACCAGCTATCTTTACCTTCTCAACGTCACCTAAAATAAAGTACAAGTCACACAGACACAGCAAAAACACGACTAACATTGATAACAATGAACCATTATAAACACATCACATAGAACAACACATGTGAATGCTGCCAATAAACCATTACAATACAATCCGTTGTATCTTGTACATACAGACACGTAGTACATGACGAGTTGGGTACACACCTCTATTTAGACTGACCACTGAGCCAATGACTGCAGCCTCACGCAGCAGACCAAGCACTGCTGAGACGTTCTGATTGCTCGTAATTAGTACAAAACCAATTCCACAGTTAAACGTGCGACTCATTTCAGCTGTGCTTACACCACCCTACACAACATCCAACTCTGAATACATCTTGCACATAATCACGACATGAAAAATTTCACTTTGTTCCCAAATCAGCAAATTAAGTTCAAGAAAAATAATGCAACAAAACAGCTTGCATGCAACATTCACTAATAACAGCAATAAATCTACATGTTTTTTTAAACATTACATTACAGAACTACAAATCAAAAACATTTTTTTGGTAAATTTTAAAACATATATAGAGAATTGCAACCTACTTACTGTGCAATCATGCAATATGCATATACACCATATGCTCAGTTATGTCAGTTTTTGCTCCTGTATGAATGTCAATATTTCAAACCTTTTCATTGAGAATAATGAGAAATACTAGTGATTAATAGCAACTAAAATATTAGTGATTAATAGCAACTGACATCCTATCTCGTACCGTTTCGGAGATATCGCAGCTTATTGTTCAAATTTTGGACACTTTGTGTTTTTTGAACCACCCTTTGGGAGGCTTAGGGACAACGTAGAATGTTCATCTCGGGCTCATTCGAAAGTGCATAGTGGACTTCCTATTAGGGATAATTTACCTTTTTGCGCTAGATATTACGCTTGAGGTGCTACGGGCGAAAATAGATTAAAAAATCAGCAATTTCGCTCTAACGCAGTCGGTCTGACCAAAAATTTTAGGTAGAAGGGGATGTTCCCACCAATAATTTTTGCATGGATAGTTAGGCCTTACAACTTCGCTGCTGACAGTTTTCACACAAAGAAACTTTGTAGCAGACTTTCTTCAAGCAAAGTGCGACTTTAGATGAAAAACGGCCGTTTTTTTGTTTTTGAGCCCCCTTTGGGGGACTTAGGTGCAACGTAGGATGATCATCTTAGGCTCATTGGAACGTGCATAGTGGACTTCCTATTAGTGTTAATTGAACCTTTTTCGCTAGGTGTTACGGCTGTGGCGATACGAGCGATTATTGGTTCAAAATTGGCGATTTCGCTCCAATGGCGGTAAGTTGACCCAAAATTTAGGGTAAATGGTCTTTCGTATGGTGTAAACATCTGGACTGATTTTTCTTTCGTTTTGTCACAATTCACGCGTTTGATGGACGGACGGACAGACAGACGGACAGAATTCTCATCGTAAGAACGCGTCTGCATTCCATGCAGCACGGTAAAAATGGCATTTTAACAGTGTTGCGGAAAAAATGATCCATGTTGCAAAAAAAACACCAGCAGAGTCTACTGGCATTGGGAAAGTGGCACTGTCAATCAGATGAAAGAGTGTTACAGCACATGCTACAGCACTGTAGCACACAAATACCATCTGTGAGATCCAGCCAAACACTGGAGGAACTGTCCATGAATTAGCATCAAGATGAACAGCGACAGAGTCTGGCAAAACACGGACAACGTTGCCTGGTAAACCACCACCAGTAATGTGAGCTGCTGCCTTCACTAATCCTGATCTCAATGCTGCCAGAGTACTGCTAACATAGATTCTTGTTGGTGTCAACAGACTTTTGCCTGCAGACAAATAACACGTCATCAAAATCTCACCAGCATATTACAGTCATTATTCTAACCACTTCATGCTGTTAAGACAATACTCCTCAGGCTCTGAAACACACCTGTCAGTCATTGTCATGTCATGGCTAATATAGCCAGATCAATGATCGTCACTCACCAGTCGACATACTAGTGAAACCAACCTTGACTGAACAGTCAGGAAATTTAACAGCTGCTAACAACTATAACTATCAGACACCTGTTCTAACCTAATCCTTTTCAAGAATACATGTACACTAAACTTTTCTCCAATTAAGTTTTCCAAAATGAGTGCAAATAAACTTTTTTTTTAATTTTAACATCATCATTGAAACTGCAATCACAAAAGCAACAAAAGCAGCAGAATGCTAAACAGTGACTGTTACCAAGTGTCTTGTCAGGTTCAAACGGTGACAAATCATTGTAACTCAGTGAACGCTGATCAATAACTGCACGGACAAGACTGAAGCCATTGCTATGTAAGCCACTTGATGGCAGCCCAATCACAACATCGCCAGCAGCTATGTGGCTTGTTTGTGGTAGGTATTGGCCACGTTCCACAGCGCCAACCACAAAGCCACTCACTTCAAACTCAGCCGACTTGTACGTGCCGGGCATTTCCGCTGTCTCACCTCCTGACACACGAGTCACCAAATTTCCAGTTACACTTTCACCTTTGAAGTGCCACGTATTATAGTAGATCTGTGTTTTACTTCTTATTAGTCCAGTTTCAGTACTGTAATGTAATAATTTACTCACTCGTGGTATACACATATCTGTTGAAAGCATCTATCAAAACTTGAACAGTTAAAAACAGGAGCAACAGCTGTTCATATTTAGTTGTAAGCATACATCAGTACCATAAGGGCATTATGAAACTATTACTCAATGATAATGGTATTCGCATGTAACAAAATGTAACAAAGAGAGGTCTAAATTTTAAAAAAACTAACTTCAACTGTTTTCAACATCAAATTACAGTCTTATGCTAAATTTACGTGACAACGCCTCATTACAAAGCCGAGCTAACCAGTGAATACACTATGAATGAAAAGCAATAACAAACCAATAAGTGCACAGCCGGCCATCTGGCAGCCATGAGATATACTTGAGATGACACGGTATGCAACATCAACATTGAGCTTGGAACATGAGAAACAGTCGAGAAAGAAGAGAGGTTCAGCAGCGTGACAGAGAACATCATTGACTGACATTGCAACCAGGTCAATACCAACTGAGTCATACCAACCGACTGTATGTGATATCTACAAAAACAACTAGGTACAAATTACACAGCATATCAGAACTGACTTACTAATGATATTACTGTAACTCATGCATCAGTTTCACTACCAAGATCACATACAGTGTGTAGGTAGATGCTTATGATCCATCAATTACTGTTTTCGTTCCTGTGATTGAACATTCGCCTCAATCATCATCAGGCCCCTGTCACTACCTCACATCAGAACTGGGCGACAAAATGCAGCCCCGTCTTACTACTAAAACTAGTTCAGCAACTGTTCTGTTTCTACCATAAACACAAATGTGGAATATGCAATCAGTATAAAAACATTCTGTAGCTAAACAAAACATACCAGAACACTTTATACAGTACTACTAAATACATTAAAAATTTACAGACTACATTGCTACATGCATGCAAATCATTACCACGGCCAAAACTGAATGAGTGAATCACACCTGGAGTTTAGTGCCGACACCATCAGTACCAGAGACGAGCACAGGATCAACATATCCACATGACTTGAGATCAAACAGCCCTCCAAACTGACCGAGATCTGGGTCACAGCCACGACGGCGCGTTGCCTTCGTAACAGACTTAATTCTATCAATCAGTTGATCACCAGCAGCAATATTCACCCCAGCTGATGCATAGGTTAACCTACCAGAGACGGGCACTCGCATACATAAACCTGTGACACTCACGTCAACCTACGACAGGCAGGCACTCATTTGCACTCTTTCACTTTCATAAATTATATATATTATTCATACATAATTATTCATAAATTACTCCTTAAAGCACTACCAGTGACAACTTTGTATCCGTAATAGCGCCATTTTATTTCATATATTACTTTTTATGTCTATATTTTGTACATATGCTATAGGTGCTTCTGGTTTCACGTAATAATTGTCACTTATATTCTATAATTGTATTTGTGTTTGTACGAGTATTAGTATTATTTGTATTTTATTTGCATGTCATATGTAACTAATCTAGCCTTATGGCTACAATATTTCAATAAACTTACTTACTTTTTACTTACTTACTTTTACCCAGATATACTGGACAATGCGCATTAAACAGCTGTGCGTTTGTGTGATGCTGGTGATACGACTCCGCAGAATCTGGCAGTTCGTCCGGTTGAGCACAGTTCACTACAGGTGCCCGGCCGCATGCGTTTAGTTCCGATTCACGCCATCACTATTATGTATGTATCGCATTTTTATGCACTGTCGATACTCGACCGCGTTATCGCTGTGACTGGGACGAAACTGTCGAATATATGTTACTGTATTCCACTCAAGTGGGGATACTGGTTACAGCACAGCAACGTCCGGTCCGCAACATGTCGCTCGCGAAATGTTGCCGGAACGATTTTCGATGCCACCGTTTCACTACTAGCTCGATAATCATCCGCCGCACTTCAACCTACAAAATGCAGCAAATCATTACCAATCGTTACAGGGTTTTGCTCCGAACTTCCTAGGAGAGGGGAAAAGAAGAGATTAAGACAGGAAGATAGCGGATAGGAAAGGAAAAAGATAAGTTACAGCAAATGATGCGACGGAAGAGGAGAGAAGAGGAGAAAGGGGTGGAAAGGAAGGGACATTCTGCCCCCACGTCTCAATATCTTTTACCACTGTTTCAGTCTGTTTGCTTTGGTATGCTGCATTGTTGACATTTAATGTGTCCAGTTAGCATTGCTGCCGCCGCCACACCGCGCTGCTTGATCCGCAATAACGTAACGCAGTTACCGACACGTGCTTAAGTAAGTAATAAGTAAATGATTTATATAGCGCCGAAGTCTTAGAAGAATCAGGGCACGTGGACAAAGATATTCTAGGCAAGGTGGGCAGCTGAAGTTGGGTAGGTTGACTGAAAGTAAAATGTCTTTAGATTGCGTCTAAAAGTGGGAAGCGAGTGAGATTCGCGGATGCTGACAGGTAATGAATTCCAGACTCTGGGAGTCTGTGTGTAAGTGTACTACTTACAGCCTTGGTCTGTTCTAACTTCTAAGTGAGAAAACTGTTATGTACAAATGAAGTAATTTTCCTTCTGGATGCTTGGAATTACTAGCCTTCGGCAAGGTTTGCAACTGTCTGAGTATAGACCTGGGAGTCACTTGGGTTTGCGTTCATGACTTGACTTCGCACCAAAACGACTTGAAAGTCGACTAAGTCACCACCTCATCACTCGACTTGACTTGAAGTTTTTTGCAATTGTTTGAGTACTTTCCTGTTTCATTGTATAGTGTTGTCTGTATACTCGGCGGTGCAGTGTCTATGGGAACGGCGACGAGTTTGACGGACCACATCCAATGGCGCTCAACTACAAGCAGATCGGCCACTATGACGTGATTCTGAAACTGGTCGGAGAGAAAGTCACCTCGCTTATCGGCGCTCCACGAGCGTATGTACGCACTCGCTCCACGTAATCAATTGTTCACGCAAGATCTTGACTAGCGGGATCTTTTGGGTGTTAAAACCTCTCCCGGAAATAAAAAGTAAAACAAAATAATCACGTAGAATTTAGCTATGGACTACACGGCAACACATTCAGAAACCACCACATTTGCTTCAATTTATAGATTTCGCTTAATATAAATAGGACGACATTTGCAGCTCCCAGACAGTGGCGTCACTAGAGTGCATGGGTGACACCCAGGGCGGCAACAGTACTGAGGGTGTCCAGTGATGGGTAATTGTAAAAACTAATTGTAATTGCTAGTTAATTAATTAGTTGTTCTGGTAATTGTAATTGTAATTAATTAGTTAAGCGTTTTTACCT
>Ga0209562_1000786_pt1 | contig 11363 bp, 11 predicted proteins | sample WorMetvacBELIZE2_FD_187399 | JGI IMG/M metagenome (GOLD analysis project Ga0209562, IMG submission 187399) | Marine gutless worms symbiont microbial communities from Max Planck institute for Marine Microbiology, Germany - Olavius vacuus BELIZE.2... | ecosystem: Host-associated > Annelida >...
GGGAAAAGGGAAAGGGAAGGAAGGGACCCCCAAGGTTTGGTTGACACCCCCCCATGTTCGAAATCCTGAAAAATACCCTGCCGTAGCGCCAGCTATAGAGATACGTTTGCGGGTGCAAGCGGTTAAACTCCAATGACACGGGATTTGGCTATAAAATTTAGAACTTGAAATTAAATTGACGGCTAAAAAAGAGCAGAGACATGCTGATAAAGAAGGCTGATAAAGAGAAATTACAGGCACTATTGGCAGATGAAATAGAAAAGAGGAAATTGAAACATGATAAGTGGAAAGCAAAACTGGATCTGCGGAAAGCTGAAGTGAATCTTCACCAAACACATTCTGATGAAGATATTGAGTATTTGAGTTGCGTAAGTTGGAATATAACCGGGTGTCTGAAAAAGATAAACTTCATGATAAACATGAAGAGTCCTTAATTAATCAAACGAAACGTTACGGTGACATGTTAAAGCGTGTTATACCCAATATGCCATCTGACCCTGCGGACCTAGTGTCATGGTGGGATAACTGTGAGCACATACGGGATATGTATGATATTCCGAATCGGACTTGTTTGTTGTTGCCCTTCCTAACACCCAAAGCTAAAACCGTTGTTAGCCGTATGAAATCGGAAGATATGGGAAACGTTGATTGCATCAAGAACTTCATGATGCGAGAGTTTAAACTCACCAGTCGCGTGTATCGTGTGAAACTCATCACCGCCACACGTAATCAGGATGAAACGCATGCATTGTTTGCTACTAGACTGAAAAGCATGTGGGACTCATACATGCGGAGTTGTGAGTGTGGAACCTATAAAAATTGTAGACCTTGTTGCTGCAGACCGGTTAAGAGATTCTCTTAGCGGTCCCCCCTCCCGTGTGGGTCCGGGGTGTGTGTTGTGTCCAACAATAGACCCACTCCGTTTCCTGGCTGGATGTCGTAGGAGGCGACTAAACCAGGGCTTAGTTGTAGCTTTAGGTTTTTCTCATTGTTAGATAGGGCATGTTTTGTGTTATTTTTTTCGGTTTATGGGTGCATGCTTTGTTTAGTTCGTTATCTTTTTGTTATCAGTACCAGTGTAATTGATTGCCTAGGGCAGATTCGTCCCCGAAATGACCTATTATGTGTAGAGTGGGACGTTAAACCTTGCTCAACTCAACTCAACTCAACTTTAGTCTTAGCGGTCTGTGTCTGAAATACGTTCTGGCTAATGAAGGAAGCAAGATGCTTACCACTGACAATTGACTGCGCTTGCAGACAATGATTCAAATTATACACCAGATGGCAAATATCGTGGTAACACTGTAACACATTATAAGGGGTTTGTGTCAACTAATGGAAATCACAAACCTGAGTTTTTGCGCGTTGCACCTCCCAAACCATCACAATCTAATTTTTCACGGCCTTTGAGCCAGGCTGATATGCGATCAACACGGTTGGGTGTAAGTTCTGGTGTTAAGAATAGCCCAATTGATAAGGGGACTGGACCCCGTCCACAGCGAAAGTGCTGGATTTGTCAGTCAACTAACCAAGTACAGTCAGCTTGTCCTGACAAGGGTCAAAGAAATAATCAGGGTGGTCGATTTTCAGTTCCGCCAGCGCAAGTTAAGGCCTGCACAGTTACAGAGCCTGCATACTCAGGTCACACGGTAGTGGATGATGAAGAAGTCGCAGTAATGAACGTACAAGTCAACCACTGTGTTGCGGAGTAATTTGGTAAACATTCTGCTTCGTTGGTTAATAATAATAATAATGAGATGGCCAATGACTTTGATGTCAAAGGACCAGTGACACTGAAAGTTGGGTTGCATGCACCGCAAACAGATTTCATCAGCGGAACCTGTGATTGGTTCTGAAAACAGAAAACCAGAGTTCGATAACTCTAGCGGTAGAATTGATAGTTCTACGCTTGATAGAGCTAGTTGTTCTAATTTTGTGCGTACTTCTCAGTTGACTCATTGTCATGTGTATGTGGAGAATAGCGGGCCGATTAAATGTTGGTAGAGTCAGGCTCTGAGTTTTCTATAGCTAAGCGTTCGATGGTTGACAAGATCAAGATCAAGCCGTATGCCAACTAAGTAGGTCAGATCAAACTTCAGGGTATGTTTGGTGAGCCTGTAGTTGCTGAGTTGATTAATTTGTAAGTCGCTTTGGTGTGGTGTTACAAAATACTTTTTGGCATCGTTGAGACACCAACTGAGGTTTTTTTCGTGTGCAGTACGTATGCTTCAACTAGGGGTCACCAATACAAATTATCTAAGAAACCCTTTGTTTCACGCACACTGGCAAACTTTTTTTGCGAACGTATGGTAAATGCATGGAACTTTCTCCCAGACTCTGTTGATTTTAGTTCCCTCTCCCATTTCAAGCGCTCAGTCCTCAAGGTCAACTTTTCTAGATTTCTCAAGTGTTTTTGAGGTGCTTTTATGATGTGTTTTATACTCTGATTGTTTAATATTTTTTTGTGGTTTTTTCTTAAAGGCCACCGTAAGAGCTTGTTGCCTGAGCCTGGTGAGTCTTGTTTAGTATGTTCTTAGTTTTGTACTGCCCACTGTATCTATGTCGCTGAACAAATAAATGAATGAATGAATGAAAACGATAGTGATTCTAACTCTAATCTCATGCCTGTGACATTTGCGGCAGCAGATACTATGGTGCAAGACTGTGACTTGGTTATGCCTGTCGAGATACTTCAAGAATTGAAGGCACATGCTGTTTCTTGTAGGTCTGTGCATAACTTGGCAGTGACCCGTAGTCAGTCCAATGCACAGCAGGCCCATCGTTCTGGGCAAATTGATAACACATTAATTGCCAGTGATTAAACTGGGGGTGATAGTCATGCTGACCCAGTAGATGATCGTGATGAATCGAACTCTCAACAGAGCAGGTTGTAGATTTGACAACAGATAAAAGTAATGATTGTGTGAGTGTAGATAACCCTGTGATATAGTAGTCGAGGGTGGTGATCGTCACATCCTGATTGCTGAACAAAAGACCGACACAACACTTGACCCTTACTGGTGTATGGCGGCTCAGAATAAGGGTGGCATATTTGTTGAAAATGGTGTCATCATCATCATTGTGAGGACTCCTATTTGCACTAAGCTGAAACTTGTGCTCCTACGGTTGTTCGTAGCGTGCTAATAGCTGAAACAGGAGTTCTCTGGGTTCTTACTGGGATATCCCTAGAATCTTCGCTATCGACTGTAGGTGGTATAGGCTATCACTGTTGCGTGAGATAGGCCTACGACTATAGCAACGACACTGTGAATGAATATAATATAAAATATAATGCAAACCGAGCGAACTATTCATCAGTACAGTCAGTTCTGCGACTGAACACGCCTAATGTCTCTTACGCCATACACAGTTGCCAACTACTCAACTCTAGACTCTCTCTACACACAAGTCAACTGACAAATAACTGACCGACGTCTAGCAGTCAACTCAGCCTAGGTACACCACTCGCTACTACTCACAGCGACTCAAAATATACATAAATACTTAACTCCTCGCTGTCGGCGACTACAGCGTCAACTCAGAAACATGGCACACTCTCGGTGGCACTCATAGCACCAAAACTCCCCATCTACAGTTGCAACTCAAAATCTCATCTCACACGACTACTCCAGTGCGGGCAAACACTCTCAAAACTCTCGTGGCGGTAGTGGTTAGGATACGCCCGCCAACCTATTTAAATCTCAACATTCCCACGCCGGCATACTAAGAACGACTCGGAGTGGGTGTTTCGCGTGATATAATTAGCTGCGACCCCCGCAACACGCCCACTATTGGTTAGCCGCCCGGGTGGGGCAGGTGGACTAAAACGCGGCCGGCTGCGATTGGCCGCCTCGCCAACCTGACCTAGATCGCAGCGCAGGGTGAGGTACTACCAAGTAACAACCGCTCACCCAGGCACGCTGAATACAACCACTCAAATACATCACCATGCGGTTTAGGCAGGGAGGGTCCTGACAATCATCATCATCAACGAATTTCATCGCGACGCAAGTCTTAAAACAAAACTTCAGGACCGAATGAAAGAGTGAGGTTCAATTTCTTATGGCCTGGCATGAAGCAAGATCACATTACGTCAAATACATCTTCTTGTGAACCTTGTCGGTTAAGGGCTGGAGTCAGACGTTCTGATCATGTACCTATCACACCTGTAGTGAGGCCTACAGTTCCGTTTGTGATGTGTCATGTGGACGTGATTGGTCTAATTGACCCTCCTGCAAAAGGTTATCGTTGGTTGCTATGTGTGGTTGATGACTGTACACGCTGGCCAGCTGGACAGCAAAAGCAACTTGTGATGCTTTCATGGAATTGTTTTCTATAACTGGTTTTAGTCTGGTTGGCCTGAAATTATCAACACCGACCAAGGATCAAACTTTTGTAGTGGCCTATAAGTAGAGAATTTCTGTCTCGAATGGGCGTTTCACCAAGGGTCAATTCTCCATATGATTGGGAGGCATAGGGATTAGTGGAGTGTTTTAACAGCGCATTTAAAAATATGCTGCATCACGCTATACGTGAATATTGTCGTCAGTGGCACCGGGTGGTCCCGTGCTTAGCCTGGGCACCGAAATTCCCAACAGCACCACATCTGTGTCTCCTCACTTTTTGTTATTCGGACGCATTCCTCGAGGTCCACTTTCTATCTTGAAAGAGTCATGGATGGGGTATAGGGATCATAATGCAGATTTGAGCAAACCGATCGATAAATATGTGCAAGACTTAGAAACCGACATGCGTAATGTAGAACGATAGGGCTATGCGCGAGAACATGCATGTGGTGCACAGCAGAAGTATGCTAAATATTACAATGCACTCGCGAAGGATAAGTCTTTTCCGATTGGTGAGCAAGTTGTAGTTCTAGAGAAAGACTCTACACACAAAACATTTGCACACTGGAAACAAGGTAAGATTGTCCGCATAAGATTCACCTTACTGTCCTTACAGCTATGATGTAGAGATGCCTGATGGCGCATATAGGCAATTACATGCAAACAAACTGCGTAAACTGGTCTCTCGTGTTCAGCATGTAGGGGTGATAAGTGATCAGGATACAGACTTTGGTCCTGTTGAGTGTGCACCAGTTCCTGAGAATGTAATGCAATTCACTCGTCCAAGTGATAGGCTTGATAAGTCAAAACTGAGCCATTTGAGTACAGAACAGCAAGAGACATTGCTATCTGTTATTGATGAATTTCACAATGTCTTTTGTGACTCTCCTGGGTACTGTGACGCTGTGGAACGTGAGATCCACGTCACACCTGATTTTAAGCCACGTCTGACACGTGCATACTGAAACAAAAGATTGAACGTTAGGTAGACGAATTATCGAAACTCGGCTTTATCACACCATCCAATGGCCCAATGGCTAGTGGTGTTATATGTGTAGTAAAACCTGACAAAATTCGTATGGCCTGTGACTATAGGTATGTAAATGCATACACTATTGGCGATGCTTTTCCCATGCGTAATCTGTCTGATGTTATGCTTCGTGTGGGCAAAGGAAGCTTCATAACAGTGGCAGATGCCTAATCTGGATACTGGCAGCTTAACGTAAGACGTGAGCATCGTTCGCTCACTGCATTTGCAACACACCATGGGTTATGGAAGTGGACCCGTATGCCGTTTGGTTTGAAAGGGACAGGAAACACTTTTGTTCCGGCGGTACAAACCATCTTGCAGCCGATACGAGATTACAGTGATTCGTATGTTGATGACCTGGCCATTGAGTGATGATGTCCAAAGCCATTTGATCCATTTCAGGCGTTTCTTGAGGTCATGAGAAGGGCAGGTTTGACCTTGAGCATCAAGAAGTGTAGCTTTGTTCAGCAAGAGGGGAAATACTTACGACACATTATTGACAGTGGTAAACATCGTCCTGATCCAGATCGTCTGCGTATGGTGGAGGAAATGAAAGTTCCTACTACCAAAAACAGCTGCGGCGTTTGATGGGTCTATTCAACTATTATGGGTCGTATGTAAAGAATTTTGCTATGATAGCACAGCCATTGACAGATAAGACTGCTGCTCGCAAGCCTATGACGCTCGATTGGGATGAAAATGAACAATTTGCGTTTGACGACTTGCGACAGAAAATCTGTCAGGCGCCAGTTTGGGAAGTGCCACAGCCTGGTAAACCTTTCATGCTTTATACTGATACTTCGGCTATCGCCGTCGGCTGTCAGGTGGCTCAGTGTGATGAAGATGGTGATGAACACCCAGTTGCATATGCTAGCTCGAAGCTTACTGTCACACAGTGTAACTGGGCCGTCAATGAGCGTGAGGCCTATGCAATTGTGTGGGCGTTAGGTCGTTTTCGTAACATTATGTTTGGTGCACCATTTGTGGTATTTTGCGACCACAACCCGCTCAAATATCTTACTGCGAGTGCCTCCAAAAGTGCCAAACTGACCAGATGATCCCTGGCCTTACAGGAGTATGATTTAAATATTGAGTATCTAAGGGGCGCATCGAACAAAGTGGCTGATTGTTTGTCTCGATTAGGTTGTGATGAGCAGACCTGAACGACGTTGAATGCATTGTCTGGTCGATGACAATTTTATGTTTCTGTAAATACATTTGCAATGCAATAAGTACTGTGCTACAACAAAAGTCAGTAATGTTCATATTTCCTTTTGCTAAGTACCCGGTACATGTAAGGTCTGCTATGTGTGCTGATTGATGTAGTTTCAGTTAATGTAGGTCGAGTGGGTAATCTAATTAACCCTTGGCAGCGTTGAGTTTATGCATGGCTACAGTAGGAAGTAGCTGCGATGTGTTGTGGGTTTGTGTGTTGCTATACGACGGTGATGTGCTGGCAAGGTGGCTCCAACGTGACGACTTCAACGACGACGTTATCGACGACGTGGCGACGATGTTCACGGCAATATCGACGGCGACATCGGCCTCATACAGCTGTGCAGTGCTCCACCACGTCAAGAAGTCGACGACATGACTCTGTCAACTCAAGCCGCTACTTTTTCATCCCCGACGGAGTTGTGTCACCGTCGAGTGACTTGAAAAATCCGTAACAGCAGCGGGCGTGACCGATAGGAGAGTCGAGGTCGCCTGCAGGGGCAGACATGACGTTGACGATAGAACAGTAAAGACGTCGACGTCGGATCAACACGATATATATTACAGTAAAGCGTAATTTTTCGTTTAATAAAAAGTGTGATCACTGAGTCCACGATGTGGTTCTGACATTAATACTATAGCCAGTCTCTTTTGACTACAGGAAACAAGTGTTAAAGAAGAGCAGATGACGACAACTTTGCATTATAAAGCAGAAACTTCTTTACCACTTCATGCAGACTACTGATAATATATATATATATATATTATCAAAACTGATATACGGTACATGTATTTAGCATCACTATGATTCAATAACATTTGGAATGACCTTTAAGCTGAAAATTTACTTGATATCATTTCCCGCAAGATTGCCTAAAATCCTTCCTCAAGATTTTTCATGGACCATTTGCTCCAACGTTTGAATGGTGTAGACGCCCCTGTATGACATTTTGAAAAACAAACTTCGAAGGTCAAACTGGTTGTTAAAAGTAGCAACCAGATCCATTTTTAATTCAAATCTCACACACTGTATGAATGTCAGGCTGATGGAACGCAGCAGAGCAGCGAAAGCGTGGCAATGGTTGTTACAACGACTGAAGGTGAAGTCTTACCTCCAGAAGTTCAGAAAGGCAAGGCTAAGGCATGAACCGGCACTTTAATGATGCATGTGATAGGCTATGCCAAGTGTTTGCCATGCACCAAATTCTGATCTTGTATCATTGTATGATGAAGAGTATATATACATATAGGCCTACTGGTCATACTAATGTAGGCCTATATTATTAATAATTAATTATAATTAACACTTTTTCTGGGCTTATAGCTAGTTCGATCACTGCCAGTTACATTTTAAAGTATTTTTCTCGACTTGAATAGGCTATACTGAATGCTTTATGAAGCACGTCTGCATTAGCTTTAGGGAATGCAACCCGGGTACCCGAAAACCCAGGTAACCCTGCCGTTTTCAAACCCGTAAACACGGGTTTGTGTGCGGGCAAAACCCGGGTTTGACGGGTTTAATTTCGGGTGTCAGTACACACAGAATACTTATTCTACAGCTCGTGTACTCATATTTGCAGTCAATCCCCCCGACATCGGTATTTGGTTTGAAGCGGAGCGTGCTTTTTTTGCGCTGCAGTGCAGGATACTTTGTACAAAGATTCGTTCACGCCTCAGTGACACTACACTAGATACACCATGCAAACAAATTCTGCTCAACGGCTGGATTTGTTTGCATGGTGTGTTAGGCTAAGTCGGTTTTCGAACGCACTTAAAATCATTACACTTTCATTCATTTCAATTCATTACTTTATGCTTTCTGCGCAGCTATTATCGCAAGTAGGAAATAGGCCTACATCCCTTATGTACATTGTAGATGTAGGCCTCGCTTACAGAGATTGTATATCTGGCAATTTGTCAATCAACATAGGCCATTATTACTACAGGCCTAGAGTGTAGCTTCGTATTGGTCCTGCAGCACTGTCTCTGTGGTATGACCATGATATGAATCTTCTCACATCAAACATCCCTTCTCTACACTGGCTTAAAATTAGCGGACGTGTCCAAAAAGGTCGTGCTGGAGCTGGACTCATTTGGAACAATGATCGTTGGACTGTTGGACATAAAACTGAAAGGACAGTTACAGTTTTTGTGTAATGTACACAATATCATATTCTTATGAGCTCATGCTGTTTTAACTTAGGCTACTTCCATCAGCCATCTAACTGCCGGCCGCCGTGTAGCTTGCTTACAGTCCACGCCTTGCGTCTTCGCGAGTCTACCTCTGACAAGTGACCACTTCCTGTAGACCTACAGTAACTACCGGCCAGCCGCCGGACTGACATAATCATAAACTCGGGTACACGGGTTTGGAGGCCGTCAAACCCGTAAACCCGGGTTTGAAAAATACCCCCGGGGGGTTTGCATTCCCTAATTAGCTTACATTGTGCCATTGTAGTGTAATAATTAGAGCTGCGCTTCACAAAAAGGTAGCGCTATCGTGTAACTTGATATTATTTTGAAGATCTTCGCACACGTGCCCTTGTCACCAAGCAGTATGAGTTGGTACCAACCAAAAACAGCGGAAATGCGCTTAGGTTTTTCCTACTGGCATAGTGTAGCTTCGTATTGGTCCTGCAGCACTGTCTCTGTGGTATGACCATGATATGAATCTTCTCACATCAAACATCACTTCTCTACACTGGCTTAAAATTAGCGGACGTGTCCAGTACGAGCTTCTTTCTCCTGTGTACAAACTTACACAGTCATCACCTGCTCGACCACAATCCTGCTCTTTCTGAAAGTCACAAATCCCATAATTTATAGGCATAGGCGTATTGCAGATGGATACGGGAGGGGTGCTGCAGTTACTAAATTTCCGACGAAATATTTTCGTATAGTATAGTAGTAGTATATTTATTTCAGCAAAGCAGACAAAACAGACAATTTCAACATAATAAGTTTAACAAAGACAGGCAACCAGAAGGGCAAATGCCCATCATGCTGGCCACCTGCAGAAACAGAATTACGCATAGAGAGTGGGGCGGGAAATGTGGAGGGGTATCCCCCTCCTTAGCCGACTAGGGGACTGGGGAGCGTCATGAGCTCCCCCAGCGGGGTCCGGGGCAGAGCCCCGGCCGCCAACGCATTTTTGGCATATATGAGGTTCACAGAACACTTCTGGTAGAGAGAACAGTGTTACTATACTGAATGGTGTGCAAAGCCCAGAAAGCGACATGTTCATATGAAAGAGTGCGTTTTTGTAGAGATATGTTATGAAAATTTCTGACCGACGCCTAACAATTTCCGACAGTCTAAAAATTTCTGACTTCTCCAACAGCTTGGGGGTGCTGCAGCACCCCCAAGCACCCCCAGCAATACGCCTATATTTATAGGCCTCGTCACTTTGTCTCTGGAATCAACTTTCCGATTCATTTCGCCAGTCTCTTGAAATTCAGTCTGTCTCCACTTTCACCCCATTTCTGTTGAAATTCAGTTGAAATTGGAATCGAAACGAGGTTATTGAACTATAATGCTATTGGCGCAGCCATGGTTCTTCATTATCCTACACCAGTCATATCATCGTCCATTATTACAGCGCGTCCGCAGTGCTCGTATGCAAACTGCTGCAATAGCCATCTGTCATCTGTCTGTACGTCCGTCCGTCTGTCCGTCCGTCACATTCCGGTGTTTTGTCCAGACGAATGAAGATACTATCGTGCGCTTTTCATCGTCCGGTAGGACTATCATTCTAGTTTCTGGAGAGGTGAAGTTTAGCCGGATATTCGCAGGGGTTACCCCAGCGATGGCGTTAAAGTGAAGCGACCCCCTGTCGCTAGCGAAAATATGACCAATAGGCCTAATAAGCCCAGTGTTTCAGCTAACACCCCAAGATCCACGGGAAATAGGATAAGCCAGGGGCACTGAGATCGCGACGCCAAAGGCGTCGAGGAGGTGGGCTCCCCTCCCCAGCCGACGGGGTCTGGGGGAGCGTCGTAAGTTTCCCCAGCGGGGTCCGGGGTGGAGCCCCAACCAAAAACGATTTTGGTGCATTTAAAGCATCACAGAATGCTCCTCGTTGCGCTGTTTGAGGTCAATTAACCTCCTGTCAGCCTGTCAGAGATGTCTATTAAAAGGAAAATCAACCTGAAAATCAATTTAAAACGACGTGCACATAACGGCAGTCTTTAGGCGCATAGTATTGGTTTCGTTGTTTCCTTCAAACCATGCGTGCTCTTAGGATTTTTTTCCAGGGGTGGGCAAATTAGGGGTCTGAGAACGAAAGTTTCCCAGCGGGGTCCAGGGATGAATGAGCTCCGGTGGGGTCTGGGGCGAAGCAGACGATAGATAATGAAAATAATGCATAAATAATTCGTATACTGAGCATTCTGCTGTAACTAGTAATGCACATAAAAACTTTGCAACATTTCCAGAGAGGGCAAGTGCCCCCTTGCCTATGCCTGCGGGCACCCCTGCTTCAAACCAATACCTATGTCAGTTTAGCTCAACTATAGCGAATATAAAACGCTGAGCGTTTTATAATCATCATTAAATCTCATCTTCATTAGATCCTCATTAAATCACACGCTGGCACGGTAGTGCCAGAGTGGCCAGAGTGTTTTAAGGACGACAACGCAAGTCAATGGAAAAGTGGGAAATTCGACCCCCGCTCCCTCAAAAACTCCCGAACCGATCGTCACCTAAATTTGCATGGGTGATTACGTCGTGGATCCCTACCCCCATGCAAAATTTCATCAAGATATCATTACCCC
>Ga0209562_1000787_pt1 | contig 11361 bp, 9 predicted proteins | sample WorMetvacBELIZE2_FD_187399 | JGI IMG/M metagenome (GOLD analysis project Ga0209562, IMG submission 187399) | Marine gutless worms symbiont microbial communities from Max Planck institute for Marine Microbiology, Germany - Olavius vacuus BELIZE.2... | ecosystem: Host-associated > Annelida >...
TCACAATGCACGCGTTTGACAGACGGACGGACAGACGGACAGACAGACAGAATTCCCATCGCTATACCGCGACTGCATTCCATGCAGCGCGGTAAAAACTGCATAACTGTGCATTACACATGTTTAGCTAACAATCAGCTTAGCATAACTAACATTAGCCAATGACAACAAGTACACAGCCAAAAACATGTTCAAACAGAACACTCCACAGAAGTTATATACACCATAAAGTAATTTTAGGAAATATGTAACAGTTGAGCATATAACACCATGGCTAATGTTATTACGTATTTTGTAGACGACTAGATGGTAAATCTCTTGTAGAGATGCAGTGTTCAAGTTCTTGAATTTGAAGACAATAATCTGCATTCATCTGTTCTATCCTCTGCACTTCATCTTTCTGTAAAACAACCATGCAGCAAATATACAGTGGCCCAGAGAAAAACTGTACAAAGTTTAATGCATCATTACTTTGCAACCATTCGCCGCAGAATGACATGCTTTGCACGAAAATGCACAGAAATTAACTGGTAAGACAAAGAGAGGGCAGATTTTGGATACTGTGATGAAATATATTATTTATTTGGCAGCTGTTATTCAGCTGGCAAAGTCTTTATTAGCAGTCAATTTTCAGCAGCCAGAATGGTCCAGTTTACATGTAGACTGAGCACGGTTTAACGTCCCAGCAAACACATTATAGGTCATATCGGGGAGTTTACATGTAGGGTGAAGTCACTGATGACATACCGTTACGCATGACATACCGTAATAGCGTTTATTAGAACATGGGCTCAGAGCCTCTGGCATCTATTAGAGGCCGGTGTTTATTCAAGACACAGCGTGCCGTTTATTAGAACACTGGCCTCAAGCCCCCGACATCTAGGACATGTATCATGATGTATGCTACGATTATGATACCGGGTATACCGTATTTAACCTGTATTCTTTTGTCACTGTCGACTAAAATTGATAGCGGAGTCAATTGGCACATTTAGTAGTGTGTAGAATGTTCTAAGCATGATTTATGTATGGGCTTTATGTGTTCTGACTGTCTGGTCTAGAGACATGGCATTTATAAGAACACAGACATCAGAACCCCCAGCATTTATTAGAAGCCGCTATTATATGAGACCCGGCATTTATTAGAAGTTCATGGTATATCCAATTCTGGCTGTTTATCACAGAATATTTAAATTGCTGACACTGAATGGAAGACAGTGATATTTGCTGAGCATTTTGGTGCATACTGCGTGATTCTGTAGCGAACGGCTACAAAATGATAGTGCATTAAACTATCTATGTTTTTTTCTGGGCTATTCTGTACACAGTTTGCTGCAGTACACATTGTGCAAAGAAACCATGTAACATGGAGATTGTGTGCTAACGACATCAAAATGCATTTCCTATAATCACTAGAGCATGGTGTATCCACATAAACTTGTAACATACAATATTCAATCTATGCATTTTCTCCAATGTTGGTGACTCATACTTTGGCAAGCTTACAGAATATGTTTGCATGAAATACAGTTCGCCCAGAAAAAAAACTGTAAATGTTTGGCAAAAAGAAACTACCACATGTATTTAAAACCAGCATTTGCACTCATTTTTGGTTAAGCAATGTAATGCAGCACAGCATTTGCTACAATAATGTCTGTCCGTCACTCACGAGTCATGCACACACAGTTAAAGATATCAAAATATGCTTTGCACCATACCATAAGATGATGTATATACTTCTTTTGGGCCAAATTTCGCAACCTGAATTCATGGGTTGTCCCTGAATGAGTGCGTTAAATGGAGACAACCTCTGATTACTGCAAAAATTTGACAAATAATCCACGATATCTTGGAAATGGTGCAAGACAGCATGTATATTACTATTATTCACATGTAGGAAGTCGCATATGGTCTTTTGGTTGGTACTAGAAGTGGTGACCTTGAATGATCTTAAATGACGTACTGACCACTATTTTGCATTATCTGACCAATTTGCCAGCTTGGTGGACAATTATTTGAAAGCACTTAAAGTTATGTTCATATTGCCTGCAACAGAAAAGTAGCCCAAAAAATCTAGCTTTTGGCAACTTATGATTTATGGCGATATTCTCAGCGGTTAATGAGTGCATCAAAGAGAGGCACCCGCAGCAAAAACTGCACTTGTGCAACTTTACACTGCCATCTCAGCAACAACTGAGCTTATGTTGTACTGGAGTCAGACCCTTTACCATACAGGGCCTCGCAGATATCTACAGAATGGACATAAAAAAAACAGACCTCCATGACGTTTGTTGATATTTCAGCAATGTGTGTGTAGATTTAAGGATGAAATTTTACGCACCTACTGTGCAAGAAAATACATAGTTTAACACCAAATTTTGTTGAAATATATCTGAAAATGATAAAATTATGCCGTTTCTACAAAGACAACCCCCAATTTCTCAGCATTCAGAGGGTGGTCTTCACCAGTACCAGGTAGTCTGTTGGTGGCTGTGACAATAGCCGGTTTGTTGGTGATGAGATGAAGATGCAGATTTAAAGATGGATAGAGTTACTCCAGATGCTCGGAGTGACCACTATTGGCAGACACAGCCATGTAGGCCGTTAAGCACTTCATGAAGTTCACCACTACTGTGTTGATGTGTTCTTGTGACAGCTCTTCCCAGACAGTCCACTGGGTGACTTGCAGCTCATGAAGCACTTCATGAAGCACTTCATGAAGTTCACCACTGCTTTGTTGATGTGTTCTTGTGACAGCTCTTCCCAGACAGTCCACTGGGTGACTTGCAGCTCATGAAGCACTTCATGAAGTTCACCATTGCAGTGTTGATGTGTTCTTGTGACAGCTCTTCCCAGACAGTCCATCGGGTGACTTGCAGCTCATGAAGCACTTCATGAAGTTCACCACTGCTGTGTTGATGTGTTCTTGTGACAGCTCTTCCCAGACAGTCCACCGGGTGACTTGCAACTCATGAAGCACTTCATGAAGTTCACCACTGCTTTGTTGATGTGTTCTTGTGACAGCTCTTCCCAGACAGTCCACCGGGTGACTTGCAGCTCATGAAGCACTTCATGAAATTCACCACTGCAGTGTTGGTGTGTTCTTGTGACAGCTCTTCTCAGACAGTCCACCGGGTGACTTGCAGCTCATGAAGCACTTCATGAAATTCACCACTGCAGTGTTGGTGTGTTCTTGTGACAGCTCTTCTCAGACAGTCCACCGGGTGACTTGCAGCTCATCAGTCGTCTTAGGCTCCGGCTGCAGTTATGCTACTTCTCCAGCATGGCGCCCCAAACATGACAGTCCAGTGGCTTCAAACCTCAACACATCATTCTTCTCAATGAACTCAGGACAGTTCATGTGCAGCCAGTTTTGCATGATGCTGGAATTCTGAGAAATGGGGATGTCCTGGGTGAAACAGCATAATTTTGTCATTTTCAGAAATATTTTAACAAAACTGGTGGTAAAGTGTACATTTTTCTTGCTTAACAGTTGTGTAAAATTTCATGCAAAAATCTGTATGCATTGCTGAAATATCAACAAAAGTCGTGTGGTGCTATTTTATGTTCACCCCATATGGTGGAGTGTGGCAGATTCAAATGTTACAGAATATGACTGCTGGCTAACCAGTCAATCATCCACATTATAATCTCACTTGATAACACAAAGGAAGATGTAAAAAAACATAAAAAGCTGATACCAACACAGTGCATATTTTCGTAAATTTCAGAGCGTCGCACGGACCAACTATCGTACATCTTCTGTGAAACTGATGTAAACACACACACACACACAAACACAAACATAAAACAATTTTGCACCTCACTGCAAGTACAGTCAAAACACTAAACAAAATGTATATGTCTTAGTGATTAAAGAATAATGGAAGACAACATTAATACTGATACTTGGAATGGGTAGCCTGGTCTGGATCCGCTACCCAAATACAGGGTACCTGGTTGATACCGAGGTCCCCAGGTAGCAGGCAATACCCACTGCACTGACTTGTAGTAATGCTTATCAGAATCAGGTGTAGCGTGAACCATAAAGTACAGATACACTGTTAGTGGTACCAGTACTAGTAGTCAGCAGATTGAGGTGTAGTGTACTGGTATATTGCCTTTGCTTACTTGATAGTTGCAACGATTTATGAGTCACATCATTTCTGCATCATTTTATTAAGGTCACCCAACATATGTTGGAAGGCCATTATGTTTTGTCTCTGTCCTTTTTTTGCCAACCGGACTCTAATCTCCAGCAAAGCTCTGTCAAAAGTATGTGACTCGTTGGGTCTTAAATCTTGCATTAAAAATTCACTCACACATTTCGCCCACCCCTCCCCCTAATTTTTACAGGAGTCAAAAGGTCTGAAATATGGCCTCAAATTCTGACCACAGTCGCCTTTGCAGCACTCTATGAAACAAAACAACATATCAGAAATATAAAACAGGCATTGGCAGCGTAGATGATTGGTCTAAATACTGACTTGGAAGTTTTGCCCATCCCTCCCCTAATTTTTACGTTGTCAAATGTACAAAATTGGACCTTGGGGCACTCTGGTCTCGAAACAAAGCAATATACTGGACATCTAAAACAAAGCTGGGGAGCATCTATCATGATCCTCTGATGTCCTCAAATTTGGTGTAGTTAGGTCTAGGGTTGTGAGTTCGGAAATTTCCGGAAATAAATTTCCGTAAATTTATTCCAATCTTTCTGGAAATTTCCGGAAATTTGTTACATATTTTTACACTTTATAGTTTTTAATTATAACCATATAAAAATAAATGATAAGCATGTTTTTTGACAAACAACTCTCCATATCATTGTGTTTTAACACAATGTTAGAAAAAAATAACTTGTTTATAGCATGGCTTCAAAGAATATCAGCTGATTCGAATGAAAATTATATACCTTATAACTTCTAGGCTTTGGCTAATATTTCCGGAAATTTCTGGAAATATTAAATTTCCAGAAAATTTACAACCCTAGTTAGGTCCACTCTACTACAAGAACTAGCGTCTAGAAATCTGCACTGGCTGGAATCAGTGCCACAAGTCTTTGACTACTGATGTTTGCAGCAAAGGCCTATTTCACTTTCAGATTCTATTTCTAGCAGGGGAGGGGTTATACACAAAATTTTCCTCATTAAGTACAATATTTGCACAAAATAATAATCAATTCACGTTATACAGCAACTGCACATCTAGTGCTGCATCTACATCAAGACTAGTACAATGAAGCTTACACGCACATGCATGTACTGTGACTGTGGATGTAATGAAACTACAGTAATTTGTTTACTGTTCAAATAAACGTACAAAAAAGGTTGTCTACTAACATAGCAGCAGAATGCTGTGAACCTAGACTAAATAGAAAACACATAAGAGGCATAATAATGACAGAGGGCAAGGAGCGACTTCAACCACTCAACTCACTTTCCCAGTACATGTCCACATTGCCTGCCACACAATGCCACCTACTTAGAAAAGTCCAATCTGGAGAAAAATGTGCCATTCCCTGTATAAAAGATAGAATAAATGATGCACTATCAGAAATCAGATAGCTCTCGACATACAATGCTTGCAAAGGTATACGAACATGTGCCTGATGTTTTCTGTTGATTTAGTAACTCGGACAAATCTGTTTCAATGCTACAAAATATATCGTAAAATACAAATATATCAATTACACAATACACATCAATAGAGTGCACAGAGATGAAGAATACCCCTTTATATAATCATATTCATTTTGCAGTGTTGTCGAAAGTAGATGACTTTGTTACACTAAGAAAGTAGATGCACATGCCGAATATTCTACTTTTAAAAAAGTAAAAGTAGTATGAAAATTTTCTACTTTCTAGAAAGTAGAAAGTAGTTCTAAAAAATCTATTTGAGTAAGTAGAAGTAGAAATGTTACACTTATGCAGGACTAAAAATAAATTGCTGATTCTAGCGGTAAATCGGCACCCTGTCCGTAAAAGCCGAAAAATTGCTAGCGATAAATCGGCATTTCTCTATGCACTTGCCATATCACAATAAACAAACAACTAACTACCGCGCTAAACGCAGCTAGAGCTGACGCTCACGCTGTATAATCTGCGTCCACAAATCCACAAAAAATTTATAAGGCTCTGATTTCTACTTTAGTAACGACATATTTTCGAGAAAAGTAACAAAGTAGAAAGTAGATACATGCAGGAAAAAGTTACTTCGTTACAAGTAGAAAGTAATTTGTAAAAATCTACTTTTTAGAAACTAGATACCAAAAAAATCTACTTAAGCAGAGTAACGAAGTAGATCTACTTCGTTACCTGACAACACTGTCATTTTGTCAAAAATACTGATCATTACATATGTGTGAGCCAAAATAGGACCATTTTCAAAGTGTATAACCCATGTATATGATGACACATATGATGAAGGCATTCCATATAACTGGAGTAAGATTAGTCTTCTGTATGTTGTATGTTGTATCATTTACATATTCTTTGCATGAGTTCAATGAAACTAAGACTACACTAAAAAACCAGCAATTCACCATTGCTCCACAGCTCCACTAGCAATGTTCATATACTAACAAATACAGATGCACAAACTTAACGTGCACTAATACTAGTGTCAGACCGATAATGATGTCGGACATTGGATGTCGGCACATTGGCAGTAATTTGTAACATCGGAGATAAAAGGGCAACCGCGCTCCGATATATGATGCGCCTAATCTGCAGCGTTTGGTTTACGGCGTCGCAGTGGCTGCAACTGAGTACAACCCGACACAAGCACATTGCGTGCGAGGCGTTCATAAAATGCCGCTGTATGGAGGTACCACTGTGTGGGGAGCGTACTAGTTCTCGATCATTGGGGACCCAGCCGTCAGGTATCTTTCTCAGTTGTCACTGCTGCTGCACAGCGCTATACTAAGACAGCATGACAAGCATGAGAATAATGAAATTAACAGACTTGACAAGCTAGGCAACACTAGCCACCGCTCAGCTGCTGCTGTCTTTGGTGATCCCTAGACTAGGAACCACCAATGACGGCGGTGGTATGATGTCGCCAGCGGAGGCGAAGATCATCATTGGTGGTCCATGTTATGGGTGGGGAGCCAATGCAGGCACTTGCAATGGGCAGCATTAACACTGATGTGTGTTTTGACACCTGTGTGTCCCAGGGCAACAGTCGGCCGGTTCTTGGAAGGGTCATTAGGAGGGTTGATACTGGCAGTCACACACAGCAGCCTTTTATCACTGTTGCTGACGTTATGATTATTGAGCACTTTGTTAAGTGATCGATGCAAGCCCTAAAGAAGATTACTGATAGCTCAGGCCTGTAACATGATCACCGACGCCGATATTCCTATTGTTACGCATTAAACCCCGTTCACACTACATACTGCGACGTTGTAATCGAACGACGTTGATTTCTATGCCAGCATTCACACACAGTGTATCGCTATATGGTGATGGACGCAATGTGTCGCTGTGGCAACGCAACTGTGCCCATTGACAACAATCAACGATAAGCAGAATATAACTTAGCATCTGCAGTGTCGTGTGTCGACGTATGGTGCCATACAGTGACGCATGCATATACATGCAGGATGCACAACGCCGTAGCTAAGTTGCCGTGTGTCCACATCCATGCGTCAACGTACGGCGCCGTATGCACTGTGAACAGGGCTTTACACTGCAGACAGAGTAGACGCGTAGTATCGGATATAAGAATCGGTTAACGACTGTGTCACTTCTTAGATATCTGACATCGGTAGTTCCAAAAATTAGTGTATCGGTCTGACACTAACCAATACTGGATCTAAACCTAATGACAGACAGTGACTGAATTTAAGATGAAAGTAGGAAAGCAACTAGTCTTGAGCACGTTTGGTCACTAACTTACCAAGAGCTATAGAAATCTATCCTTGCTAGCAAGTCATTAAGTTGCTCTCTGAGCACAGCAAGCAGCTCTGCCTCTTCTCTTTTCTCATTCAGCAGACATACTCTGTCACACAGTGTCATTGATAATGCACAGCAACGTGACTCAAATGGCACCATCAACTGTATAGTTACATTATAGTTTCAGATTTCCACTGGGTCCCAGCCTACCCCAAAATGCTATAGCTGCCCCAGTTGAAAGAGACATATCACCCGTAAAAGCTGATATCCGCTACAAAAACAATAAAACAAGGCTTATTGTAAAACTTCCGAGTGTAATGAGGCATCATGTATAAACAGCATCCTTGACCTGCCATAATTTAAAACTTTATGACAGACCTCTTTATGACCATTCTAGGATGTCACTGAAGATGATACAGTACCACACACAAATATTTCAACATACATTTAAAAACTGACAAGTAAGACAAAATAAAAACTTAAAATTAACGAAATGTAAACTAAGCAGAATAACACAGATGAAATCTGTAAAGACAGTCCAGCAGTGTATGGCGAGTTGTGAGCCTGGAATAAAAGAGTAATCAATAGTGATAGTGGTGAACTGGTGATGATAATAATGATAAACTCGCATGTGTAAAATGACACAAATGATACGAATGTGAAAGAGGCTGACTAGCATAAGGCTCCAGAAATGTAGCAGGTAGAATGAATCGGGTCAGTGATACTTAAGACAAGGTGATGTTCATAAAAAGGAGCGAAGACTGATTTTAAGAGAAAGACGAATTACAAAAATGATCAAGTGATGATCAGGAATGTCAATAAGTTTGGCAAATGATCACTTCATATTGCTTTACCATGAGCAATCAACAGCCTCACAAGTTGCTGTAACTCACAAGACTCATCTTTCCATTGTACATGTGATGTCTATCATTAAACAGTATTCATCACTGTTTGCAAGATGTGCATCCTTATAATGCCTTTCCTGTGATGTAGTGCCTACCAGAAATTTTTAGTTATAATTAAAACAATAATTATTATTATTTCTCAACCAGCACAAAGCATGAACACATGAACACTGAAACAAAGCAAAGTGCAAATGGCTGCAACAGCTCTTCACTCAGTGGTCATAGTTAAGGCTGCAAATTTTTCGTGGCGATCGCAAATTTCACAAAATTCCACACCGGCCGTGAAATTTTGTATCATGCCGCAAATTGCTGCAATTTTTGCTAATCTTGGTTTTTGGTCCCGTCTTTGTGACAACGGCAGTGACGCAACTTGCTTCCGGCAGCCTGCTGCGAAGTTCTTCCGTGCTTGTCGTGCATTTGATGTTGCCAAGTTGAACATGAACGTAACTCACGAGTTTATTTGCGAGAACAGTCCGTGGTTTGAGGATGACATACAAGCAAAAACTGAACTGGGCAGATAATAATAATAATAATAATATGCAGATTTCTAGAGCACCATAAAAGCCTAGGCTACAGAGGTGCTGTCAAGTGCTGGTGATCTGAGAGCAACTCCTCATCCGGCTATCTTTTGGTTTGCTGCAGCACAGCAGTTTCCAAAAATGTCCATCATTGCACTGGCATGTTTGGGTAAGCCATGTAACAGCGTTGCTGCAGAACGATCTTTCAGTATGTATACTGACATGTCGAGAGATGACAGACGTAGCATTAAGGGCGAGAACTTAGCTATGTACAACGTGCTGTACCAGAATTATGGAAAACTGTAAATGTTAAGACTTGTAGTTTTGTTGACTTCGCTTTATTCACAATAGACTGTTTTTGTTTGCAGTTATACTTACAGTGTATGCTAGTGTTAAGTGAAAAACGATTGGTGATTGGTTTGTAGATGCAAACAATCGATTAACACTGTATTGTGGATGTGTATATAGGAATACTATAGTAAGTACACGACGCTGCGAATTTGCCACAAATTTTGCATTGTTTGCCGCAATTCACCCGCGATTTGTGAAGTTTTTTGCCGCGAAAAATTTACAGCCTTAGTCCTAGTGTTTTGTGAAAGAGACTGCATTCGCTCTCTGAAGAGCCATGAACAGACATTAGAACAAGAATGCTGTTTCTCTTCTGTCAGCGCAACATACGACGACAACAACAACGACGACAAGACGACAAAGATGACAACTATTATACAACTACTACTAGTACTACTGCTGCTGCTACTACTATTATTTCAACTACAAACTCACTTAGCAGCATGCTGAGCATCTGTCATTTGCTCAATATCTTTCTTCACTTGCACACAGTAATAGACGACATGCTTGCAGACATCAACTTGATCCTGGCACAGCCACACATTCCACATTCACTATCTCATCTACCAATTCAAGCTTCTGATTAATTTCATGCAAGATTCCAAAAATGCAGTTTCAAACTTACATTATAGACTCGGTCCATATCTCTGTTTTCTATCATGATCTGCATCTGTCTAGGCAATGGTCGACATTTCCTCTGGCGCGGCAAGGCAGGAGTCTGTGGAGCACTCTTTGAGAACAAATACAAATCTATGACATCCCTGTCTGAGTGTCGTGCCTACACATGACACAAACACTGAACATTTTAGCACTTGCACTTCATGCACAAAATCAGAAAAAAAATTAAAACTAGAAAATGTGGCAACTGCAATGCATTGCAAGTTAAGGTGCCAACGCCATTCCTGTCGTTCTCTGCATTATTACGAGGCCCATACCAAGTATAAAGCCTGTCAACCTATCTATTCCTGACTTATAGCGTTTTACTGCTGATACCTTATGTTACCCTAGTTAAACATTCCTATAGGATTTTATATCAATCCTGTAGGATTGCAGGATATCCCATAGGAATAAAGAAATTCCTATAGGAAAAATTAAATCCTGTAGGAATACTAAGGTGTGTGCGGCAGGACGAATGCATCCTATAAGATATTGTAGGATATGTATTCCTACATGATTGAAATCAATTGTCCTGCAGGATATCATGCATTAATCCTATATTAATCTATAGGATCACGTAGGATAATTGTTATCCTCCAGAAATCCTACAGGATTAAACATATACTACAGAAATATGAATGTGTGTCCTGCAGGACAAATGCATCCTATAGAATATCCTGTATTCCTACATGATTGAAATCCTCTGTACAATAGGATATCATGCATTAATGCTATAGGATATTTCCTTCTACAAGACACATTTGTGTATTCACGTAGAATTATTTTTATTTTCCAGAAATCCTACAGTTTTATTTGAAGATGTCGTGAACTTTAGAAATATTCTAACTGTTTCATGAGGTTAACCAACGTTGTAGGCCCTACTGTGTAAAATAAGAGTGATACAGTTGAGTTTTAGCAGACAGGTGCAATTTACAAATATGTACGCCAGAGGGCGTCTCCATAACATAGTTCTATCATAAAACTACCAAATAAACATGATCTACTAACTTAGCTTCTATTTTGCTAACATACAAAATT
>Ga0209562_1000788_pt1 | contig 11356 bp, 6 predicted proteins | sample WorMetvacBELIZE2_FD_187399 | JGI IMG/M metagenome (GOLD analysis project Ga0209562, IMG submission 187399) | Marine gutless worms symbiont microbial communities from Max Planck institute for Marine Microbiology, Germany - Olavius vacuus BELIZE.2... | ecosystem: Host-associated > Annelida >...
TATGTAGACATTCTTGGCAGTAGCAGGTGCCATACATCGGCAGAACGGAGCTGTGATAGTCCAGGGACAGCGGCAAGCTGAACGCAGCATCGCCCGAGATGCTTAGGTACCAAACCGTGCAGACACTCATCAATCAGCAGGCATTGAATGTATGTGCATGTTTGTGATAGGTCCATGACTACATCAAGAGCTACCTCGGCGAGTCAAAACAAGTGCAGATGTTTGCGCAACAGTTTCTAGAGAAACGAAGCAAACTGCGGAACTCTGCAAAACCCAAACATGAGGTAGTGTGTCTGAGAGCTTAACAGTGTTGTGAGTAACTGTAGCATGCGACTTGTTTAATATTACTATGCCTGAAAGCTGATGCTGACTGTTTTCCACTATTATTTACCCAAACGTGCTGTTTTCAGAGTGTTTGGTAGACGCTGAAATATTTTCAGTTAGCGGTACACTTGTGTTATACAATAACTTTCTATGTGAGAACATCTTATGCATCATAGGGTAGAACTTTATCACGTATTAGTGCTTTTGTGGTGCACTAACAAATATGTGCAGTCGTTGACCATGTGAATGCCATCAGAGTGCCAGCATATCTGTACAAGATTAAATGTGTAAGGTTGTAAGCCTAGCTGATGCCTCCTCTTCTCACCAAGAGCAGAGACAGTGGTATAAAGTTGTACTTAATAACACTGCACTGCTGTCTGCTATTGTTCTCTGCCAGCTACACTGGATTCCTGTTAAACAATGCATTCACTGTAAAACTGCTACTTTAACTAATCATACTCTTCAGTCCCGATCACCTTCTTACCTTTCGTCTCTTATTAACATTAACATCCTTCACAGAGCTCTGTTCATCCTCACTTAATCTTTTACATGTTCCTCTTACCACCAAGGTCCCGTGTGGGTCCAGGGTGTGTGTTGTGTCCCAGAATAGACCCACTCCGTTTCCTGGCTGGATGTCGTAAGAGGCGACTAAACCAGGGCTTAGCTGTAGCTTTAGGTTTTTCTCATTGTTAGATAGGGCATGTTTTTGTGTTATTTTGTTCGGTTTATGGATGCATGCTTTGTTTAGTTTGTGGCCTTTTTGTTATCAGTACCAGTGTAATTGATTGCCTGGGAAGATTCGTCCCGGAAATGACCAATTATGTGTCGAGTGGGACGTTAAACCTTACTAAACTAAACTAAACTTACCACCAAGGCTCTTAGCTGCAAAGCATTCACGTTTGAAACTCCTACAGTTTGGAACTCTATTCCACAAAACATCGGGCTATCGTCATCAATTCGCTCCATTAAACACGGTCTCAATACTTATCTCTTTTCTCTCCTCGACTAGACATATTCCCTGCGTTGCTACACCAGCGCTTCTGACTCGAACTTGCTTGAATTGTGCATTGTATAAATTTATAACAGTAATCATGAGCTGTAATAATGAGGCTTTAATACAAATGTCTGCTACTGATTATCGCCGTGTTAGCTTTGCACTGGAACTGATTATGATGAGGACTGGTATTTTGTACACTCCTGACTGTGAGTGGAGTTGAGTGCAGATTGATTGTATGTTGACTGCTATCTGCACACGTTAGCATTCATATTCATAATCGTTTTTATTTTCGTTCTTTTTTTATAATTTACTTTGTGTACGAATTACATTTTAAATAAATAAATAAATAGTTTACGGTATATGAATTGTGTGATTGTTCAGGATGGGTTGTGGGGTCCGGCGCCGGCACTTAACCCGCTGTTAGCCCGCCAGCAGGCAGCCGCCCGTCAACAGCAGCAGCAGCAGAAGACCAATCAGCAGTCCAACAAGCCCGCCAATCATGTGTCATCTAAAACCACGCCCGCAGCCGGCGGCGCTGGCACCGGCGCGGGCGGCGCCAGCAAGAAGAAGAAGCGAATGCAGAAAGTGGACAGTAGCGTACTTGGCTTTACCGTGATCGCCGATCCAGAGCGCACCAACGCTGGAGAACTCGATAAAGCCTGACTGTTATAGCGTTAACGTCTTGCGTCTCTCTGTTAACCCTTTTCAGCTGTGTGGTTACTGAGCACAGGGTGGAAGTCGCAGAATTGACCCTGTTTTGCCCCCAAAGTCCTGACAACCGGCTTGGCGGTCTGTGAAATACCCATAAGACCAGTATACCGGCTTCACTATGTTTGTGTCTAATTACCCGTACGGCCTATATATCGGCTTCTTTTATTTACTTAGTGTTCGTTATGGTAGCCAGAAGTGGGAGCTTAGGGTCGGGTAGGACTATTATTGGGGAACTCGGGTGAAGGAGTTAAGTCCTCGGGGAAAGGTTAGGGAAAATGTATTCTTTCCATTGGTATGATAAGTGGGGTTTACACTATGATATATGTATGCCGTACACCTGCATGGTGTACATGCATGCAGTGCATATATCATAGTGTAAACACTGCTTTACCATGTGTGATGCGATGGGCACAAAATAAGCATCGGAAACGCAAAACGTCAATACATGTATCGCGATTTGCTGAAGATTGCAGCTGTCGTACTTACGATGCATGGTTGGGTCATTTGACCCGTAAAAACCCGTCCCCGATATGACCTATAATGTGTTTGGTGGGACGTTAAGCCTTACTCAATCAATCAATCTAATGGCAACAGGAGACTGGCCACGCTGTAATTGGCCACAATATTTTATCAGTATTTTGCAGACAAATGCTTGGTTTAAATCCGAGGTGACGTCTTGTTTGGACAACCTGGAAATGTTTGAGAATATGGCGGCTGTCAGGAAGACGTGACCAATTCGACCCAAAGCTGCGGAAATGTTGTTGAAAACGATCTTGTTGGAAAAAACTGTTTATTGATAATTTCATGTTTGGGGCTATGCCGATGTTTAGTAGCAGCATCTTGATGCATGTTTTTGTTATGCTGTTAAATGTAATGTGGGTAACCGCAGCTTGGGTAATAGTGCCGCGAAGGGTCGGGGGATTTCACAGTGCCTGGATAGTGGTCGCCATGTAATTCCCGCAAGCTTTTGTACCATTTGACTGATAACATACAGTTGTGTATGTTGGTCCTTGATGGGTGGCTTGTTATACTGTTAAATGTAATGTGCATAACCACAGCTTGGGTAATAGGTTACGTGAGTAGGAAGGTGTACCAATTAGTATTGCTTTAAAGCTGTCACTTGCTGCACACATTTATCTGACTATAAAAGAACTTTTGTCCTCCGTTGTATGGCAGTTATCTCCGTTGTGGAAACAGGCATAGTAAACTGAATCTATTCACTCACTGTTGGAGAAAAATTGCCATGGATCTAAGTGGCCATACTGCAAAACTGTCGTCTTTTTACTGAGAGCGTTAAAAATCCGTCCCCGATATGACCTATAATGTGTTTGGTGGGGCGTTAAGCCTTACTCAGTCAATCAATCAATCAATCGTTTGTCCAGCCATTAGCTGTGCATAGTGGAATAATTTCGCAGAAGTTAGTTTTGTCTGACTCGGAAAACAGCAGTTATTATCAATTTGACCATAAATATTTCTGTCTGCGTAATAATAATACTTCAGTGATTATTATATCTGCAATGCCATAACACGGAGACTGCATACTACTAATACTCAGAAGAGTCTTTACTGTGCTGTCATTGTAACAGAGTCGTTGGAATGAGAGTTTGCAGACCTGAGCCCACTGCCTTCCTCACCTACACCCATCTCTACTGCACTAAATATAGCAGACCACCCATCAAGGGACCTACCTGCCGGTCATCATGGTCTCTTTCTGTATGCTTCGATATGCTCCTGAGTGACTAATGAAATAGATTTCTTTCATCAAGTCTCTGTAAAAATGCGTCCCCGATATGACCTATAATGTGTTTGGTGGGACGTTAAACCTTGCTCAGTCAATCTGTCAAGGCAGATAACACCTTGTTCCAATGTCATTACATCTTTGTCTCATTTTGCGAGTGCTTTTGGAATGTAACTTCACCAGTGGACACGACTCCACAATGCTGTAAAACTGGTATTATTCACGTGCCGTTCATTTTGCGAACTTTGCTACCTTGGCACCTTCGTGGAAGTAATGGGTGACAACTATTATTAATAGTATTGTTTTCGTTGTAGTGTTGATATGGTTCAGGAGGCAAAATGCCAGAATTAAGGATGCCAAAATAATTAAGTAATGTTAAGTGCCAAAATTATGGGCAGCTTAAATTGTGGGTCTTACAGTATTGTTGATTGGGTCGTGTCAGACCATTGCGTAGCTATGGATGGCGTTGTTTGGCTGCTGACAATCCCTCAATGTTCAGCTGGATATCGCCACCAGCATTTCCTGACTTAATAATAATAATAATAATGTCACTTACATAGTCTGTATTCGCTCCGGCACATTTGGGGCGATATCACCGGGATATGAGATCCAGTCAGCGCTGGCGTCGTTAGTTTTGCCGCAAGCAGGGAAGGTGAAGGGGACACTTATACCATTGTCGCCGTCGCCGTATCAGTCCAGAATGTTTGATTCCTGGTTCGATGCCGTACATGTCTCTTAGCTGATGTGAGGTGAATATCATATATACTTGAGTGTGTCTGTGTCAGATTGTGTCTGTAACCATTAAGTCTGCGTCTGTGATATTGCCGATATGTGTCAAATGGTGGACTAACCTCCCGGAGGTCCTTCCCTTCGCTTTGCTCATTTTAACCTCGTGTTGTAATGTTCATGGGTTCTAACAGATGCATTTCCGGTGCCCCAGCATTATAGAGTTCAGGGATGTAGCCGTAAAAGCAGAAGTAGGGGACTATCACGTCCAGTTGCAATTCTGGCTGATGGGTCGCAGACCAGATTTTTATAGGTCGCATTTTGCTTTAACTCATCAATTCAACGTTCTTGACTGGAAACAGGTGAATACACAGGGCAGTGGTCCTTACTTGCGAGATTGCTTTCATCAGATGACGAAGAGCTTGCTCTATTTTTAGACATGCACAATAATGATGGTAGTTTTCAGGGCTCTGTACTGCAGTGGGATCTAATGCTGTGCAGTGCCGACGCAATCCTTAATGAGGCCCCCTCCCAAACTACAGCAGTTGTTGGCCTTCAGTTTTCTGGCAACCTTTTTAGTCGCCACTCTCCTAAACAATGAAACAACGACCGCCTTTTAGTCATCACTGTCCACAAAGTTCATCTGTATGGACCCTTTCTAGTCTGACCCTTCCTTTATGCCAACATATACAGTCCTTCACTACCAATAAGGCCCTTTGCACCGTGATATGGCCCTTTTACCCTCATGGGTCCCCCTGGTCGGGCGGTTTGGGTTGGTCTGCGTCGGCTCTGCCATCGTGGGCCCTCCAGTTGTCCTGGGCCCCTAAAACTGGTGGGCCCGTATGCCGTTGGTTAGTCCGCCACATTGCTGTGACGTTGAGTTCTGTCTGTATATAAAAGGTGCTGTCCAAGTGCACTTGATACTGTAGTGTGTGTGTGTGTGTGGTCCAGAGACAGCATTGCCAGCAGCTGGCATGGCTAGCAAGATGCCATTTGTATGCTAAGTACGTGAGTAGAGTTTAAGATCCCACAGACAACACTTCGTAGGTGATTTCGGAGACGGGTCGAACCGGCAGTGGCCGGGAGAAAATACGCGTATACAATCTAAACTAGCCACCTTGACCTTCAAAGCCTTGCACACTGGTCGTCCGCCATATCTCTCTGACCGCTTGCAACATCACAAACACACAAGGTCTCTGCGTCCATCCAGTTCTCATCAGCTTTCGATCCCCCGCCACAACCCATCATTCGGATCTTTTCGATTTTCTGCTCCCAGAGTCTGGAATTCATTACCTGTCGTCATCCGCCAATCTCAGACACATCCTACTTTCAGACGTCGTCTAAAGACATTTACTTTCAGTCAGCCTACCCCATTTCAGCTGCCCACCTTGCCTAGAATATCTCTGTCCACACGCCCTGATTCTGCTAAGACTTTGGCGCTGTATAAATCATGTACTTACTTTACGTATGCATAAAAAATTAACCCTACAATGAACTGATCTGAGTTGAGAAAGGCGTCAAAATATACCCAAACCACCAAACAATCCCTTGTTCACCTGTAAGAAGCTTAGAACTGCCTGTATGAGTGTGCTTATGGCTGTGCACAGCTTCAGTACACAGTACAGCACAGAACAGTTCTGATAATCTCCCCTCTTACCTCCAGACAATCGTCGCAGCTCAGATGTTGCTTGTTATATCGGTGAAGTTTCAGGCTGAACTGCTCGCGCCGTTCTATTGACGTGCTCACACACAAGTATTAACAATGTTATCGTATCGGGGCTGTACGTATTTGTCAGATTTCTAAAGGAGGTCGGACAGAGTTTCAGTACCGATAATTGATAACCGACCCAACACTTGATAGAACCTAGTCTCAAGAATTTGCAGGGAGGTTGATGGGTTAGAATCAACCCCGATACTGTTATTGTGGTTCGCACAAAGTGTCGACCGTTTATTTTTCTGTGTGAATAACAAGTTGTTAAAAGTCGTGCATTTTTTCTCTAGTTTGTTTTAATGAAATGCCGCCGTTGCTGATAAAATGCGGCGCATGCTTGCTACTCTGTTGAGTGATAAATATATGTACTTTTTTCTGACTGTGTTTGTTGAATCTTCTGCATTGCTCGTCACTGTTTTTTTTGACTGGTAAAATGTTGCAGAATAGTGTGAAAGATATGCAGTGGGTTTGGACAATCTGGTCGAGCACTGTTATTGCTTTAAATAGCTGCGACAGATGTGCCCCAGTAGCTATAATTTTTGGTACCTGTACAAGGAAGCAGCGCATAATCTTCATGTAAGTTCACCTGCTGTCTGCAGTATTTATTAGAGAGGAGAAACCAATCACAGAAAAGTAAACTTCTAAAATTTGTAAAAAAAAATTTTAATGAAATTGTGATCAGTCGTGCTGATATGCAACCTCATTACAGAGCTTTAGTGCATGCTGTGGCTACCATTCTTATAATCTTAATTAATTTAATAAATCTTCTGTGAATAAATCTTAATTATACTCACATTTCAAGAAGTAAGCGTGATCAAGTGAAGATTATGTGATTATATTCAACATTAAATCTAATAATATTTGTCTATATCTGTCTGAGTTATCTGGAAGTGTAACAGGTGTCCGGTTTAGTTATTGTAGCATCGTCGTTCATGACGTCTGTTATAAATTGCTTTGTGCTGCGAAGATGGAGCTTTTAGTGTTTTATATCACTGTTAAGATTTAGTTTTAATGTTGGAGACTTAAGATTCGGATGCACGAACGTCAGTGAGCAGTTAAGTAAAACTTAATTTAAGTGGCTGTGAAATCTCTGCTGACCTTTTTCTGATGCAGTGTATCTGTCGTGTGAAGTGCAATAAGAAGAGAATGAAATGCTATTAGCCAATTTCCTAATTTATTCGTAGGCACTCCTAGAATATGTAATTGTGTTTTGTTGTTGATCGTTTGGGTGTGTTCTTTTAGCAAGATGTTATCTTCTGTGAAATTTGCGGAAGATAAGGTGCTCGTTTTCGTTATTCTACGCGAAAAATGCTAAAATAGTGCAACTCTTTAAGTCTAACCCTAATCCTAGCCCTAATTTCCAGAGGAGATTGATCAGATAAATTGGAGTGGTATTGTCAAACGGTACACTGTTGTCGAATAAGACTGGTTCAATAAAAGAACGCACCCAAACGATCGACAATTACATATTGTAGGCGTGTGCAGGAAGTGCCCATGCATAAATTAGGAAACTAGCTAATTAATTCTGATGAACGTATCAAAATTCTTCGGACCTATTTTGCATGTGAATGAATGCAGTTTGAACTTGAGTGCCGCTGAAATTTTGAGCGAAGTTCGTACAGCCGACTCTCGACAGTTAAAAATAGCTTGTTAATTATGCATGCGTTAACAAGCACAAAAAAACAAATTCTGTGTAATTGTGGGTTTTATTATTGATCCATCTAGTGTAAAACTATGATGAAATACGCATTTGATAACCAATATACGGAGCTAATCTTGATTGAGCCTGTTAGTAAACTGTGTGTGCACTTTTTAACTTAACTCATTCGTGAAGCCATGAAAATTTAACCATAAGCTACAGAGGGTTAATATGTGATAGTAGTGTTGCATCCTTTGATGAAATATCTTTCTGGTAAGTAAGTAAGAATATGTCTAGGCACTAATGAACAGTCGCCATGCATCTTAGTCGTTTGACTCCAAAACAGAAATGTTATGAGTTGGAGGTTGAATTGTTCATGGCTGATATCGTGTCATATAAGCGAGATGGTAGACTGCTGCCATTGTAGTCGATTGTGACCACACATTACAAGTTACTGTTTGTCGTCTGTAGTAAGTTATGCAAATGTGCACGGTTATAGCCACTTTCTATATCTACCTGAGTTAGCAGATGTCTCTAAAGCATCGGCTGATGCATGTGTATAACATTTAGTCGCCGACAGGCATTACCTGTGTTCGTAAATGTGAACCGTTATTCGTGTGGTGAGAATAATTCATTAAATATATTTTTTGGCAGGTATGGTTCATCCTGTTAGCGGATGAACGCGGGCTGTGCAGGTAAAACTGTGAGATCCCTTAAGACCGCCTGGCATACCTGAGCGCCTTGGAGGTGTGTTAACCTCAGGCGCTATACTAATCCACATTTACCTTTAACTTACCTTTTCAGCGTGCAGAAGGCGCCACCTTTGAATTCGCCATGCACTGCTCTAGGGAGACTCTTGCGGAGATATATTTTTGCTTTTTGCCGATTCCCAACCGACTGCAATAGGACACTGAAGGCCGATCTAACAAGTAAGTAACTAAGTAGATAAATGACAGAAACGACTGATGTATCAGACAGTGACTGTGTGACTTCTCAGGCACGGCGCAGGAAAAGGCAGCGAAAGCAATAGTCTCAGGGGTCACAGTCGTCCTGAAATTCCTGAAATTTCAAAACTGTCCTGAAATTACACATTGTCCTGAAATTTTAGGCATTTGGTAAGAATGTCCTGATATTTTTCTTTGTTGTGCCCTAGCATGTTATCGCGTCCTCTTTATCGCTGTTAAAAAACAGTTTTCGACAGCTTTGTTTTACAAGTCGTGATTATACGAGTTTCAATTTTGTTACTGTCGCTGAGTATCCTGTACTGTGTTCAGTTCTGCATGACTGATTCATGCTAACAGAATGTATGGATTTTCTGTGTTTTGAACCTTGTGAAACCGACAAAATGTCCTGAAATTTGCTAAAAAAAAACTTAGTCCTGAAATTTATTTTTTCCTGCTGGGACCCCTGTAGTCTCGATTATAACGGCTGTCTGCGGTCGCAATGTTCGCTCGTGTGTTGATCGATAACCTTATTTGTTAACCTCGTGTGTGTGTGAGAGAGTTTTTAGTTGGGCTGTTTCGCGTCTCCTTGTCATATATACTGTGGTTGATGCTGTTAACGTCCTAATAGGCGTAGGGAGGCTCTGGGGTCGCCATGCTGGTTTTTTATGCAGGGGCACATGCCCATCCAGTTTTGCCAGAAGCCCATCGTGAAATCTTGGGGGAACCCACTTCGTGTTTTGATGTTGCATAACTTTTGTAATAATGGTAATACCAGTTGGGGGGTCAAAGGGGCGCTGAAAGCTTCCCTAGTTGTAGCTCCCCTAGCGGGCATTATCTTCATTAGAAAAGTCTGTGATCTGAAAGCCACGAAGTTAGAAAACAAAACTTGGAGAACAGTAGAACAGTGGAAAATGGATGTAAGTTTAACGCTGACAATTGTCCGAGTACGCTATCCGGCAAACGTATGCATAGCCTTGGCCTCTGCTACTGAGATTTGTTCCCACCCTTCTTCGCTCCCCCGGAGTCAAAACTCTTCCTACGCCTATGTACGTGTGTGCGTTCTTGAAAATTATGTGACATTGTGTTGTATGCGCGTCGAGCGGTGTCACTGATACCACGTGGGTGGTCTGCATACGTGTGCTAGTCGTGAGCGTCGTTAAAACAGTTTCCAGCGACTTCGGCTATACTTCAGCCTCGTCAGGTGTAATTTATAAAACCGCGAATTAACGTGTTACTGCTGGCGATGTGCTCTGTCTATCTGTGCCTGTTTAGCCAATATTTTGTTTGTTTAACTTAGCGGCGTATGGTCTGTATAACCAGCCAACAGGAGGTGACGGTCGTAGTAACTTGGCCTCCGTCGCCGTTGTGTTCGAAAGAGACCACAACATCGCCATGTTTTTTCGTTATTTTGAGCCTTGTATATAGGACTACTGTGTGTCCTGCATTGTAAATCACTGGGTAAGGCGCAGTGGCGGCGCTAGACCAGGGATGAAAGATCCACCGCCCTGGCTCCGTTCTGCCTGTTGCTTTGTTTCGGTAATAGTGTGAACAGAAAATTAAAACGTTACCATTTCTGACCGCTTTATTTGTTTTATTTTGACAGTGAAGTAATCAGCGGCCTGTGTTTTGAGGCGACGACTAAAAAAGGTCGTCAACTTTTTTGAGGAAAACAAGTGCACCCCAGAGAAAATCCTGGCTACGCCCCTGACTCCGGGTGACCTGGCTTGAGGATTTCCTGACCTCAACCTGGGTTTAGTTTGTGTTTTGTTTTGTAATTTGTGTTATCTGTATTCCTTAGTTAAGATGGATTGTGGTGTTTTGTTCTATTTGGTTTAATTTTGTGTGTTCCTTCAGTGCTTTGACACTGTTGGTTGGGTCATTTGACCTGTAAAACCCGTCCCCATATGACCTATAATGTGTTGGTGGGACGTTAAGCCTTACTCAATCAATCAATCAATCCTTTACTGCGCTGGCGCCGCCACTGGTAAGGTGGTTTTATTTTTCGCGAGTCTCTTCGTCGCCACGTCTCACCGCTGTCATCGCATGATGTAATTTGATGATAGGTTAATAATAATCAAAATAATGTTGATGGTGCTCTCGTGGTGAAAGTTCGCGCCGTTCATCTGGTGAATCTAGAACAGTCAGAGCCGGCGGAGACCACCCCCGAACCAACGACCAGGAGTAGTAGTAGTAGTAGTAGTGTTTATTCAGTCTTGTGGCCATAAGACCAAAGAGCACAACACACGGTAAACAAACAAACAAAAAGCAATATACAATGCAATGAATAAACTGATATGTGCAACTACAATCAAAAAAGTGGATGAAATTTTTTAAAAACGAACAAAATACTAAAATGGATGGCTGAATGGCTATGAAGTCTGATAGTGTGTGATTTTGCTAGACGGTCATTTTCATATGCTGCACCTGTCACCTGGAACAGTCTACATGCAAACATTACACTTTCTGATTCTGAACACGGTTTTAAACGCCAACTCAAGACTTTCCTATTCCAACAGTCCGCCTGATTGACACTCCACCAGCGCCTCTGTAGCCTAGGCTTTTACGG
>Ga0209562_1000790_pt1 | contig 11354 bp, 10 predicted proteins | sample WorMetvacBELIZE2_FD_187399 | JGI IMG/M metagenome (GOLD analysis project Ga0209562, IMG submission 187399) | Marine gutless worms symbiont microbial communities from Max Planck institute for Marine Microbiology, Germany - Olavius vacuus BELIZE.2... | ecosystem: Host-associated > Annelida >...
AATCCGTATATTCCATCATTTGTTCATTACAACAAACCTTGTGTAAATTTTGCCCTGTCATTAAATAAGTCTGACATACCATAACGATCAGCAGCTGTGAATATTACAGACTGTATGTGCATTCCACAAGTCTTTATCCGCAAGTCTTGGCTTTCGTTTTCTCAGATGCATAATTGACATCCAGATATGGCAGTGTGGGCACAGCATGGTTATCCAGACATGTCTCATTTGCTCCAGAGAAACGCACCTACATCCTAATCATATCTACGACAAAGAACTGTGCTAACGACCAATGAACGGACGCGAAGATCGTTCCGTAAGTCGACGCACAACATTCCAGCAAAGACGACACAAACGCGCAACATTCTACAAAAAGTTCAAGGAAACAAAGTGGCTACGGACAAAAAGCAGAGTTCTATAAGTTGTGCGTGCACGCGTAGCCGCTCGTACCGGCAAAATACATCCACGAGTTTCGGCGAATGAAACGACATCAACAAAAACAGCATACGGCAGAAGCTTTGTACGACAGTAAGACAAAATGAAGTGAACGTAAACTGGCAGGAACTGGCTAACGTAGCTAGTGCTAGAGCTAATATTGCTTATAGTAAAAAGTATGCAATTCATACAGAATAATAATATACGCCAATATAAACGGATTCATACAGGATTCACTCATTACTCGGATTTGAAATGAATTCAGCAGCACGTACTATCGAGCGTGATTAAGCATTCACATGATCACGCATGCAATAACACAAAGAATACAAACGGATGAAATCTGTACCGCATAATATCAACTGTTTATTTGATTTTCAACCAAGTGATGCCAGGCAAAGATTTGCAAAACGTGCAGAAGAGGTACATTAACTGTGCCACAATTCTTATCACGTCGGAAACAGGATGTTGACACACGACTACAGCACACAGTTGAAACACGCAACACCACGCAGTAGATTACAGCTCACCCGTCACCATCTGCAGGCATGTAAGACTTAGCTTCTAATCTAATATGACAACTATTACTCTAACGGAGCACTCAACTAGCTTTGCATAGCAACCATTAGCATGGCAAGTACAGCGATGTGCCACAGAAAATGATGTGAAACTGCCAAATTGAACAGTTCATTGCGTGATACAGCAGTACTACGGGACTGTACATATTGCAATCAAAACACCTGTGTACCCTAGTCATTTGAACACAGATTTTTGTGCATTTGCTACAATTTGGCATATCCGTAATGGGTTAAAAATCAATTCGCTTGGCACAAAACACTTCAAACTGACAGACATACGTGCAAACATGAGAACACTGATGTCCGGATTTCATTGGAGAGGTATGTTAGCAGAAGAACTGTTAAACGATGGCAAAAACAACGGATTCAAATCTTACCACACAATGCACAAAATGACGGCCAACGAAGTATACACCAGTGACAGGCATAACTACACCATGACAGCAGATTCATTGGATTCACAATCATACGCATCGTCACGCACTGAACAATTTGACAACACACACACGATTCGATTTTACGGCAGCGCAATCTTCGCAGATATATCATTTGTAGTCTTCAAAGAATCCAGTACAAATAACACCTCTCAAATCATTCCACTGTTAGGCTAATGCAGCGTTAGACACTGGCAGCTAGTACAGCAAATATCATCTACTGCACTGCAGCTAAATCCGTTATTATTATGCATGCTTTAACGACTTTAAAACCTCTTAATTCATGCAAGAACAGATTCTCAAGTGTACAGTCAACAAATCATGGTACAAGACAATTCCGTTTGAGTTAGCTTCACCACTGACTGACCCGAGATGCTAGTTATGACCTAATGATGCTGCAGAAAGTTGTATTTATTAATTATTATTATATCGCTGTCCATCAAACAGCTGCCGAAACAGCCTTGTTCAAGCCAAAGTCGCTGCCACAGTCGGAATAACCACACAAGCACTGAAGCTATGAGAAGCAGTTAACCACGTCTTTCGGCAACCAGTCCACCACAACCAGATTCTGTTCCAATTGCACGACCTCATCTACATTCGTTAAACTGACATCTAAAACCGTTGTTAAACAATCCATCCAGGCTGGCTATAAATGTCACTAGCGGCTATACAAGGCATAGGCAATGACAACGGACGAGCGAGCGATCGAGCAACATAGAAAACTGCGACATTACGTTAGGATAACAAACGTCTCTGCAGCACGTGATGGATGCCACATAACAGTTGGCCGAATATGTCCTGCTCCATCTATTTCCCGGTCTCGACGGCCTCCTGTTCCTGCTGCGGCGTCTCATACGGTGCAGCCAGTTTATCATACGTCGGCTCGACGCCCCAAATCTCCCGCGCGTATTGTGCAATCGTGCGATCAGACGAAAACTTGCCGGATGAAGAAATGTTCATCAGCGACTTGCGCATCCACGCTTCCTGATTCTGCAACGTCATGCAACCTCTCATTCTGTAGTACGTTTCGGCACCTGATACTAAAAAAAGTTTAAAATATTAATTGGAGTGTCTATATTCTTTTCTCTTTTTGACTCATGAACCAAGTAGGCCGTTCAGGGCAGTCAGACTTCTACTGTCATCTCTGCCAGTCAGCGGTTGGGACAGCATCTGGCAATGTACACCACATAGACCTATGATGTGTCATCAGATCATCTTGCCAGCCTTCCACAAAATTCCTCACAGTAAACTGTATTAACTTTACTAAGTTCATTATGGGTACTGAGTGTACACCATCTGAATTTAAGAAAATGACTTATCACGTATCACAGAATATAATACTATATTATATAATAATAATGAATGACAATAGGCACTGACAGAGAGGCTAGCTTTATGTTACAGCAACTCTATATTCTGAGTGATAGTTTTAGATTTTTCAGTGAATCCTGTTTTAATTTATCCGTATTATTCTTACTAGTATTAACGCAAATGCGTTTGACATTTGCGCATTAAATGATTATTTACTTACTTACTACATGACAACTTCGTCCAGGAGGAGAACTAACGGCCATAACAGCTTCTTTGCATAGCTTAATGTTTTTACATCCCTCGGGATTACTGATAGCAAGGGTCAAAATAATAATAAAATATATGCCTTTCGTGATAGTGCTGCAGCATGAATGAACGAAAATAAGAGAGACAAGAGCACTCAAGAAGTGCAGACCTCGGCCAAGGCGGAATGCTCTGTGCTAAAATGCATACAGTTTACTTATTTATTGTGGGATGGTCAATGACATCATCAGCTATAAATAGCCACTGACCAAACTATCTACATAACCAAAGTCCTTAACATTATGTACTATGGATGGAACTCGGTACGTGCATACCACTTTGCTGCAGGATATCTCATCTTCAAAATGAGTGCGGTGTAAATGGGTCTATGACGAGTTAATGTTGGGTATGTAGGAATTTTCTGAATTGTCACTTGACTTTAAATAAATCATACCTCAGTGTAAATAGCTCCAGCCCACTAAACACATCTGCAAATGTAAACAATCAGAGGTATTCTACCGTTGAATTTTTCTAACTTTCAGATGTTAGGTGGATGACTTCCACACGTTCGATGAAATTTTCGCAAACATCCGATAGTAGTTTCTATGGAAGTTGCCAACAGACAGACGAATAAACAAACAAACAAACAAATGCCAGGTAACACGTAACATAGGGAGGCTATGTTTCTCCCTCCTTGGCAGAGGTGACTAGACCAAGAAACAACACTGCTTACCGCGTATGTTGCGCTGACTTGCTCCTGGCATTTGATGTATGCCTCATAGTCAGCAAGCAACATGTACCTGTTCAGACACTTCATCAGTATCAACTGTCTCAAACCATCGTATCACTCAGTATCTAACTGCTGGTGGTCTGCATCAGAAACAAGTTGTTTCTCAGTAAAGGTAAAGACAGCCTACACTTAAAACAAGCATTCGGGCCAGTGCATGTCCTGTTTTCTAGGCAGTCATCCTGCAGGTAACCCATAAAGCTAGTGATAGCAGCGGAGGCACCAGCACAGTAAAGGAGCCAGGTCATTTCGAGGTCAGAAAATCCTCAAGCCAGGTCACCCGGAGTCAGGGGCGTAGCCAGTATTTTCACTGGGGGTGCACTTTATTCCTGAAAAAGTTGACATTTTTTGGTCATAGCCCTCAAAACACAGGCTGCCAATGCCCCTGATTGTTTCACTGTCAAATAAAACAAATAAAGCGGTCAGATATGGTAACATTTTTATTTTCTGTTCACACTATTACCGAAGCAAAGCAATAGGCAGGGTGGAGCCAGGGCGGAGAACCTTCCAGCCAGGTCATTTGCCTGGCACGCCCTGGTGTAGCGCCGCCACTGAGTGACAGGCTACCATTACCTTCCACCATGCTCTCAGTTACCTTCCCAGCTGAAGATCATGACCGCAATTTGGCCAGTATCAAATTAAACCATTTGACAACGAAATCACATGTGGTGTAAATACATGCAAAAATTATATGCGGGGCAACTGCACTGAGGACCAATCAACCCAGTTTCTGGGTAGGTTCATGTTGCTATGAATCATGCTACCATACAACCAAACAAAAGCACACAGTACTGCCATGGTCACTGGCTATATTCCAGAGCTCAAAACATTACTTCGCATGCTGGATATATCCAGTGTACATTGCAGTTAAAAGTTACAAGAAAATTGACAAAAATCAGAATGAAAAGATTACATAACCACAACAAAAGTAGACGGAAGATCCAACAATCCACGAAGGCAAGAGAACGGAATGGAGAAGGTCGTCACTAACCTGTCATTGTTGAGCAGTGAATTGGCAATATCGCGAAACAGTCCAGGATCCTCCGGCGAGAAGAATCCGCTGGCAATTTCATCAATGCACTGCTTCAGTTCTGCGTTGTTCTCGTAGTAATGACGCGGGTTGTACCTGAACAGTATCAACCAGAAGATGCATGACAGAGTTTGGCTCAGGATGGAGGGCCGATGTCATTTCAGCTAACTTTAAAATCGTCTTGTGCAAAAATGGAGACCTAAACGTAAATTATGTTACACTATTTTAGATTCGTCAGTGTCATCTTTTCTATTTATCCTTGGCTGTTATCACACTTGCACTCTCTGCAATTTCAAAATGTATCTGCTGGTCGGGCAACCAAGATAAACAGGGATTACAAATCTACAGGTACGTCTACAGTTATGTGCATGCACAGACATCTGGACCGCTTTTATTAGGTCAACAATCATCAGAAGTGGTGATATAATCAGGTAAATTATTTAGTCGGAATTGGGCTATATCGTGACAGGTTGCTCTGCTAACAATAAGCTAAAGCAAACTGGCCAAAAACTTAGCATAAATAAAAAAAATCGACCTGTACACTGCACACTGCACATGACCAATACCATGCTCATACTTTCCAGCTTGGAAATTTTCTAACCGCAAATACATTTCGTTCTATTTCGACACAAATCACCAGACATCACCTACGGACTGTTCAGTTGACAGCTGAAGGGACACCTTTTTCGGGAAGCATGAACACTGCGCTCTGTGACTTCTGATATGCGGCGACTTTAGAAATTACTTACTTACTTTCTTACATAGGCATACAAGCATGCACATAGCAGATTGTCAGGAAAGAGATACATTACATACCCCGTCCCCGATATGACCTATAAGCCTTACTCAATCAATACATTACATACCCTCGCTGTGCCAGAGCTTCCACTTGCTCCACTGTCATTCCGAAGATGAACATGTTGTCCTTGCCCATCTCTTCCAGCATCTCAACATTGGCACCATCCAGCGTGCCGATCGTCAGAGCTCCGTTCACCTGAACATCAAACACAAAATGGCACACAATTACACGGACACCGTTATCACGCTGCACGCCCCGTTCTACGGCTCACGTCTCACTTCCATGATCGACCGGATCAGGCTGGACCTTCGTCACCAGTTGCAGTCCGGTTCTGGATTTTCGAACTGAACTGTCAGAAAGTACACACGTGGTCGACCACAGACAATGAACCATACTGCAGTCGTACCTACTGACCAAGCTCGCAGGCATTATTGGTCTTCCACAACTAGAGATGGATTATCACAATGTCGAGATGTGATCAGTCAATCAAGCAGTATTCATTTATTACGTCACGACAAAATGCAGGCCAACAAACTAAAGAATAAACATCATAAGAAGAACAGGAAGTAAATGGGTAAAGAAACGTCTGAGCTAATATGTGTTCTTAGACAACGTGCGTGTTAGAAAGTTACTGTCAGATAACAGTGTTGAGTGTTCGGGCAACTGCAGAGAGTGTGCACGGTGTCTCAGACTGTAGCGTGATGAAAGCAGTTTGCAAAATAATGACGGCACACACGCAAGGTGGGACTGTGCGGCAAATGATAGCTGGAAGCTATGACCACATACTTCACAATAAAAAAAAACAAATAAATTACGTGACAATACAATATGCAGAATCATTTTACACTGCATTTACACAACTATCTACGATTTAAAACGACTTCTTGATCTAGAATTGGTAGATTATTGCTACAAGACAACAAAAATCATCAAAATCATAGGTTCAACTATCAGCACGACATCAATATGGTACACACCATGAACTTCATGTTGCCAGTTCCTGATGCCTCAGTGCCGGCGGTTGAAATCTGCTCGCTGAGGTCAGCCGCTGGGATGATCTTCTCGGCCAGAGTGACGCGGTAGTTGGAGAGGTAGACACATTTCAGTCGCTTGCCGATGATCGGGTCGTTGTTGATGGTTCTGGCGACGTTGTTGAACAGTTTGATGATAAGCTTGGCCATGTGGTAGCCCGGTGCAGCCTGCATGCCACAACCTTCATACAGTGCATCACAGCAGTGCGCTCCACTCAAAGATTAAACTCGGCTTTCTGACACTCGACACAGAGATTTATCTTCAAGGACACATGGCTAGCAGAATCTAATGGCTGTGCCTCAATGCAGTGCATACGATCGCAGGATCAAATCCAATCATGGGTAGTAATAATCCCATAATCCAATTATGGGTAGCTGAAAGTGTTTTTCATAAAAGACACTAATATATTCAGCCTTAATATCATTTTCTGCACTTCTAGGTCAATCAAGCCTTCTATCTCCTGAAGGACAATAAAATGAATGTCCGCTTTCACGATTATTACATGTAACAGCCTACCAGAAGATGGATGAAGTGAGTATTAACTTCACCAACGACCTCATTATAACAGCACCACAAACACCACAATATTGCAACTCTGCTCTTTCAGACGTTATCTGAAGACTCTTCTTTTCTCCTTTTACTAGCGTACCAGCGCATTAGAGGCTTTGCGTTTATGCGCTATATAAATCCACGATTGACATTGACATTGACATTGACATAATTCAAAGGACTTCAGCACGTCAATCTTTGGCAACAAAGTAGCACAAGTCAGAAAAACCACCATTAAACACGCAGAACAGTGCTTTCATCGCGTGCAGCGCGGTTACCTTGCCGCCGATCATGATGGTGCGCGCGACGAACGGCATGTGTGGGTTCTTCTTGAGTCGGTTGTACAGCGTGATGATGTGGAGAATGTTCAGCAGCTGGCGCTTGTACTCGTGAATGCGCTTCACTTGCATGTCAAACAGCGACGTCGGATCCACCGTCACCTTGTACTCCTTCTCAATGTACTGCGCTAGCTTCATCTTGTTCTCCTGAACAACACCATACACACAGGCATCTGTTTACAAGGCTATAACCAGAAATTTATTTTGGGGGTTTACCATCCCTTCCTTCCTTGAAATTTCTCCTCTTTCAGTGCCTTACAATGGTGAGAATACTGTGATAAAAGTGTGAAAATATAATCAAGGCTATTTAGCTACGATAAAAATAGAGTAACAAGGAGAACTGAAAATTTAAAAAAACGAGATAATCATAAAAACGGTGGAAGAAGTGAGTTATAAACAAGGCTTTATAGCTACAATATGCCTCATGCCTTAAGTGACTCCTCAAGTGCATTTTTGGGGAATTTAGAGCCAGCGAACCTGTCTACTGATTGGTAATGTTGTCCTATTCCTGTTAAACAATATCTAAAAAATACGGCAAATGTGGTCGTTTATGAACGTACTGTATGTTACCATGTACTCTGAACTGTGACCTCCTTGACACTGTTAGGTGCCCTTGAAGTCTTCTGATTTTACGTCACCTTAATAACCCTCGTTTATAATAATAATAATAATAATAATAATAATAATGTAGTCACTTCTACACGATTACCTTTTACATTTCATTTAGAGTTGTTTTAACACACAAACACCCTGCTAGTTACGGCTCTGTTGTACAGTTCCACTTACAACCATGATACCATCAACTGTAGAAGAGAAGTAAGTACAATTCTACACCATTCTATGTGTCGCAGCCTCAAACACATGTGCCATCAACAACAGATGCCTAAAGCACATACAATAACGAAACGATGCAAAATTTGTAATTGTTCCTCAGTTAACTCTTTACGACGGCCAATAACACAGAACACATTCCCGACATTTCAGCAATGCATCAACCACCGACACGTGCTGATGACAAACCTGTTTCACTTTCATCAGATTCAGCAGAAAACTCTTGTCGTTTATAAACTTCTCCAGCCCTCTCAGCTGCTCCAGGTGAGTTATCCACTGGTCTCCAATTTTCTATCAGATCAGATCACATCAAACATCAGACTACCAGAGCATAAGGCCAAACAAACTGGTTTCTAAATATGTGTAATGATTTCCCCTGAATGACGTACGAGCTAGCCAATTAGACATATTAACAGGCACAAACCAAATAATAAATTTTTCACACGGCATTACTCATTATACCGTGATCACATGCCAAACTAAAGACTGTTTTTCGCTGAACAGACACTGCAGGTCAAAGAAATGAGTTATTGCAAGCAAGCATGACCGACTGAGAAAATAATTTCATCGGGTTGTCCACAAAGGAAAATATCAACAATAGTCACATGCCATTTATTAAACTCCTATAACTAAAAGTTTCCAAGTTTTTCGAAAATCCATCGCATGATTAATCCCTGTCCCTGATATGACCTATAATGTGTTTGGTGGGATGTTAAGCCTTAATCAATCAACCATGATTAATCACTAGTTGGTGGAGCTTGTACAAACTCACTAAACTGCAATACAGTTTCAAGCCATCACCACAAACATTTCAGCCAGTTGTGTTTTTTTTGTATCTACAAGAATATAAAATGATTATAAAGGCAACACACGAGATATACACTGTGAACCATAAAAAAGGTGGCAGTACATTTGTAATCGTTAACTCTGGATAATCTCTATGGATTTTAATAACTTTTACATATCTGAAAACGGAATAAACACTCTCTGTAAATAGGCTGTTTACTTTTTTATTCATGGCGTAAACATGACGTCATTGTCATGTAAACTTAAGTAAATTACTGATAAATACTTCAAACTGATACTGAAGAAGACACAATTTTGATTTGAAACTTATGGGAATCAAAAGACTACAGTGACCTTCTTACGGGAAGTGGCAGACCACACACATCCTGCAGCTGTGTGGCGCAGCGTGGAGCAGTCACTGATTGATGGTACAGTTGACCAATGGCCAGCACACTTGCGAGCTTGTGTTTAAACCAAAGGTGGACATTTTGAACATACGTTGTGACTACCAGTTTGTTTTCTCTGTACTTGATGAACTTTATGCTTCACACCATGCTTGATGCAACAGGTGTTGTTCTAAGAGTACAGTATGAAAGTATGAAATGTGATGTTTTTATTTTCACAAGGTAGCATACATACAATATTTAGATGAGGTGGGTATTTTTCATACACGAGTAAAGAAATTTATTCCTCTATACAACAGTGGAAAAATTATAAAAATCGATGGAGATTTTCCAAAGTTATGGTCACAAATGTACTGCCACCTTTTTTTATGGTTCACAGTGTATGTATCTCAAGTGTCTCTTTATCTCTGCAATGAAAGCAATACGAAGTCAGAGAAACCTCAGCAATCAAGTCAGCAAGGTTAGGATTGCACAGCAGCAGCCAGCGGCGTGGTGTGATGCCATTGGTCTTGTTCTGAAACTTGTTCGGCCACAGCTCGTAGAAGTCACGGAAACTGCAAGCACATTGCCATTCGTTGTAGCAGAAACATGATTACACTGTCTCTGCCACAGCCATCATCACGTACAGAATACAACATCTGCCAGCAAAGTTCTGCATTTCACGGCGCAATTGTATGGAACAGTCGGCCATCTGCTCTGAGCATCAGCAGCCTTTCACATGTTCGAGCAACAGGTGAAGCTTATCTTTTTACAGAGTGAGAATCCCGATCTCGAACCATTATGGCATTTCTGCAATTCTGGCACCACCTAATGTCACAATTTACTTACTTACTTATTGCACTATCAAGAGAATACTGAAACTGCTGGTCGAGCGACAACGATGTAATAAATGACGACAAATTTCTGTGTCATCATCGTACATCGTACACAATCACGTTCATTTGATATATTCACGCAGTAGCATATGTTTCCTACACCCACACTTGCATCACGCTACATTCATAGACTTCTGCTGCACCCTAATGTCGGCAACCCAACACGGTGAACCCACGCTACTGGCAGTATTCTCAAAGTTTTCTAGTCTCATCAACCACTTTCAACTGTGCACAAATTAAACTTGCCAGAAGTATGTATAAGGTTTGCGCATTATTCAATAACATACAGGCTTAGCTGATTATTGCCGTTCATCGTTTTTCTTATTATCACATTCATTGCATTTGCCCTCCCACACTGACTGAAACACACTTACTTACTCAATCACTTGCTTATAACAAACTAAGTAACCGGCACCATAACCTCGAAAACACTATCTAACTAAATAACCAAAACACTCAGTGACTATCACAATAAAGCTACCAAATATTTATAAACAGTAACAGCGTGCAATTACAGCTGAACTCAAAAAACTCAAAACACGTCCCCCTTAGTAGTGTTATCAGGTTAATACTGATTAAAGAAGAAGCCAAGACGTGCTGTGACATCAGCAGTAGTGGTACTAACGTGGTGGCCTTGAGAATTTCCGAGTGAATGGCAGCAACTCCGTTGGTAGCGTGACTGCCGACAATACACAGGTGCGCCATGTTCACCTTCTTCTCTCCGCCTTCCTCAATGATGGACATGCGACGCATACGATCCATGTCTCCCGGCCATCGCTTCGCCACCTCCTGTCATTTACAATTCACACCAGAACGCCACAACGGTCAGTTGGCCATCGCTTCGCCACCTCCTGTCATTCACAGTTCACACCAGAACGCCACAACGGTCAGTCGGCCATCGCTTCGCCACCTCCTGTCATTC
>Ga0209562_1000791_pt1 | contig 11353 bp, 8 predicted proteins | sample WorMetvacBELIZE2_FD_187399 | JGI IMG/M metagenome (GOLD analysis project Ga0209562, IMG submission 187399) | Marine gutless worms symbiont microbial communities from Max Planck institute for Marine Microbiology, Germany - Olavius vacuus BELIZE.2... | ecosystem: Host-associated > Annelida >...
GCAGATAAGTTAGGCAAGTGACTGCATTATGTAAAGCATGAATGATGACATTATTACTCAGGGATATGTATTACTTCGGATATGACTGTATCGTCGATCTGGTTCTATTTAATTTTTGAGATCATTCAGATTGCCGATCTGGTTCTATCAATTTTCTGCCTATTTACGGTCAGATTGCCGATCTGACTATATCACCGTCAGTGCAGAAATTATGACAATGGACATTTCATTTTCTTTCCAATCGTCTTCAATGGCTTCTTGTGTGCAGTAGAATGGTTTGCATACTGGATAATAAAGCCCAAATTCCATTAGATCTATCTTGTCAGAGACCAGGTCTGCGACCAGGTCCACGACTTTTCTTGAGCAGATAATTTGTCAAAGACCTTTCACCAACTTGTCTGTGACTTGTCGGAAACGTGCTTTAAACCTGATACGAACCTCTTAATTGAAGCGGCTGAACCGACCTATTTTTGTAACTTGATCCAAATTTTGGCATCATTTGCTGGACGATGATGAAGTTATTGCTTATTGTGCTGCAGTGCTATTTTGTGCATTAGCATAGCTACCCGACTTACCGTAAGCAGTGAGTCAGTACAGTACGTCATTAATTACATCATAGCAAGCTGATTGCCTATTGGTCGGCTGCCATGAAAAGTGTGTGCTTGTCATCTTCTATATTCCACTGCTTCTTCTATCTTGCTCAAAACCTGCTTTCGACAAAAAAGTCACAGACACGTCGCAGACCTGCTAGATCTATGTCGACATGTGGAGATAGATCTATCAGGTCTACGACATATCCGCGACTTTTTTGGTCTCTGACTTGTCTGCGACGTGTCTGAAACCTGCTTAAAACATGTCGGAAACCTGGTCGAAAACATGGTTTTATGCAGGTTTTGAGCACGATAGATCTAATGGAATTAGGGAATAATGCTGCAGGATATGAACTAAGGATGTTTGTTTGTAGACGGTGTCACAAAGTCTAACAATGGCCTCTTCACTTCTACATGTGTGTGTTATACTGCTAAGTGCAGTGCCGTTTAGCGGTGCGTTGTTTGTCACTTTGATTTGGAATTTTTTTGGATTATGAGAATGTTATTAATTAGTATTGATAGATCTAATATAATATATGAAATTGGAAGATTCATTTTTAATTTTGTTGGTTATATTGGAAAGGATTACATTATCGTAGCCATGTTATGAGCATGATAGTAAGTCATTATCAGAACACTGCATAGTATTGAAGTTGTAGAGTTATGGATGTGAACAGTAGGTGATTGTGTAGAAGATTGATGGTTTTAGTATATATGCAAGAATACTATGATGAATCCGTTAACACTGTAGAAGATACTTGGAGGACCACACATTATTTACACGTGGTCACTTTCCTGCATGTGACAAATATGGCGGCCACATCATTCGATTTGCCATAGCAGAAAACCGTCACACTAATCACAGTGTATCTATGAGTGGCACCATCTGATGATTACACATGAAAATTAACAAAATTGCTTTGTAATCTATATCTATGGCCGACTGGCGCCAAATGCATGCATTCTGTTACGCGTGCTTACTTCCAGTCACGTGACAAAAATGGTGGTCACACCCTCACACCTCTCTGTCTGCAATAGCCGAACACCCCATGGTGTACCGGTGTACGAACTTTGCGGCTCTGTGTTTTGTGGAAACGGAATTATTGCCAATCAAAGTTTTACATTGCGGCGGTAGGATTTATTTTGCCTTATTTGCTGCTTGACCTTCACCCAGTGACCTTTATGTACTAATTTGACAGTGGATATTCCTTCATGATGTACCAGAAGTAACCAGATGTGTGAAACTGAACTTCGTACATCAAGGCATTCGAAGGTTATCATCTGACAGACATACATACAGACGGACAGAGTCGAAATATTATATATCATGCCACTTTGTGGGTGGTTATTAATGTGAAACAGATTTGATGACTAACAAATTGTTAATTGTTTAATAATATGTTCATAATTAGGTTACCTCTGACAATGAACAGTGTGCTTTGTGTTTCTAGCTGGACTGGCTGTAATGTCGGTAGACTTTGGTAATGAGTTCATGAAGATTGCCATTGTTAAAGTTAGTATCACTTGATTGTGGATACGTAATTTCTGTTCAAAGTAGCAATTAATGTTTTTGAGTGTGTAATTTGTGTTATTTGTGTTGCGAAGAAAGTAGTCGTACAGAAGTGTACTATGAATGCTGTGCAAGATTTTGTATGTGCTGCCTGCTGTAGGATGCATTGGCACAGAATACTGGCTTTTTCTAACAATTCACTGTAATTTGTGCTGTTAAGACCCCTTGTAGATTTACCGATGCAATGCGTAGTCGTACAGTTATTGTACATCTTATCGTATGTGTTAAATTTTTACCACGCTGCATTAAAAGCGCTTTTCAGTGAGCCCTAGATGAACATCGTACATTGTCCCTAAGCCCCCATAGGGGAGCTGAAAACTGCAAAATGGTCACTTTCTGTATAAAATCGCACTTTGCTTGAAGAAAGTCTGCTACAAAGTTTCTTTGTGTGAAAACTGTCAGTGACAAAGTTGTAAGGCATTCACTAGCCTAACTATCTGTGCAAAAATGATTGGTGGGGACATAACCTTAAACATAAATTTTGCATTAAGTAAACCACTCCTTAGCCCGGCTGCCATACTTTCACGAAATATGACGAATACTCTATTGCAGTGCAGTTATTACAATGGAATATCAGATTACTAACGATGTTCATTAACTGAACTAACCAAGTTGTTTGGATGCATTACACGATCGCGGATTAAGATTGATAAAAATGGCACTGCAGTATGTAACATAATCATATAGAGCACATGGCTAGGCTAGCTGTGGAGTGGGCAGGCATTTCCGCATTGTGACATCAATGCCTAACGTTACGTAGCTATTGAAATTCAACATTACCCAAGTGACACTCACAGTACACTGACGTTATTCAATTGTTATTTATTTATTTGTTAAACGGGCCTGCGTCCTTACATTCACTTCATGTTATTTGAACATTGGCGATAATTGATGCGCACTCCTAAGCGGTCCAGCATTTCGAAATGTATTTTGTGTCGTAGGATAGAGTGATGTTAGATGCATGTTTTTCGCACTTAACATTTTTGCCAAAGCTTACACACGCTGCAGTGCGGTTTGGCTGCAATAGCTGACCTAATTGTTAGTATGTATTAATGTGTTAGCAAACACACTTTTTTGTTAATTGAAAGCCATTGATACTGTTTATCTCAAATTATTTCATATGTGATTTCCTCAGTTGATAATACAAGCATCGGCATGTTTTAATTTTTTACAGTGATTGTCTTATGTTAATAGCCTTTGTATTGTGTTATTACTGCAGCCTGGAGTTCCAATGGAGATTGTGCTGAATAAGTACGTATGAAGTTGGTTGGATATTTTTGTGGAAATGATTATGATATGTGTGTTTGTAAATTTACTGATGAAGTGTATACATGTTATCAGTACTCATGAAAATAAGATTTTTATGTATTCAATTTACTGATTCTTATTGCAGTCTTGATAGTAAATCTGTTGCTAGAGAACTAATTAAGTGTGTGTGTTTGATTACAACATCCACTGAACTTTGCAGAGTAAATGATATCGTGAAGTCAGAACAGTTATCAACAGTGCCCTTCTCTAATTGCTTACGAGTATGGCAGTGGTGCATTGTGATATTGTTGTAGGGAGTCTCGTCGTAAGACTCCAACCACAATACATCTAAAAGATGGTGAAAGACTTGTAGGAGATCCAGCTGTCACTGCGGTGCGTACAGTTCTAGTTTACCTTTACCTTTACTTTCTGGGAGGACAGCATGCTGTCCAGTGATTAGGCCATAATCAGTTTCGGCCCAATGTGCAGCCCCGAGATAACCAAAAGGTTATATAAATTTTTTTGAAGCTTTTGCATACTTCAAAAGAGTGTGTGGTTGAACTTGTCGAGGTTCTATGATAACCAGTAGGTGAGATGCCAGTATGGAATAACGAGCCATCATCAAGGCACTGCATCTACCTAAAAGGTGATATGCTGTTCTAGTTTATTCTGCAAACATTTTGTTTACTGTGAACTAGGCACCTTCAGGTAATGTCATAAAGTCCACCAACTAAGCACGATAGACACGCTGTGCTCTTTGTGGTAGCAGAGCTTCATGTTCACATTTATTCGATGAAGATGGATGACAGCCGAAAGCTCTGAACTCTTTTGATGACAGTTTCCACATCTTTATCGGCTTTACTTCAAACTTGCCAGTTTCTGGTCTTCCCATATTAGGAACTGGTCACTATGAGGATTTTTCTTTTCCAGCATTTGTGATCCCACACATTTATCAAAAACTTTTCCTTGTAATGTGCTACTGCATGGCAACAACAGCATTCACTAAACAACAGTTATAGTTACTGCCATTCTTAGATGGTTGTAGTATTCATTGCAGGTTACAGTGATCTAGTGATAACATGCCTGACTGCAGTGTATATGAGATCCCAGGATCGATACCCAACATGGGCAGTTTGTGTGTATGTCACAAAATCGTTATTGTGCTGCATAGGTTGACTCGGTAGATTTACACATCTTCTGTTGTCTGTGAAATGAGTGTCACCTTTTGTGTTAAATGGCAACAGTGGCTGTGTGTGTTAGCAGCCAACAGCCGTCAGACACACTGCATTAACTCACATTTACTGTTATGATGACAGCATCATAATGACAGTATCATGACCATTGTCCAGTGTATTGTTATCACCATAGCATCTTTGAGATTCGTGCATTTTCTGTCACCATACCAACAATCTGGAATTAACTTCCTGATCATCTTCAGGATCCAGCTGTTGACTCTTAACAGTTTTACTGGTACCTGAGGACGTATCCATTCGCCGGACATTTGAAGCATTGTGTTTACATAATTGGCATTCTGTATAAATCGACATTTACTTAGTTGCTTACTTACTTTCTACCCACAAGTGTGGCTTGATAATATGTCCGGTCGCATCTGTCCATCTGTGTGCCTGTCGATGGACGTACACGTTGTTGCTGTCTGCCATAGCGGCTACTATCACCTACGACAACTCCGCCCTTTGACGCGATCTCTCTCAAGCACTGCTGCCAAGACAGTAGTTCATGCGTTCATGGCCAGCCGCTTGGACTACTGCAACGCTCTACTGTACGGCGTATCTGACAAGTTGATGCGTCGTCTACAGTCAGTCCAGAATGCGGCCGCGCGACTTGTAACTGGTGTGCAGTGCTGTGAGCACATTACTCCGATCTTGAGACAACTCCACTGGCTGCCCATGCGACAGCACGTACTGTTTAAGATCACTGTCCTCGTGTTCCAATGTCTGGCTGGCCAAGCACCGTCGTACTTGTCAGACGATTACCAGCCTATCTCTAACTTCCAACCACGCCGTCTCCGGTCATCTGATTCACTGACGTGTGTAGTTCGACATGCACACGACACGTACGGTGACCGGTGCTTTGCTACTGCAGCGCCATTGGTCTGGAACTCATTGCCGGCTGAACTGCAACAATGTGATTCTCTCATGCAATTTAAGCGGTGTCTGAAGACTTTTCTCTTTGGGTCGTGGGACTACGGCGCTTTGTGACTTTGCGTAAATCGGCACCGTATAGAAATGGTCTTACGTACTTACTTACTTTCTCACTTAATGCTCCAACTTTTGAAAGCCTTTACCTAGAAAGTTCTTGGTGTGCAGGTACATCTTCATATGATACAGGTCACGTTTCTTATATCAGGTCACAGTGTCGCAGGAACGAAAATGCATTTGTGGATGGTCTGTCTTCAATTGAAAGGCAGTCTTGTTGTTTAACTCATTTACTTACTGTTAGCCGCAAGTATTATTGAAGAACAGTTCCAGCACGAGCATTACTGGTGATAGCTGTTGCTGTGTATGTGCTGGTGCTCTGTTTCAGGCAATTCGATATCCAAAGTATGGCTACCGGTATTTGCTGGATGTTCTCGGCAAGCACTATGACAATCCACTTGTTCAGTTGTACAAGAAGAGATTTCCACACAACAGCTTGGTGAAAGATGAAGAAACTGGAATGGTGTTATTTAAACATGACGAGTACGTTTTCACAGCTTGAAACTTCTATTTGAAGCTTTGTTTTGCGCTTAATGCATCAATTGTGCAAATAAAATTTTTTTTGGTTTAAATTTGCTACTGCAACACTGAAAGTTTCTGTAAGTTGCCACTAACAGGACGCTAAAGAACATTGATGGCTTTGCTGGTTTGCAGCGGAGTCTTATGTGAAATGTTATGTATGAAACGTTGTTGGTTACAGAGATGTCTTCTACAGCCCTGAGGAGCTGATTGCTATGATACTGCAGAAGGCAAAGGAATATGCAGAAACATTTGCAGGTACAACATCACAGGCTCTGTAGTGCATGTGACTTTATTAGTCAAAAGTATTAGTTTAATGTGTCGTATTAAAGATGTCAAGACTATCTCTTTGTACGTGGACTGAATGTGGTACATTTTAAGCTCAGCTGGCTGAGCTAATAGTATTGCTGGTCAAAAGCTGTCTGTGTGTAAACCAGGGCGGCACAAATAATAACTGCTACCTGTAGAGACATGTAATCCTGCATGGGGATCCAGATATTTTCCCCGGGAAACCTCTGGGAGGGGAAAATGTCCCCTCCCAGAGGAGGGGAAAATGTTCCCTCCCAGACGTTTCCTTTCTCTGACAATTTCTCCCACCAGACAGTTCACCTTGGACATGAGAACCCCAGACAATTATTCCTGGATATTTCACCACAGGACAAATTTACCCCGATCATGTCCCCCTCCCAGTTTGCATCCCAGCCAGTTCAGCATCACGGCCCATGGGTTGCTGGTTAGTTAATGATGTGCAACAAGTGTCAGTAAACGTGAGTAATCCAGTACCTGCGTGAGTTATCAGTGATGTTGACTTACAGCTACCCGAAGATGCAGTGTGGTTATGTTCATATTTGGTATGCAGGTATGGTCAGGTCAGTCTTGTACATCAAGGTCAGTGGGTCGAGGTTAAGGTCACAGGAGCAAAAAAAGCGTATCTGTGTATCCTGTTTGTGTGTAGTCTGCCTTCTATTTAAAGGCAAACTTGCGTTGTGTACATTTCTTCGTACTTACTGTTTATACTATCAGGAGATCACAAGGGTGTATTGCAGTGTTGACGGAATTATGACTTTTTTTATCTGTGACTTGTGATCCACTTATGTTAGTGTTCACAATTTTTTTCATTAAAACCACATGCCTCTATTCTGTCTTAGGTTTCTGAATATTTGAATCATTTTTTACCACGCTGCATGGAATGCAAACGCGGTCTAGCAATGAGAATTTTGTCCGTCGGTCTGTCTGTCCGTCTGTCAAACGCATGGATTGTGACAAAACGGAAGAAAGATATGTTTAGATTTTTATATCATATGAAATAACATTTATCCTCGTTTTTTTTGAGAAGGAGAATGGTTGGTGAGGGTGACCCCTTCTACCTGAAATTATGGGTCAACTGGCCCACGTTGGAGTGAAATCGCCGATTTTGAACCGATAATTGCTCGTAGCGCCTCAGCCGTAACACCTAGCGAAAAAAGTTCAATTAACACTACTAGGAAGTCCACCACGCGCATTCCAATGAGCCTAAGATGATTATCTTGTGTTGCCCCTAACTCCCACAAGGGGGCTCAAAAACGAAAATCGGCCGTTTTCCCTCTAAAATCGCACTTCTCCTGAAAAAAGTCTGCTACATAGTTTCTTTGTGTGAAAACTGTCCATGGCAAAGTTGTAGGGCATTCATTGGCCTAACTATCCATGCAAAAATTATTGATGGGGATGTCTCCTTCTACGTGAAATTTTGGGTCAAACTGACTGCGTTGGAGCGAAATCGCCGATTTTCGATCTAGTTTCGCTCGTAGCGCCTCAGCCGTAACACCTAGCGAAGAAAGTTCAATTAACACTAATAGGAAGTCCACCACGCGGTTTACAATGAGCCCAAGATGAACATCATACGTTGTCCCTAAGCCCCCAAAGCGTGACTCAAAAATGCAGTGTTCACCATTTGAACAATAAGCTGCGATAACTCCGAAACGGGACAAGATAGGATGTCAGTTACTATTAATCACTAATAGTAAGTCGCATACGGGCTTTCCACTGATACCGACCTCAGTGACCTTGAATGACCTTGAGCGGTGTAATACTAGCCCTTATTTTGCGTGTTTTCACCGATTTTGGTTGCTTTGCTGGCTAATTACGTCACAGTAGTTGAAATAGACCTATAATGTCCGTAAATATTGTCTCTCGGTTCCAGTCTTCCACTTTTGGCCATAACTAACCCACCCTACAGCGCGGTCCCTCTGCGATAGCTGAGCATCTTGTTTGATATGTGTGCAAATGCATTGTGGTGGATTCTGTTTCTGCATTGCAGAGCAGCCAATAAATGAGGCTGTGATCACAGTTCCATCGTACTTCAACCAGGCCGAGCGACGTGCTATGTCTCGTGCCGCTGATGCAGCTGGTCTCCGTGTTCTTCAGCTCATGAATGATAACACTGCCGGTAATGTGCTGGCTTGTGTGTCCATTGGTTGATTTTGCTTAATAAAGTGATGATTTCTGAATCCCGTGTTAGAGCTGCAGTTAGCTGAACAGTAAAATCATTGTGCTCTAGATGTTTTCGAGTTATACCATAGATTTATTTTTCCATCTACTCTCTAACTGTGTCATGCAGTGTGAGTGATGAATGGTTGCAGTTGCTTTGAATTATGGAGTGTTTCGTCACAAAGTCTTCAACTTGACGGCATTGAACTACATGTTCTTTGACATCGGTGCTACCGGCACAACGGCCACCATTGTCGGTCGGTCTTGACTGCACGTTTCTGTTCTGATCTAGTAATCTAGTCCTACACTATTGCAGGATTCAGTGAAGTGTTAATGTCAGGGAAATAATCATTTCGTGATTGCTCAGTGGTCAGTTATTGACGTTAGCTATGGGCATTGCATGCTGTTGTTGTCGGTGGCATTACATGTTGATGTCTGTGTTAGCTGAGACATCTGTGCATTAGATTTCTAGCAGCTAAACCAAGTCATGATCATCTGTTATTAGCTTTACATTTTAAGCAGCTGACTGCATTTGATACACAGTGTGTAAGTGCTATGCTAACTGTCTGTTATGCAGCTTATCAGGTTGTGAAGAATCCAGCATCCGGTGCTGATACGCATCCTCAGCTGACAATACGAGGAGTAGGGTATGCTCACAGATTGCTAATGTTACATCAGTGTAGCAGTCATTGCTCAGGGGTTGAGGCATTTACTTTGGCTTGCTAGATCTCGCTTTGGTTGCCTCTGAGAGCAAAGTTAGTCATTAGTGGGGGTGTCATGAAGAGCTAAGATTGCTCTGTTCTTCCAGAAAAGTTCTCAGAGATGTCATGTCCAAGTTTGTGCATTGAATGGCGAAATACATAATGTTAGAAAGCATACTTTTACACACATATGATGATTATGAGCTACTGTGAGTGATAGAGTCATTTTGATCAAATGTCTAAGGACCAGTTGCATGTACAGTAAGCATAGCTTAACTCCATTACCTATTTAAGTACCACTTAAGCAAAAAGATTGTAGCATGAAATGTTAAGCACCACGTGTATATGTCGTTATCGGCAAATAAGAAGTGTTGTACAGAATAACCATCACGCACAGTTCCATTTCGTTAAGTGTCCATTTCGTGAGCGCTGTTTTCATGCAATACCATTAAACAGGATGGGTTTTGAGAGCTACTTAGAGGTCGGTGCTGTTGATTGGCAGTTTTAGTGACATTGCTGTAAGCAGCTCTAAATGTCGTGTTTTAGATTTGATCGAACACTGGGTGGAGTTGAGTTTCAACTGAGACTGCGCGATTATCTCGCACAGCATTTCAACAAAGTTAAACGAACGAAAAAGGACGTAATGGGTGATGCCCGGGCAATGCAGAAACTGTTCAAAGAAGCTGGTCGCGTAAAGCAAGTTCTGAGTGCCAATACAGACCATTTTGCACAGGTTATAGTTTTCCTCACATGTTCTTTGCTCTGAGTAATATTGTTTTCGTTGTTTTGATATTCGTTTGCTGTGGTATAGAAAAACTTACCAATTAACTTTGTGCTGTTTTTCTGAAGGTTGAAAGCCTGTTTGAAGATGAAGACTTTCGCGTGAAAGTCACGAGAGAAGAGTTTGAGGAGCTGTGTCAGGATCTCGTCGACCGTATAGACAAAGTCATTCGCGATGCTCTGAATACAGCAGAGTTATCTAGGGTGTGTCATGCCTTGTGTTCTGTTTCTCTGATTCTGTGCTGCTGATGTAGAGTCAGTTATATTTGAAAGTTGGTATGCAGTAATTTAATTGCATTTACTACAACAACATCTGCCATAACTTTATGTTTAATGTTTATGTTAGCAGTGAATGCAGTTTCATCTGCTTCTGAAATACATTTTTAAACAGTCACAGCTAATATTATCTGCAGGGCATTTTATGTGGTGTTCAGTGAGTCAGAATTAACAGTATGTTACTATCATCTTGTGATAAATGCTGAAATTGCATTATTTGTGATGTTTGTGAAGAACTTTTTGATTTTATTTATCATTCTGGTTTATTCTGTCATATGAAGCACATATAAACAGTGTATCTATGTAACTGCATCATGACATTCTGGTGATATCGGCAGAGATGAGATCTGACATATACAACATTTGGCAGTAGAACAGCATCGTCGAGGTGTCAGTGTCTGTTACAAATATATTATAACTTGACAATAATTTTACTTATTATAATACACATGTTCATGGCACTATCAGGAAGTCACAAAACCTTCTGTGTTGGATTTGTGGCCCATTAATAGTGCTAGAGTAATAACAGAGTTTATTATATCCATGGATTATGATCTGTTTAATGGTCATAATCCTTCCAATAAACTCACATTTCTAGTGACATGTAGTACATGAATTTTATGCCTCTGAATAGAAAAACTTTTTCTTGTGTTGTACGATAATTATTTGTGAGCTAAGTTTTCATTGATATTTGCCTGTGAAAGGATGATATAGAAGAGGTAATTTTGATGGGAGGAGGAACTCGCATTCCGAAAGTACAGGAAGCTATAAAGACTGCTGTTGGCAGGTAAGAAACACGAAATATTGAACATTGTTGTTTGATTTCAACACCATTCAGTCTACACCTTCAGTGATTGCCTTCCAGCGGCTTTTTCTATGCAGTAAAAGGAGTTGAATTAGCTGTCACATCCTTGACACATTTGTCACTCTATGTAAAATACCTCAGCAGTATTTTCTTGACTGCCTCTGTCACTCAAATCAGTACTT
>Ga0209562_1000792_pt1 | contig 11352 bp, 5 predicted proteins | sample WorMetvacBELIZE2_FD_187399 | JGI IMG/M metagenome (GOLD analysis project Ga0209562, IMG submission 187399) | Marine gutless worms symbiont microbial communities from Max Planck institute for Marine Microbiology, Germany - Olavius vacuus BELIZE.2... | ecosystem: Host-associated > Annelida >...
GTCACCAACATTGTTGCAATAACATGGATGCGTACTGGGTGTGAGAGCAGCCGCAAGTTCTTGAAAGCCCAGGTCATTAGCAGTAGCCTGGATGGATGGACGGTCGCCTGACGCCCGGCCCAGTGTGGTGGATGGAGCTCTGCTTTAAACACTCTGTCGTCTGCTGTTCTTCCGCTCTCCCTTACTACTCCCACGTTCCCCCTCTCCCCATGCTGTTTGTATATAGGAATGAGCCTTGTGCTGCGGCGGCGGCAGCCTGCTGCATACGCCAGTGAACAAGTTTGTATTGGGTGGCATAGAACAGGTGCGTGTTATACAGATAAACTAACATTTTGCCACAGTTCTTCCATCAAAGTTTGGGTTGCGTATAATACAAATGTGCGTATTATATTCGAATTTTTACGGTATACTGTCACTGACACTGACATACCTGACTTGTATGTTTCTTCAACGACCTACTGTGCTCCGCAGCAGCTTCCATTGCTTCCTACAACATCATATTTAACAAACTAGATGTCCTTCAATGGTAAACCATATACCAGTATATAATTGGCGAAAAGGTGCAATTTTTAAGCCAGTAATTTTTGACCATATTTGGTCTTGTTGGTTGTCACCCTGACCTGTGATCTTTGACCTCAAAATGTAATCAGTTCACCTCTGTCACCAACTGCACCTAATTCTATAAATTTGGTAAAATTCTCACGAGCAGTTTGTAAGATACTGTGTTCACAAACTTTTTGTATATGATCACACACACACACACACACACACATACGTGTATTATCAAACATGCGAGGACTTCGTTTTTCACGCACTGAACGAGGACATCATTTCGAGGACATCGTCAAATACTGAACTTCCTACCCATGTGAGGACAATGTCATCTTGTGTGCGGATGTCGTATCTCTCGCCTAGACAGAGGACTTCCGGTTGAAAATACACACATAACGGGATGAGAGAGGACAGTGTGTGTGTGTGGTCAAATACTTAACTTGTGAGGTCCAACTCTTTGTCTATTCATGCCAAACCGAGGACAGGAAGTTTGCAACACAAGTCTGGTTTCAAAACAATGGGCAGTCAGTGTAAAAAAATTCCCCGACGCAGTATTTTTTAAAATCTCATAGGTGATGTATTAAAGTAAGCTTACTGAAGTAATGGTCAGGAGTATCAAATACCTACATAAAATTTCGCATTGCCATTGCGCAATGGTGGATACAAGTAAGTACAGAAATGGAAGCCTGGGGAATGGAAATCCCAGCCGTATTTAAAGGCAGAGCCCTTCGTAGGTATTAAGAGGGCAACGACCACAATAATCGGTGGGGGCGTCCCCTTCTACCTGAATTTTTTTGTCAAAGTGACCGCGTTTGAGCGAAATCGCCCATTTTCGACCTATGTTCACTCGTCGCGCCTCAGCCGCACGACGTAGCGAAAAAAGTTCAATAAACACTAATAGGAAGTCCACTACGCGCTTTCTAATGAGCCCAAGATGAACATCATACGTTGTCCCTAAGCCCCTCAAAGGGTGGCTCAAAAACGCAGTGTCCAAAATTTGAACAACAAGCTGCGACAACTCCGAAATGGCACGAGATAGGATGTCAGTTTACTATTAATCACTAATAGGAAGTCGTATACGGGATTTCGATTGATAGCTACCTCGATGACCTTGAGCGGCGTAATAGCCGTTATTTTGCGTTTTTTTCACCGAATTCGATTGCTTTGCTGGCCAATTATACGTCATAGTGGTTGAAGACAGACCTATAATGTCCGTAAAATATTGTCTCCCATTTATAGTCTTCCACTTTTGGCCGTAACTAACCCACCCTGCAGCTCGATCTCTCTACGATAGCTGAGCTACTTGTTATAATCGTCTCAATATACCCAGACAGTATAAGCGAGGACGGTATTTGTTTAGATAAACACATGACGTCCGAGGACTAATGCATTGCATTTCCATACCTAACTGAGGACATCAGTGATCTTAAGAGGACAGTGTGTGCATGTGTATAGTCACACGAATAATATGACAAACACGTTGTCAGTGGCATCACTAGGGTTGGTGTCACCCAGGGCTGCAACTGACCGTGTCACCCCTATTTTTCCCTAAAAACTGGCGACCATTTTTAGACCTCGCTACAAAGTGATGACCATTTTAGCTGTCGTCTCATCACAACTCCACAACTCCCATCTTCTGACATCGTGTTGCCAGTGTTCTTTGAAAATTCAGCCACAATTTTTTTCATTCGGGTGTCACCCCTCGGATGGTGTCACCCGGGGCGGTCGGCCCCCTCCCCTAGTGACGCCAATGTTAATTGTCATACCCATCTAAAGACACTTGTAGCTTGCACTATATAAATGCAGTCAGTGGCGTACACAGGATTTTGTTATGGGGTCAGCACGGCCAGAAAGCAGTGGTGGGCTTTTGGGGCCCCACCAGCTAGGGGTTCTGGGAGTGCTGTAAGCTCCTGCGGGGTCCGGGCAGCCAAGCGGTTTTGCCTATATTTAAATGCACCAGATAGCTTCTGCAACAGTATGTGGGTTGACACACTCTAGATTTGTGTAACATAGGTACCAGCAAAACATACTTAATTTTAATTTACATAACGTTAGAAAAAATGGGGGGTTGCCAATGGGGGGGTTCTAACCCCCACTAACCCCCCTTTGGTACGCCACTGAATGCAGTACAACGTTGCATCAGTATGTGGATACTGGTGCCCCTCATAAGCAAAATTTAAAAAAAAAATAAAGGCACGTTGGTAAATTCTAGTCTACTGTAGTCTGTGTAATATTAATGACATTTTGTGCTGGAAGCCACGGTACATCCTGTTGTCTGCTCTGAAAGATAACAACACTGTGATATTTTATTGATAGCAAATTTCTTCCACATGCTAGGTCATTTTGGAGACAAGTCTTTCCAGGCATCAGCTGCACTAATACGTGTGATCACGAAAACATGCAGTAACCAAATATGCCTATGAAAAGAAAACAAATATCACACACACACACACACAAACTGAACCTGAAAAACACTCAATTTTTCTTATTTCATCACCATTATTTTCATTGCTGCTTAATGGATACTACACTACCAATATGACAGCGATATGATCCAAATATGAAAAATAACACGTTTGGACTGGAGGTTCTAGGAATCTTTATCAACCACTAATACTTCGATTCATGATCCAAACACATCAAAGCAACTAAATGCATCTGTCTCACTATTACAGAGTTGAACAGTACGAGATTATCACGTTTATTCATCAGCACATAAACCCAGTGGCATCACTACCTATGGGGCAATGGAGCACGTGCCCCATCCCTCAAATTTCACATTTGTCTTTCGCGTACCTTTACACCTTAGTATATCATTGTCACTGTAGTGTCAAATTCTGAGCACGAGTTGGTACCTCCTGTTGAGAGCAAAAGTTGACAAATAATCTGCAGTAAATTTGATACAGTGCAAGATAGTACGTAAGCTACTACTAATTACTAACAGTACGTCGCATTGGGGCTTTCGACTGGTACCAAAATCAGTGACGTTCAATAAATTTGGCAGCTTTAGGGGCCATTTACGTCAAAGTGGTCGAAGATAGACCCATAGTGTCTGTGACAGAAACGTAGTCCAAACAAACTAGTTTTTAGCAACGTCTAGCTCAGCTGCTAAGCTGCCAAAAAGGCTCATCATGCAAGAATTAACTGTCACAAGTCAAAGATGACTTGTTCAGCAACACAAAAACATTACTTCTTACACACATGAAGTTCACAATGCACGTTGTCACTGTGTACGACACTGGCTCAGCTGCTAAGCTGTCAAAAAAGGCTCATCATGCAAGAGTTAACTGTCACAAGTCAAAGATGACTTGTTCAGCAACACAAAAACATTACTTCTTACACACATCAAGTTCACAATGCACGTTGTCACTGTGTACGACACTGGCTCAGCTGCTAAGCTGCCAAAAAGGCTCATCATGCAAGAATTAACTGTCACAAGTCAAAGATGACTTGTTCAGCAACACAAAAACATTACTTCTTACACACATCAAGTTCACAATGCACGTTGTCACTGTGTACGACACTGGCTCAGCTGCTAAGCTGTCAAAAAAGGCTCATCATGCAAGAATGTTCAGCGACTGTCAGCACTACTGATTTCCAAAATAAAACAGTGTTACAGTCGTTTATCGCGCAATTTTGCATAGCGAATTTTGGACGCAATGTGGTTCTTGATGTCAAGCCAGCTGCGACTGCCTAGTACAGGCTCTTTCGAAAGAACGTTTAGACACTCGTTTTTTCTGGGTGGTCGGCGCACTTGAATGAGATGTCCGAGATGTTTCGACACACACACTTTTTCTTCAGTACTCCATGGACGTGCTGAATAAACAAAGCACACGTCTGCATTGTAACAGTATTTTTCTCACTAAACATTGTTAATCACAATATTCTTGATAACAGGGTGGGCATTAGTTAGATTAGATCATCCAACAAATTTGAAAACTGAAGAACATGTATTGTATTATATGCAATCATTAAGTCACCAATTTCGACCAATGCAAGTTGACGTATTAATCTTAATATATTATTACTGAAATGCATCACAAGCATCACCATACAAAAATAAAAGCCTAGCTGTTTGCCTGTCTGCCTACAGCTGTGGATCTACAGTTTGACATCAACTTCATATTTAAAGTCTGACAGACGGTAGTGTGTGACTGACTTGATCACATGGTAAACTGCTCAAATGGGAAAATGCTGTGTCTGTCTGTTAACTATAAACTATAAGACCTAGTACTTACCACCATGAAAATGTCACGTTAATTTTACAATTAACAGTAACTGTTTGAAACTAGGATTCAGGATTAAGTAACTGGTAATAAATTATTACTACCGCGATGAAGTACTTCTTGGCATCTCTTCTTCTGTCGTTTCTGATACTTGCAGCGATCAGGAAAACTTGAACCTAATGAAACACAGCAGATGCAGCAAAACTCACTACCATATCAACCATTGCATTTTGTACAAAGTAAGTAAGTAAGTAAGTAAGTAGATTTATATATCGCAGTTATCGTCAAGAACCTCTAACGCACTGAATGTACAAAGAAAAGAAATTTCGAGCAAAGAAATTCCTTTTTGAGCAAACGTCTGAAACAGCCTGCACTGATGGTTGGGTCCCGGATGAAATCTGGGAAAGAGTTCCCGACTGGGGCCGGCAACGGAAAAGCCCTATAGCTGTAAGTGTTGAGCCGGTAGCGAGGTACTGCAAGTAGTTGACACCATATGCAGTAGAGACATGCTTACTTACTTGGGGCCAAGTGCCAGAATTAAGGCGCCTTCACTTTCAATTTGTTTTCTACTCCTATGATTTTAAGGCTAAAATGCACCAAACTGTGGCTGGGGCTCAGCCCCAGACCTCGCTGGGGAGCTTACAGCACTCTCCAGACCCCTTAGCTGGATTTAAGGGGCCTACTTTTAAGGAAAGGGATGGAAGGGAAGGAGGGAGGGGGAGAAGAGGAAAGGAGTGGAAAGGGAAGGGGAGGGAGAGGAAGAGGGGAAGAGAAGGAGAGGGGAAGGAGAATCTTCCTCCTCTTAAATTTAGGTCTGGCTACGCCACTGATAGTCGCCTATGTCCTTATACTAATTCACAGCTTAAGCCCAATGTGAGGAAATGATGCTAACAGTGCAACATTATCATTAAAATAAGACACTCCACAGCATGGCCCCCTCTCTGACCCCTCCCCAGTGGGTACTGGGTAGGGGATACTCTCTCCCCACACTCATACCACTTGATGTACCACTTTTGATAGTAGTATGGCAACCATGCACTTTTGCTGTACCACTTTTCAGGCAACATTTGGCACACATCTTGCACTGTTAATGCCAATTATGAGTGACAACAAACACAAACACTGAAATATCAAATTTACATCGCAATAACAACGTGGCTATTATAATGTGATGTAAACACGTCATCTGTTGTGAACTACCATAACAACAAAAGTCATGTTGGATTATGCTGAGTTGTATCAGGACCAAAACTCAAAACACTGTTTGATAAAATACATTATGTAACTTACTGTTTGGTGGAATCCAGTCATCGTCGCCATTACTGGAACGTTTCCGTTGATGACGACGCATATCCAGCAGTCCGCGTGCGGGAGGATCTTTCCGACGTCGATTTCCTGTAGCGACAGCAGTTAAGATAAACATCCCACTTCTATTTAGTTTTCAAAATCAGAGATAATACAGTGTTACTATCTAGTCATAAGCCATAGAATATATCATTCAAAACTGCAGACTATTTGTACTTGCAATTTATACTGGAGATAGCAGCAAGTGTCTGTTGAAAAATGTTACTTTGTTATCTCATTCATAAGTCTGTCAGCTCTGTGACATGCATGACATCACTGCCTATTGCATACCAGTACCATAAAACAGTAAAAGAACAAAACGCAAGTTTCTTCTACAAATTCCGAAGTTTATGCATCGCTCACTTACATACAACTAGCTTATTACAAATAATACAATTTGGAGTCAATTTAAAGCAACCTGCAAAACTGATGGAGATCACATTCCAAACTGCCACAATTATAGAAATCCCAAATGTAAAATTTCTATGCAAGACGTCCAAAATTTACCAATGCTAAATACAATCGCACAAAGTTACCAGAACTTCCACTGCCGCCATCTACAGACATATTGCCGTCATAATCTCGTCTGTTCCCATGATGCTGCTTCTTCTCACGAACAGCATGCTTCGTTGAGGAGGTTGAACTCTGAGAATGACTTTCATCAGCAGATACGTCTGAAGAAAACATGAGCACAAATATTCAAAATATGAAACACATAAGCATAGTTTGTCAAAATGGACCACTAGACATAGTCCTGTCATTGTGGTTTAGTGCTAACGTTCACAGTGTTGCTGCGACTCAAAATGTAGATACCTAAATGTTTTGCATGGAATGACCCATTGCTATGCTCAGGTTTAGTATGATCCGTGCTTTTGTTTGATGAGATTAATGGCTTACTGGGAGTAAGGGGTATGCATAGTGCCTCTGCCACAGTACATTATCTGCACTGTCACTGAACAGTTTGATCAGCCTTCACTGGCTACGCATACAAGAACGGATCGTCTTTAAAGTTGCTGTTCTGACATATCGAGCAGTACACGGCACTGCACCACCTTATCTGTCGTCGGAGTTCACTCGTGTCGCTGATGTGACCACACGTCGCAGGTTGAGATCGTCGTCTACCGACCAACTCATTGTGCCGTCACACCGCTTGTCTACAGTCGGAGCGAGGGCCTTCCCGGTCGCCGGTGCCTACATCTGGAACGGTCTGCCGGCGGATCTGACCTCCGCTCCATCACTGCCGGTGTTCAGACAACGCCTGAAGACAGTTCTGTTCCACTGCAGCTATCCGAACATATGTGTTATCTGAACTTTGTTTTCCCTCTCTGACAGTGGTCCTACAGTATTTTTCATACTTAGGCCACTATAAAAAAATTCTATGATGATGATGATGATGATAGTATGATATAAAATAAAAAATACCATACAGAGCCTCATAAGCACTGTCTATTAGTTTACTTAGCTTCATAGCCACACCATGGTCAAAGTAACAAAAAACAGTAGTAAGGAAAATGTCATGCGACATGTACTAATCAAACTCCATAGCTCCAGTAGTAAACAAATAAAACGGCTAAAATTCAACAAGACCACAGCACTGAAGCAACTATCAAACTGGTTGGCTTTGTTCCCTGCGATAAATTACTTACATTAAAAGATATATCAAATCGAACGAACAATACTCATTTGCTAACACACAAATTGATTGCTACTTACCACTACCGCAAGAGTTGCTAGCATCATGACATTTGTCGTCTGTAACAGTGCTGTCATTATCATTCCTGTATGCACCGCCCTGTTGATCATTATCTGAGAACTGATCGTCACTGTCACTTGATTCACTATCGACTGTGTAAAGCACAAATGACAACAGAACACACTGACTATAGGATAATAAGTGCATAAAAATTACTACTGTTGCTTCTAATATTAGTATTATTATTATTATTATTATTATGTCTATTAAGGCATACAAAACTACTAGTCATTAATTAGTCTAAAAAAACTAATATCCACATTTCTGTCACCTTCAACTCTTCATCAACAAAAATCTCACCACTTATTATTTTCTGACAGTTTTGTCTTAATTTGGCTCATCAATTTTCAAGTATTCTTTTTAACCGCATAACCTTACAGTACACTTACCGGTACCCACACACAAAGTCAAAGTAACAATAAACAAACATAGGCGGTAAGGTACTGTTTCATCAAATGTTTTCAAAGACACTCATCACTTAGTACGTCTGTAGCTAAACAAACGACTTTAATAAACATCAACAATATAAAGAGAATAACATTAAGCCTTGTCCCACCTGTGACATTTACATCAACATTATCCAAGTTTCTGCCCTGGAGACTGACAGTATCACCACGCTCCATGGCAATCAGAAGCTTGCTGACTTTTGCCACCTGCAGAGTTTGTTCTGGCAATCTGTAAAATTCGCGATGTACACTTATGTCATGACCCAGGAAGTTAGCTAACAGATCTAATTCATGCGATCTCAGTGCCAGCATCTGAGACATGGTGGCAATATGCTTGCGCAGTTTTGTACTGGTTAGCGCACTTGCGTTTGTGGCCCCACATTCACGCGCAAATCTGCGTAAGCAGTCACTGCTACGATATGGCTGAAGACTGTTCTTTCGCGCAAATACAAATACATTGGTGTCAGGTATACCGACAGCTGACCTCAGTTCGATGAGCAGGCCTATCTGAGCCTGTGCGGTTTTGGTGAGCAACACCGGCACTTTTCTGCCACGTTTTCCCTCAATGTGAACAACTCTGAATTCTTTACATAGAGCCTGTTCCACCTGTGAAAGGCACTTTGTAACATCCGTACCAAGATTTTCATTAGCTGTGCTATATGTAGACAACAGCATTCTTTGAGCTTCACCTCCTCGACGTCTATTGAACGTCACTATTTGTGCCAATGTCAGCTGGCACAGTTCACTCCATGCATTAACTGTTGGTTCTTGGCATAGACTTAGTCGGGATGCCTCAGCATTAGCTGTCAAATACTGGTGAAGCTTTTTCACATCCTCTGCAAGAGGTAGAACGACTGGTTTGTTGAACTTACGCAAGTGTAATGACCTCAATGCATGAGAAGACACCTCATGGCTCCATTCACTGTCACACAGACTGAGAAACTCCTCACATTTCTTCTTCTTATCTGCTGCCGAGGAACCCTGGATTGTGCACCTGTTAATCTCAAGCCTGACACACTCTTTCAGAGAATGTCCCATTTTCAACGCCAGCGACGGTGTTGTATACATGTGTGCATCTTCGTCAAAGCCACAGAGACATCGAACTGCTTTCACAACCTGCTCAAAATATTCTGGAACAATACAGTCTGCCAAACAGTTAACAGACTTCGTTGTATTTTTCATTTTCACCAACAGACGTCCAATTTGTCTGATGCGTTCTCTAATGTATTGCTGCCTGTGCTGGATATGTCCATGTTTAAAATGCATTCTGCTACCAAACCTCATGATCAAGTCATCAGTCCGCACAGCAGCAGTCACTTCATCCTGATGCATTGCTGACAGAACATCTCGTTTCAGTCCTTCACTAGCTTCGGACGAAAATGGTAACAGTAAACTACCACTTCCTTGACAGTGGCGACTGCCAGCTTCTGCTTGTGAATCTGGCTTGAAAGGACAGTTTTTCTTATGTTTCCACAAACTAGATCTCACAAACATGGCCAGACAGAATTCACATGGAATGAATTTCTCATGTGCAGACAAAGAAGAAGGTCTTTTGCACGGCACAATTTCACCTGCCTTTCTCTTAAGGACGTCAACATTATGCTGGTAATTACCATCATTAAGCAGCTTTCTCAGGTGTAGTTTTCTTCTTCGAGACTTCAATGGCATGCAGTCTAATGCAGCAATTTCCGGTTCTTCCTTGTGTTTCAACTGCAAATGTCGAGGCAGTTTTGACTGCGGTTTCATACAGAACTTACAGTAGTACTTTTTGTCCCATTTTCGGCGATATGCATTTTTAGCAACAGCTACACGTAGACTTAGCTCGTCACGATCACGACCATCACCAGTATCATCATCATCATCATCATCATCATCACCATCACCATCACCATCACCATCACCATCACCACCATCACCATCACCATCACCATCGTCATCATCTGTGTCAACTTGCTGAAATCGACTAGTACTTGAGTGAGTGTTTGTAATGATGTTATCTCCCTTATTGTGTACAGCTGTCACATTTCGGTCTATGAGAGAATCTGCAGCCAAATGGCTACAAATCCTCTCATAGACCGGAATGTCCAGAGACACATCACTCTCACTGTCTGAAATACAGTCGACACTAATGCGCTCCTCGTCACTATTTTCTGACGAACTGTATGGAACAATGCGTACACCTGACGAATGTTCAACAAGTATGCCTGCAGAAAGCTGAATGTGAGACAAACACTCTGTGACTGACGCTAGGTCTGCTGACGGCTGATCTCGAGATGCACACACTGCGACTGACGCTAGGTCTACTGACGGCTGATCTCGAGATGCACACACTGCGACTGACGCTAGGTCTACTGACGGCTGATCTGGAGACGCACACACTGTGACTGCGGCTAGGTCTGCTGACGGCTGATCTCGAGACGCACACACTGTGACTGCGGCTAGGTCTACTGACGGCTGATCTCGAGATGCACACACTGTGACTGCGGCTAGGTCTGCTGACGGCTGATCTGGAGACGCACACACTGCGACTGCGGCTAGGTCTGCTGACGGCTGATCTGGAGACGCACACACTGTGACTGCGGCTAGGTCTGCTGACGGCTGATCTGGAGATGCACACACTGTGACTGCGGCTAGGTCTTCTAATGGCTGATCTCGAGATGCACACACTGCGACTGTCGCTAGGTCTGCTGACGGCTGATCTCGAGATGCACACACTGTGACTGCGGCTAGGTCTGCTGACGGCTGATCTGGAGACGCACACGCTGCGACTGCGGCTAGGTCTGCTGACGGCTGATCTCGAGATGCACACACTGTGACTGCGGCTAGGTCTGCTGACGGCTGATCTCGAGATGCACACACTGTGACTGCGGCTAGGTCTGCTGACGGCTGATCTGGAGACGCACACGCTGCGACTGTCGCGAGGTCTGCTGACGGCTGATCTCGAGATGCACACACTGTGACTGCGGCTAGGTCTGCTGACGGCTGATCTCGAGACGCACACACTGTGACTGTCGCTAGGTCTGCTGACGGC
>Ga0209562_1000793_pt1 | contig 11351 bp, 13 predicted proteins | sample WorMetvacBELIZE2_FD_187399 | JGI IMG/M metagenome (GOLD analysis project Ga0209562, IMG submission 187399) | Marine gutless worms symbiont microbial communities from Max Planck institute for Marine Microbiology, Germany - Olavius vacuus BELIZE.2... | ecosystem: Host-associated > Annelida >...
CAACAACACAACTGATTTACATAATTTTTGTTTTATTACACAGAGTTTTACGTGACCCCCTTGCCTGCGATTTTGTCATTTAACCAACCGACACATGGCACATTAAAAACTGTATAATAATAGTAGTAATAATAATAATGGTAGCAATGTTTGCGTGTATGGAAATATGACAGGATGATGACAATGACATGCTGGTGAGAGGTGCCATTCGTGTGCACATCCACCTTGTTACCCCGATCACCATGCGTACACCACTGAGTTTGCGTGACATTGTGTCGCACAGTGACACCGAACTTGGTGATGGGTCAACGGTCACATTTTGTCTGCCTCCCGACACTGCGACGTTGATACACATAAGAAGGTACTGGTTTGTTACAGGCGGGAACACTGCATTCGATAGAACTGGGAGCAAATTCTGTAGTTATCATAGTTTGTGTAATTAACTGAGTTATGTTGACCATACAATGCAGACAAGTTGCAGTGTTTGCTTTTTACTTACTTACTTATGACTTAGGAAGACAAAAGTATAATTAAACTGATTCATAATGAAAAAAGGATGCAGTGCCAAGAAAAGTGGCAGAAAATTCTGCAAAGAGAATGGTCAGTGATCTCTGCCAAGAGATTAATCAGAAAGATCACTAAAACTGGCTTGATATTAACGTATGTTGTTGGTGGAGTGATAGAAGCCAAGACTCAGTCGATCATGCTGTTGAACAGTGACACCCAAGACTTACTTTTGTAATGACACGTTGTGGTAGACACAGTGAATGATTTTGTTGGAGTTGCTGTTGCAAAAATGTTTTGTTCATGCCTGTTGAAATTCCCACTGAGTTTGCGTGACTGCAAGGTCCGTCGTGTTTTTGAGCAAATGAAAGGTTATGTTTTAGATAACTTACTAGTATGAAGTGGCTCAACATATAATGATACAGAAGTATAATGCTTTGCAGAATCACATGCTTTTTTAATCTGTCCTCGAAGGTAACACAATATTGTATTTTGGCCATATGTTTTATTTCTGTTATATGTAGAAATTGAGTCCATGTATTGTTACAATAACAGTGTATTATTTGTAGTACGGATCGTACTGCTGACGTTATACGCCAACTGCTGAAGAAGTTTAATATTATCGATGACCCATCGCGATTTGTTCTGTGTGAAAAAGATATACTAGCGCGTAAGAAAATTGTTTTTCGTGTTTTCTCTCACTCTGTCTTTTTCTCCTGTTTCAAACCGCTTTTAAAATGGATTTTGTGGAAGTTTAGATTTTCACAGTTTACTTACTGCAAAAATGTTGTATCTGTAGTGACATTTAGCTCAAAAATAAGCTACCGTAATTCAAGCAGGGTTAGGGAAATGTCAGAAAATTAACAAAAAATCAGTCATAAAAGTCAGTGGAGATGATCATATGGTTGTGACTGTTGAACTTGTCACTGTATTAGGAGTTGTTTTAAATAGCTCTGAAAACTGAATTTGTTAGCAGGAGATTTATGTCTAGGCCATGTGAGCTGGTGAACTTCCACAACTCATCAACATGCACTTGTTTAGCATGTAAATGCTGAATAAATTGTAAAATTGACATTTATATATATGAGTAATTGCTAATATTGGACTGGAAAGGGTCGCGCCAAGTCTGTACAGCTTGCATAGTGGTCGTTCAGGTCCTGGCATCATGTTGCTTGAAAATACTGTAGTATGTATATGACTGATGCAAAAAATATAGCTGATATGTTCAACAAACCTGTGAATGTGAATGCTTTCAGTATGAAACTTTGCATGAAGGTGGCTCACATCAAAGAGGAGCTGATTAAATTTTAGAGCGAAGGTAAGGTAAGGTAAGGTAAACATGGATTTCTATAGCGCCTTGTCATGATCACACCTCTAAGGTACTCAGGTATGGCATGCATTCTCGAGGGATTACCTGCACACCCTGCATTCATCCGCTAACGGAATGAACTATACCTGCCTTTGCCTTCCCAGCCAAAGCTGGTACTCACTTACCGACCCCGGAGGGATGGAAGGCTGAGTTGGCCTTGGGAGTTGAGGTCGGGTAGTGGGAGGGTGAATTAGCAAACAGCATGATTGGAGGTATTGTGCAGTCCGTCACTCTCTGTTCATGTTTCATCGACCTGACACATCTGCTGTTGTACAAGATATCACAAATGTCAGTTGCAGGAAATTGATGAAAGTGGTACCATGAAAAAATAAAGGCACTCTGTGTTACCATTTCTACTTGCTTCTCTGTGACTGAACGCATGTCTCTTGCACACTGACCTTGCATGCCTTGATCACATCATTTATACGAGTGTCTCTGTGTGGTCAAACTGACTTAGGCTTTTAGTGCTTGGTGAGGTTTCATCAGCGCTGTTAATTGACTTTGGCATTCAGATGTATAACAACCTGTATTGATGACAATGATGATGATTATCATACTATTATTATTATTATTATTATTATTATCATTACTATTACCATTACTATTGTTCTTAATACTTGGTGAACTGTTTCATTGCTCCATTACCTGTACCTGCAATATAATTTTGTTGCATGGTTGTGGTTCGTCCTTTTGCTCATTAAATGATTGAGTTTTGACGCCACGTTTTTCTGCTGAGTGATGACTGTTTGCTGTTGCTTTAATACTGTATCAGTCAAACTGTTGATATGTCTGATAGAAGCGTTTCGAAGGCTTCATGATGACGACTCGCCTCTTCTTCTGAATCTCACTTGGAGCGAGGAATACGAAGCAGGACTTGATCTTAAGCAGTTTGTGTTGAAGGAGAAACACACCGACGTCATCGAGGTTCGTTATCATTTTTCGCGTGTTTACTTTTTTTATTATTATTAAATCTGAACGTAATAACAACGTTATAGTCTAGAGACTTCAAGGTTGTAGAGTAAACTGAGTCACGCAGCATTGAACGTTCACTTAATAGCTAATCTGGGAAGGAACGCTAGAACAGTTCAGTCTTCAGGCGACGTCGAAAAATTGTAGGTGACTCGGAGGACTGCACGGACAGTGTCTGCCATGCCATGCTAATTCTGTAAGTGTTAACGGTACAAGTATCTGCCCAGAATGTATATTTGTACCTAGTGACAGTTTGTTGAGAAAGGCTCTGTCATCGGCAGTTAGAGAACATTATCACTGATTGTTGAAGAGATGTTGTCATTCACAGTTGAGACTACAGTTTTCTCAGCTTATAGAACAGCCTTCACAGTGAGTGCTATCCGTTCCATCACTGAAAATGCAGTTAGCAGTAAGGACTTTTAGACAAATACTGGGACAGTTGCCACTTTTTATTTGATTTCGAGATATTCTTAATGAATGTTACTAGCGAACAGCCAGAAAGTCCTTGTGGCCTAAATTCAAACTCTGCAGAACAAGGTTTTGACACTTTTCAGTCGAAGCCTTGCTGACACATTCCTGCGTTATGCTATTTATAAAAGGGCTACTGTAGTGAATATAGCCGTGGGTCGTGCAGTTTGAAAACCGTAGATCTACATAATATGCTGTCTGTGTTTGGTTTGGTTCGGTGAGAGAGATGTATTCAATGTGCTGAAGCCATTATGTTGTTGTTAATGCTGTATTACTTGCAGTGGGGAGCCTTCTCGTTACCGGAGCTGGAAAACTTCCTGGTGTTCTTGTATAACGAAGAGAAACAACAGATTTCACGCATTCGACAGAATTGCCACGAGTTAAAGGCATGTATGGTTGAACGAATGAAGCGACTTTCCTCAGTCGTTAATCCCAGTGGTGGTAATTTCAGTCAGTCCGGAATTAGTATATTGTACTAGTTGCTTTGGAAGGTGAAATTATGTTCTCGTACAATTGTTGGGTCAGTGCAAATACTTTAAAACACTGTTTTTTTGCCGCATCTTAATTTCGCGATTTCACTGCATTTTAATTTAGCAGATTCTCTAGTTAATTTTATTAAGCAATTTGTTTCCTGTATCTTTTGGTGCCTCTAACAAATGTTATTATCGAATTTCATCTCGTATTGTTGTTTACATTTAATAACAACAAGAATATTGCATATATCACGGAAGTGTTGATATTCTATGCAGATAAACTTGTGGTGATGGGCAATTCCAAAAATTCGCATGAATTTAATTCCGCAATTTTACTCAAATCGTGAAAATTGCGAAAATGTGATGCTTGCGAAATATACATGTTTTACAGTATTAAGTTTCTAATTGTAAATTTACAAAACTGGCAGAGCTTGGGTAGTAATAGTGTTGTGTATATCCTGTGTGGGGTCTGAGTGTTGTAAATTGAAGTATTTTTGATGTTAGATATACGGTATACTACAGGAAGTATTGGAAACAAACATCGTGTTCTTCAGTAGTGAGAGACACACGTCGTTTGTATTGCAGCAGTTATGATGACATATCATTAGCTGCATTGTATGTGGTTTTCAGGGGTTAAAGTATAATTTACAAGGTGGGGAACTATTCAGCTCTCCGGGCCCCCATTTCATTCCCGGGTCCCCCGTTCATTCCTGGGCCCATGTTTTAGTAGCGATCTCTCAAATTATCAGTGATTGACTGAATGTTTTAAGCATGATTTCCGGTTGTTTTTTTTTCAATTTTGTAAAATTTTGTAAAAAAAACATTCAACACTGAATTTGTGATAGTAAAAATATGAAATTTGAATGATTTATTAACTATCGGATTACTATAGCGAAGGTTGCTAACATGCTTGGCCCAGGAATGTAGGTTCCACTAATTCCACTAATTTTGCAGCCGGAATGCTCCAGGCTCAAATTTCCGGGCCCTGTAATGTAGTCGCATGTAGAATTTCTTTACAATTAAAATGATATAATAACTATAAAAATTGGTTAAGATTTAGCCAGAGTTATAGTCGAAAATAAACTGTCACGTTTTTTATGGTTCACTGTGTATAACATGGCTTCTTGGTCTTACGTTCATGATACATGTGTTAAGAGTTGTTTAATGTCTAATTGTTGAGTTTTCTGCATCCAATCATGTGCTACATTCACATCATTTCGAAGTTAATACTGCTTGTTTTCGTGGTCTTATACGTGAGATTGCATGTCAATAAGATGCTGTATTAAGCAGTTTATGCTCTTTGCTTTTCTAACATTTATTGCTCGATAGCAGTTATAATAATAATGTGCATGTTTCTGTCCTGTGGAAAGGGCATAACTTCATATGTGGTGAAACTTCAAAGGATAAACACGTTGACAGATCAGTGGTGCCAAATGCATGTGTTTGCCTTAACAGTTACAATTGCTGTGTCTTAGTGTCAGCTGTATTTGTCTACTGTCCTGCGAGAGATTGTCAGTATCCAGGTCGCTAGCCAGTGCATTTCATTCCGTCATTGACCTCTGTTTGTACAGGAAACCACCACACCATATTGCTTCATGAGAAACCGATTTCAGATTTTCCGCACGTGTAAAAACAATGTAGTAAATGGGACATACACTAGATTTAGTGCAGGCTCCGTGAGTATCACTCAGAAAAAAGTATTGTTTAATACTTAATTGTCCGGTTGTACTCATTTGCAGTCTGAATAGTCCCAAATGGTTTCAGTCGTGTTCATCAAAGTGAATGTTCGGCGATTAAAATGTGTATAAATATTCCTCATTTTGTAACAATACATGCATTTATGCCTTTCTTGTTCCATTTTATGCATTGACTGTTACTTGATGTGCGAGTGATATTCATGTAACCAGCTCTTGAACCTTGGACCACCCAGTGTAACGCATCGGTGAGACGTTTTAAGTGAGCGTGACAAGCGGACTTGCAATTGTTGTGTAGATTTCCTTGTTGCAGTGACCACTTGATGATTGTTGTTGGCATTCATTGTAATTTTACACCGATATATAATATTTACAGTGTCTGTATTGTATATTTTTATCTGATGATACAGGTTATATCTTGCAGATCCTGTCCAGATTTTGTTAAATTAATGACTTCTTGTTGTTCAGCTGTGCTAATGCAGTGATATCGTACCATTTGTATAAATATCTGTGATAATAATCGCTTAGTTTTTAACATATTAACATAACGACAGTCTTACATTTGGTGTTCAGCGGAGGATGCTGTTTGTGTAAAATGCTGAGATTTTTCAGAAACTGTTGACTGATACGTGTTCACATACAACTTCCACGTTTGTTGTATCAACTTAACAGCTGTTTTGTCGTATGCATATGTATGTCTGTCTCTTGTCATACGGGAGAGTGTAATGGGATCAGTGTTTTGAACTAAAATAAAACATTCATTTACTTTCGTTTTGCAAGTGCTTTCTTCGCCAGTCCACCGCATCTGTTAGTCGGGTAACTGTGGTGTCATCAGTGGAATGTAGAACTAGAAGGCCGTCTTCAGAAGTTTGGTCATTGGGCATCAAGATTTGGTTGATAGAGCTTGTGCCAGGCCCCCTCCGTGTGGGTCCGGGGTGTGTGTTGTGTACCAGAATAGACCTACTCCCGTTTCCTGGCTGGATGTCGTAGGAGGCGACTAAACCAAGGCTTAGTTGTAGCTTTAGGTTTTTTCTCGTTGTTAGATAGGGCATGCTTTTGTGTTATTTTTTCGGTTTATGGGTGGATGCTTTGTTTAGTTCGTTATCTTTTTTTTTGTTATCAGTACCAGTGTAATTGATTGCCTGGGAAGATTCGTCCCCGAAATGACCTATTATGTGTCGAGTGGGTCGTTAAACTTTGTTCAACAAAACTCAGCTTGTGCCAGGCCATTGCTTTGCTGTGTATCTCATGATGTGTTTGACCTAGTTTACTGGGTTTGTAGGTCATCCGCCCCGTGTGGGGCCGGGGAACCCCTCTTCCCCTTGTCCATTTACTTCCTCATCTTTTCCCCTTTTTACTTTTCCCTTTCTTTCATTGGCTTTACCAATTTTCTTCTTTTGTCCATCCCTTCCCTTTCTACCAGAATAGTCCCACTCCATTTCCAGGCCGGAGGTCGTAGGAGGCGACCGTCGACCGAACCTGGGTTTAGTTTGTGTTTTGTTTTGTAATTTGTGTTATCTGTATTCCTTAGTTAAGATGGATTGTTGTGTTTTGTTCTATTTGGTTTAGTTTTGTGTGTTCCTTCAGTGCTTTGACACTGTTGGTTGGGTCATTTGACCCGTAAAAACCCGTCCCCGTATGACCTATAATGTGTTGGTGGGACGTTAAGCCTTACTCAATCAATCAATCATGTAGGTCATCTTGCTTATATAGCTATCCTGTCAGCTGAGCGTCACAGCCCATGGGCTGCTTATTTAAACTGCATAAATTATGTGGTGCTAACATAGCTGTCAATCACTTTATTTACAACGTTAACAGAAGAGTCTTTCACGTGACTACGTAATGCTAAACTAGGCCAGTCAGCTAATGGCTACTAAGACTAGATGGCTGATAGTGAACGGTCAGGAATAAAGGGCACAGCGTAGAATGTCGTATTCGAGTAGTAAGGTGGCGGCGACGAAGACGACGTAGAGAATGAACATGGCGACGCCGGTGAATTTGTTCATTCGCCAACCACACGCCGCTATCGTTGTGACGACCATCAGCAACATGGCAAATAGCAGTACGGTCGAGCAGAACATGCCTCGACTGTTCACTGGGTACGCATTGCCGCCCGAACTGATGCTGTATAGTAGCCACGGCAACGGCAGTCTGCAAACCACAGCGTATAGTTTTTGTCTGAAAATACTTGCAAATGTACCGTGCAGAAAACTGCATGCTTAGGGCCTGTAGGTAGTGTAAGATGTAAAACAGCTCAGAATTTGGTGCAGTTCTTCATGTAAAAGTTTAAATTCGATTTTAAAAAGTGCTTGGTAGCCTATGTGGCCACATACGGAATGGCAGTGTGGGTATATCCCCTTGCCTTCCTGTAGGCTAACTGAAAAAAATGGTAAAGTAGTAGCCTATAGCCTAAGTCTTGAAACTGATGAGCAGATTGATCCATTTCGCTTAACTGTGCAGCGTTGAAGGCAAGTCGTTGCCAGATGCGGAGCTTACTTGTACACGGCGGCGTCGTAGGTCATACCTGCCTATGTAGCACTTATATCCTCCAGTTTACGCATTATTTTTATCCTGGACTCGTGCGTTGAAGCTACAGGTCATCAGCTCACGACTGACATTCTACTATCCTCCTAGCACTGACGGTTACTAGAGAACAAGACAGTTCCTATCATGAGAAATATTAAGTTTAGGGGGCTTACACACACACCCATTAAAAAGCTGGTAGCGATGGAAAAGCTTGCCCCTCACGCCCACAGGAGAGGTATGATGGGGGAGAGAGTCGACGATGTGATACAAGCGATGCCCCCCTCGCGACACGTACCATTGTACAATGAATGTATCGTAGGCTGCACAATGCACAGCCGGTGGAACTCGCTTCTGGAAGTTGGGCTTAGGGTAATTCACTGCCAGAGAGGAAAAATTCTTGCCGGGGCAGAATTTATAGTCGGGCCATTGCTGAGGCAATAGTCAAGGCCGTCATTTCGTTTTGTTAAGAAAGGCTATGCTACCCCACCTCCTACCCAGAATGTCTTACACGCTGTACAGGAATGATGTGTGTGCTACTGCGGTCCGGGATGCGCCTACCCGATCGTGACGTCGAAGATGTTGCTGCCGACCGAGCTCGACACTGCCATGTCCCCGAATCCTTTCTTGGCGACAATCACACTCGTGATGAGGTCCGGGATGCTAGTTCCGGCCGCTAAGAACGTCAGTCCCATTACCTGCACGCACGTTTGAAGTAGGCTACCTGCTGACACGCTGAACGTTTCATATCGCGCAGTTTTAACAGAACTGTTTTGAAACCATTTTAACAGAAAAGTGGTTGAAACAAAGTGCAAAACGTTATAGAAATGGAAATGAGTAGTGGTGCAGTCTTAGTAGTCCTATTATTACTGACAGTACTGACTGCGGCAGTGGTATGTCTGCATGCGGCACAGCTGGCCCCTGGTAGCCTACCATACTAAGTGCGAAGAAAAGATTCTACAGAAAATCTTGTTAAAATGTATACGCACGACATCCGGTATGCCGGCGATGCGACCAACAGTAGCAGCCCACCAGTTCATGAGATACGAGAACACGGCAATCCACATGATGCTGCCAGCAAAAGTCCAGATGTACAAACCGCGCCTCTCCTATAGCCATAGCGAGTGAATATTCTGGTTACATTAGTAACTAAGAACGACAAAAAATCGATATTTTAATCACGCAGTGGCCGAGATGAGCAATGCTGCCATCGAATTGAGCTCTCAAGTCTCAAGGTCAAAGCGCGGTTCATATTGCATATTTTCAAATATAGTCACTGCTATGGCAGTACGATCATAACCCATTCGCAAGACGAACGCTGAACTATAGTCACATCAGTGGGCAAACTACGTCGCGCAGGGGCGTGCATGTCCCCCGTCACCGTAGGTCAATTTTTTGTAACGACCCCGTTGGTGTTCTCTGGGGTTTCCATATTCTGCCTCTCACCTCGCTGGGGACTTCCGTCCCCCGGACCCTTGGTGTGTCCCGCTTAGTAAATTACTGGCTACGCCCCTGACGTCGCGGGCCTCATCCGACACATTTGTTACCGACCAGCGACCGCTTCTTGAGCAGAGCAAACGGCCTGTTAATGGCGTTCTATGTTGTTTATAGATATATTTTACATTATTTGCTATTTTACAAATGCACTCTTGTGTATATTATTACTCTAGGCTGTGGGATGGTCGAAAAACGTGCAATCACATGTACGAATCATCTGTTCTCCTCTACTCAAAACGTTTGCCCACCCTTGAACTAGTCAGCTATCGTCGACACAATAACTGTAGCCAAACCGGTCGCCTGACGTCGGGCAGCGTGCTCCAGACGGGCAAGACGAGCGGCATCAGCAGGACGTAGACAACGCGCTTTCGTATTGAGCGCGGCCAGTTGATGTCCAACGGCTTCGTACTCGCTGCAGACAAACGACCGTCCATCGCTTCGTCATCCACCAGTAACTGCGTCGCATAAAACAGCGCCAGCGTTTCACAAACACTCAGCGCTTCTTATTTCCCTCTGTACATGTACCATTCGCATAATTTAGCACAGGCATAGTTTTAACAGGGTACTAAAACTACTAACTACGAAGCGTGCTTTTCAACTTGAGCTACTGTGCCGTGCCACACGTTTTCACGCTATCTAAGACTAAAACCGTAATAAACTATATTACAAGTAATCTGGTTTGATCGTGTTTGTTCACTTTTAGCTCAGCTCAGTTTAGCCGGACAAAAGCTGTATGTGTGTCTGTCTGTCTATTAACCAAGGTGGCACAAAGCATAACCGCTACACGTAATAGACTTGAAATCCTACATGGAGATCCGGACAATCCCCCCGGTCATTTCTCCTGACATTTTCCCGAACATTTTACCTCCAACATTCCCCGGAAAATTTTACCCTCGAAAATTCGTCCCCGAGTATTTGTTTTCCGGACATCCCCGAAAATTCCTGTCCGGAAATTCCCCCCGGAAGCAATTAGCCCATAAAATTTTTCAAGACAATTTCCCATCCCAGTTTTCGTCGCGACCAGCTGAGCGTAACAACCCCCGGGCTGCCAGTGTCAGTGTAGTTTGTGGGTCATAAGCTGTAATCTCACCCCATGTTTAATTTTTGGTCATTTCCGGTTCTTAGCGTAGTCTTGTATAGTTATCTTTCAGCAGTAGCGCAGAACGACAGATCAAAGGGGGCTCAAAAACGCAAAATGGCCGTTTTTTCTCTAAAATCGCATTTCGCTTGAAAAAAAGTCTGCATACAAAGTTCCTTTGTGTGAAAACTGTCAGCGGCAAACTTGTAGGGCATTTATTGGCCTAACTATCCATGCAAAAATTATTGGTGGAGGACGTCCCCTTCTACTTGAAATTTTGGGTCAAAATGACCGCGTTGGAGCGAAATCGCCGATTTTCGATCTATTTTCACCTGTAGCGCCTCAGCTGTAACATCTACCGAAAAAAGTTTAGTTATCACTAATAGGCAGTCGCATACAGGCTTTCGATTGGTACCGACCTCGATGACCTTAAATGACCTTGAACGGCGTAGTAGCCCTTTTTGCGTTTTTTACCGAATTCGATTGCTTTGCTGGCCAAACACGTCACAGTGGTTGAATATAGACTTATAATATCTGTAAATATTGTCTCCCAGTTCAAGTCTTCCACTTTTGGTCATAACAAACCCACCATGCAGCGCGGTCTGTCTGCGATAGCTGAGCTATTTGTTTGCATTAATCCTCAGTAACGGAAGATAAGACTACATTGAATGCCAATGACATACAAGAAACTCATCAGGAGATGAGATAGCGAACGTGAACTTTCTTTACGACGACATTGTACACGCAGTAAAAATACAATAGACTCTTGCATAAAT
>Ga0209562_1000794_pt1 | contig 11348 bp, 7 predicted proteins | sample WorMetvacBELIZE2_FD_187399 | JGI IMG/M metagenome (GOLD analysis project Ga0209562, IMG submission 187399) | Marine gutless worms symbiont microbial communities from Max Planck institute for Marine Microbiology, Germany - Olavius vacuus BELIZE.2... | ecosystem: Host-associated > Annelida >...
GTGTGAACGCGCACGCTTTTTAACATGTGTTCCATATCGGCGTAGACGCGCGTCGACGTCTGTCGATGGACGTCGACGGCTGTCGACGGACGTAGACGCGCTTGGTGTGAATGGGCCTTTAGCCATATATTGCTATCTCTCAGAAATAACTGAGTTAAACTATTTTGCTGTTAATAGATTTGATTTGATTTGACAATAACATTAATTTCTGCAAGTTCTTTTCAATCTTTTGTGAGATTTTAAGGAATTTAGTGTAATGCAATATCGCAACTGTCAGAAAGTGAATTCCGCTTAAAGTAATTCTGTTATTGAATACTGACTTTCTAACATCAAGTTTTATTTTATTAAAAATTTACTTGACACCTGTACACGAGTTTACATCTATTTGCCATGATTTCTTCAGCCCTGTAATGGTGAGGTGGGTCAAAAGGGTGTCTATTTAACAGTCCTGTATTTGACAGCTTAGTGCTGCACTCTCATACATAAGAAACCAGACATATAGCAATGCAGGGCAGTTGCCATGCACGCCGAGTGAAAATGCTACAGTAATGATCGCTGTTACAGTGTGGTGCAAATGATCTGGTAATCAACAACAGGCTTAGACGCAGGCTCCGTCTGGCGAATCCAAGTACATTGAGTCGTCTCGTCATTTGTAGGCCAAAGTTACCATATTTTGTGCTTCAGCAGACCCTATCACAGTTCAAAATCTTTTTTTCTGTTTTTATAGTGTGTTTCAGTCTGAAGATATTCGCATTGAAGTTACAAAACTGTCATAAAGTCAGTCTGTGACCATGAGTCAGAAGCCAATTCTAGATCTTAGCAGTTTTGGGACGCACAGTTCACCAAATTTTGATGATGTATGGGACACTTCGTAGTTTACATATCTTTTTCCATTCGCCTGTAGCATGTTCATTACCAAACATAGGCAAGCTTATATGTTGCCATAAAACCTCATGAAAATAGGCATTTTGTGGCCTCATGTTTCAGGTGGTAGAACCTTCAAATTTGTGACATGCATTTTCAAATCTGAGTTATTTATAAACAAACATATGGAAAAGTTTGGTTGAGGTACGTTCGTTCTCCATGTGAAGACACACACAGTGACAAAGATGTGCGAGAGGTGAAAATGAGCCACTAAATCTCAGCCAATTAGGGGCCAAAGTTCCCCAAGTTTTGAGAGAATGTAGAGGAACCTTTGTGCTTTAAGATAGAGCAAGTAAGAGTAATCTGGTGATTTGTATATGGCGCCTTATTATGGGGAAGCACCACTGCTAAGGCACTCAGATATGGGCCATGTGTAATGAGGGGATCACACAGTTTTAGCTGCCAAGGCGTCACCGCCCTTTGGCTGGTACTCATTGCACTTACCCACGAAGGGATGGCCAGGCTGAGTTGCCCTTGGTGGCTGGTCACATTATCTCACATACCAAGATAAATGTCTCGCACCAGGAATCGAACCTGGATATGGTCACCCACCTCAGTACTAACCGGGCCCAACGTTGATTAACTTCATTGGTCGAAGCCAACACGCTAACCACTATGCCAGGCCACCACCTGACATTTCCATTTATGTGTAGCTGGTTTTGTTTATAGATATTCATACTGAAGTCAATGTCACTCATAAAACCACCTGAAAATAGGCAGTTCTTGGGCCCCGTGCTTTAGGGAAGTACCCTTCATTTTAAAAAAATCTAGCTTACTTCTGAACATGTGGCAAAGTTTGGCTGAGTTCTGTTTGGTAATCTCTGGGGACATAGTTTGAGCTTCATGTGTGTGTGTGTGTAGTTTACTGGAGTACAGCTTTGCATTTCTGGCGTACAACATCAGACACACAGAAAATGTCGTTTGAAATTGCCAAAGCTGGATGGCTTTATCGTCAGAGTAAGTCACATGCTCAAACGGCATTGAAGCCTTTAACAGCTTATAGGGTACCAGATCAGTGAGATCATTTTAATGTATTAATTTGTGAATTGTTGTACCTATACAGACTTTGAACTATATTTCACTGAATGTACTGTAGTTGTGACAGTTTCAGTATTATGTCAGTACCGTGACATTGGTGAAAGCCTTCGTTATAAATGGTCATATGACACTGGAACTAACTTTTATGTACCTGCTTATCTGTTGAGATTTTCTGCATGCCAGAGTATTTTTTTAAACTGAATTGTTTAGCAGTGCTTGAATTGTACGTGAACACTTTGCTGACTGCCTTGTTTTCAGCAGGAGTGATTTGTTTTCAGCATATGACACTTTATAAATTACGGCTGCACCAGATACCATATCAGGCCATTGTTGAAATCCGGCCGTTTTTCATATCCAGCCACGGCTGGATTTGGCTGCTAGATATGAAGCCAGATTTATGCAAATGTTGCAAGCACAGTAATACTTACCGTACATTGCAGGTGATATTGTACTATAAGTTTTTAAAACTGAGTTAATGGACAGTGTTGTTTCAAAAGACGCTTAAAACTGCAGTGTATATAAACGGTTTGCTGCATGTGATGATTACTGATAACTAGAGATGTCATGAAGTTCACATTCAGATTCGACAACATTTGAACTTCAAACGTTTTCAACAGATTCAAAATTTGACGAATGTTTTAAGCGCTTTGTTGTCAAATGCAAATTCATGGAAAAATCCTTGTTCTACAACTGATTTCATGCACAGACAGCAAGAAAGTGCGTGCAAGCCTTTTTTTCTTAAATTCAACCAATCACGCAAACTACAGAATGTGCAACATAATTTTTGCTGAGTGATGTTTTACACTGTACTAATATAAACACTTATTTTTATTGATTTTAGGAAATAACGTATTGTTACAATCATTTAATTGACCTAAACCAGTGCATTACGTTCTGACTAATACAGTATATGCCTCTATTCGCATTCACATTTGATGAATTTTGAAAGTAAAAATTCACATTCGATGAATGCGAACTTTGACCAGCTTCGTCACATCACTACTGATTACAAGGGTGTACACTGTCCTTTGTTTGCTACTGCAATGTTTAGTCACGTCTCTGTAGTTTCAATGAAATCTGGCCCCTGTCCCTGTCCCCGACAGGATTTGAAAATGCATACATCCAGCCAGCTATTATAAATGCATTTTCAGTGATTGATTGATTGATTGATGTTGCAGCATACTTATGTATTGTAATTTCTTGTGAAGGTTCGGTTCTTCGAAGATGGAAGAGAAACTGGTTTGTCCTGTACACGGATGGTATTCTGAAGTACTTTGACAGTCCTGACAGTCGCATAGCTGAAGAGGCATTTCTCATCCCAACTAAACTGCTTACAATCAAAACTGGTCATATGGTAGCTACATTTTTACATGAATAGTTGAATACCAGTTACTTAACGACATAACAGTTTTTGAGTTTATTTCTTTGCTTAATTCTGCATTTACTTTTATGTAAATGAAGTACTTACTACTGCCATTCTTGTATGGCTGGCATAAGTCATTACAGTGTATTATTGTTTTATTATTTTTTTGGTTCTGCTGTTATTGTACAGTGTCAAGAATATGTTAGAATACCAGTACTTGGTATAATATTGTTCACAGTAGTGTTATCTGATTCACACTTTGAATAACTTTGATTTATCTGCCATATTGATTTGTTTTGAAATAAATAATAAGTATGATATAGTCTCTTCACATACGCAGACATTGACTGGGTAGCATTGTTCTGAATACTCGTGGAAGTGAAAAAGACATCCAAACAGGAATTGGAAAGGCAAATGCAGTTTTTCGAAGACTTGAAAATGTGTGGAAAAACAAATTACTAGAGACAAGGTTGTTAATTGTTATTTCCGGGTGCCTGGGATTCCCGGCCTTTTTTCATTCCCGAATTCCCGGGAATGGTAATGGCCAATTTCCGTAGAAAATGGGAATGCTAGTACAAGGTGAATTTCAGTACGAATCACGCAGACAATGTGTGCAACGAATGGATCACCGAGTCCAGTGTGCAGAATGCGCAATGCAGTCCCCCCTGAGGTTGCAAGTTGTGACCATGGGCCAACGCCACGGCCCACTGGCCACAGGACGGCGCTTCATGAACAGATTCTTATCAGCAGTAAGTCAGCACTGCAGTCAGCAAACAGACACAGCAGCAGCAGCCCACACCTCCCGCCTGTCACTGTGTGTGGCCATGATCATCGCTATAGCGACGGCCATGGTGTGGCCCTCCACTAACTATCGGTCTCTTACTGCTCATCTCCACGTTACATGCATGCTCTTAGATACATTGCCACTGCATCTTTTTACTGATGCTGTCATGACCATGGCAGTGCATATGAGTGTGGCAAGGGTTTTACTGAGGAAGAGTTGTTTCACCCAGTGTGCTTTTTCATGTATCACAACTAAGTTTTAATACTATAATATTTATTGTGCATTGCAATACACATGACACATGGCACTGAATAAAATCAGATGAAAACTTTATTCGTGCGTGCGGAAATCCATTTTTTCAAAGAATCAAACAGCATTAGTTCATAGCTGTACATCGCCCCGTGTGGGGCCGGGGTGCCCCTCTTCCCCCCTTGTCCATTTACTTCCTCATCTTTTCCCCCTTTTACTTTTTCCTTTCTTTCATTGGCTTTACCTATTTTCTTCTTTTGTCCATCCCTTCCCTTTCTACCAGAATTGTCCCACTCTGTTTCCAGGCCAGAGGTCGCAGGAGGCGACCAAACCTGGGTTTAGTTTGTTTTTTGTGTAATTTAGTTTATCTGTATTCCTTAGTTAAGATGCATTGTGGTGTTTTGTTCTATTTGGTTTACTTTTGTGTGTTCCTTCAGTGCTTTGACACTGTTGGTTGGGTCATTTGACCCGTAAAAATCCGTCCCCGATATGACCTATAAAATAATGTGTTTGGTGGGACGTTAAGCCTTACTCAATCAATCAATCAATCACAGTTGTACACCATGTGCAATGCATGTGTATATGTGTGGTGTGATGTAAGGTGACTGATGTTACCCCACCACAAGACCTTGATCGCAACTGCCTCATGTTTGTGTATGTGTGGTGTGATGAAAGGTGACTGATGTTACCCCACTACAAGACCTTGATCGCAACTGCCTCATGTGTGTGTATGTGTGGTGTGATGAAAGGTGACTGATGTTACCCCACCACAAGACCTTGATCGCAACTGCCTCATGTGTGTGTATGTGTGGTGTGATGAAAGGTGACTGATGTTACCCCACCACAAGACCTTGATCGCAACTGCCTCATGTGCCTCATTATGAGTGACAGCAGCGTCGTTGTCTGTGCCGAATCCAGCGATGATATGAGGTATGAGTCACTCGCGAGTTATGTGTTTTTCTTGTGATGGATGTAAGAGCAACCTCACTGCTCTTCTGTTAATGCCACACTGTTTTCACTGTTGTGAAATTGTGCTTGTGCTTGGAAAATAAAAGCATAATTTTTAACTTTACAAGTCTGTTGCAATAAAACTTGTGTTAGATTGAATTGGATGACTGGATCACTTTGCTAATTGCTAATTGCTCGTCTTGTGTGTGCACATGTTAATGTGTAACATTGGAATTCAGCATTTAACATCACATGTTTAACCTTAAAGTTTTGGTGTGAAAGATTTGTTGTAGAAGTGTGATGTTTGGCAACTCTGTGGTATGGTTTGGTTGAACAAAATTTGAAAGTTCTGCAATTAAAAAAATAAATTCTGTGTTGTGATAAGGTGTGAGTATTTTGTGTTTATGCAGTTTGTAAAAATGACGAAGCCCTGCTTATGCATTTTAATAAGTGTTTATGCCTCAGCTTATGATAAATGTTACAAATGTGTGTGCAGTTATATAGAATGTACTCATATGTGGATTAGGCAGTATTTATTACACATACAGGAGCTGAAACAGCTTCTAGAGCAGGTAAATAATCAGATGGAAATTTAGGCATGTTAGCTGTTTTTTTGTAAGCAGGACAGCAAAAATTGTACTGTTCTACAACCAGAAACATGTTTGTGCAATTAAAATTGTATGCGAAATGTGATTTTGTTTTGATAGAGCTTGGCAGATAGCTCTGGACCAGGCAAGAGCCGTTCGAATGGCTGGCAATGCTGGTATGCCTGGTGCCCCACCACCATACGGAGCTCCCCCATATGTACAGGCATACCCTGGACCAAATGGTGGCTACTATGGGCCACATCCACCCCCATATGGTAAAATAATACTGATCTTATTTGTAACGCACTAGGATGATTGTACATTGCACATTACAACAAGTAAGAATTAGAGAATGTAAGCTAGTGAAATGTGTAATAGTTTATATTTCATGGATGTTAGGGTGCTCAGCTGGCGTAGTATATAACTGTGGATAGAGTGACAGTGTGTGATGAAGAATTTGTGTTACAAATGTACGTTTAGCGTACATATTTTGATATGGAATATGAGCAGCACTTTCATTTCATTGCCAGTTATTGTGAAGTATTAGAAGTAAGTTTCCTGGCATTGCAGCTGTTGTGCATGGAAAAAATTACAGTTGCGGTTTTACTGCATTTTCCTCCGTAGTCGTTACTCAAAGGAATTATGATATTTTCTAGTGTACCGCATATTTCAGCTGCTAAAAATATGACGCTCAGTTTGTGGCCTTTATGTTAAGACGTGCTGCTTGAGCCAGTACCAGTGAATCATGTACATTCAGTCATACACTGTTGTTGATGTGATTACTTGTTATTAATCTTTGTCATATATGTGCATTATTCTCTGGCGGTTCTGTTGGCGGCTGCAGCTAATCTCTCTTCAACCCCCAACAGTGCTCTCTGTAGCCTTATAACGATGATATGTGCAACTTGTACCTTCATTATTTAAGTGCAGACTTAACAGTTTCGTATTAGTTACACCTTTCCATGTTGTTTTTTATTCCATCTGTGTATACAGAGATTAAATCCAGTGACAAGAGTTGATCTGTGGTTGATAATTTGCTGAGCAGCATGCGAATTGGTTGTAGTTGTTTATGCACCAGGAGAACTGACACTCTTGTACACATCAAGTTTTTTTTGTTATGGGTGTGCATATTAACAGTAATCACCCTAAAAATTTAACACTTGAAATATTTATTGTTAAATTTTGATTACAGTCAAGTCAGGAAGAAAACAGTATAAAGTGGTTAACTTTTCAGCTTAGCTTGATATTTCGTCAACAAAGAATGATATTTCTTTCTCTGGTGACTGCAAACATTCACTAATTGTGTCTTGCTTTAAATGCTGTTAATTGATTCATGAAAAACAGTTATCTTGGCCAATTTGCAATGCTTGGTTTTGATTCAAAATTAGTGATAATCATTAATTTTTGTCCTGAATTACAATTTTTCAAATTGTTTTGTTAACATTGCTGTAGTTGTTCAAGCGCCACCGGGACAGACAACAGTGGTTTACGCTGATAATCCGTACTACTACAACAGGCGCTACTACGATGGTGGTGACGTCGCAATGGGCATGGTGGCTGGTGCTGCCCTTGGCAGTATGATGTGGGGTCCACTGCTCTGGTGGTAGATGTCGTACCATTCTCCTGATGTGACCTTCATTGTAAAAGGACAGCTGAACGTCATCTGTTGATGTACATAAATGTTGAAAATTCCACATAATGCCGAAAGTCGTTTTGCATCTGCGTTGAGTTATTGGTATGGTCTGTTTTGGACAGCTCACAGCTGTTATGATAAGTAGGGAGTGCAGTTTTCTGTGGCCCGCACAATTTTGAGACGAGCCATGGAATTTGTGCGTTTTGCCCCAGAAATGAGCCAGCCACAGAATTTAGGCCTTTCTGTGCAATTTGTGTGATTTTGGGAAATATATTTCAAAACAAATGTATTTTTTGGCAGTTCAGTAAGTAACTAATCACTTCATTTATTAGTCATTAATGAATAATTGTTACTGCAGTTGTCTGTCATATGAGCAAATGCACATGGTATGACATTGAGGCTAACAAAAAACAATATTTTGTAGATTCTGAACGGCAGAGTTAATTTTCTTTCAGTTTGCTGTTTGTTGCAGAATTAATACTGATTTACCGTGATGAGCTGCAGAATTTAACAAATGCTATGTTGAATTCACAGAATTTTTCTGCAGAAAACTGCGGTCCCTAATGATAAGAGCTGATGACTTGTGTGAACAGTGTGTTTCGGTTTAATTATCGCATTAAACAGAATTGTATATTGACGAGATTTCTTAATTGTTGTTTTCTGTTGTATTTTACAAATAATTGGCGTGATATTTGTAAGTCATTTTATTGGAACATATGTTAATAATTGGTATATTTGATAAAATCGTAAAATGTCAGTCTCTTGGGACTGGGTTCAAAATGAATTTTTTAGTGTTGCATGAAAAAATGACAAAGTGTGCACATATGCATCTTATGAACACATTTGTTGATCTGTCTGTGGAATATTATATATTGCTTGTGATTCTGTTGACTACATCGTGTCTCAAATGTATTAAAGTGATTTTGAATAATTTGCAGTAGTACTAGTAATGAGCTTATTGTAATAAGTATTGTATTGTTAATAATTTTGCAGATTGTTATGGCATTGAGGCCCGTAGGCTCTGTAGATATTTATAAACAGCTTCAACTAAGTAATTTTTTACTAAGTAATTATCATCGTAATTTAACAATAAACGTAATTGTCCATAGTTGCAAATAGAGCAGTAGACTTGCACTGCATTTGCATGTAGCAGGTTTAAGTCTTTGGGGCACTGATGCCTTAAAACATCATACAGGCTTCTTCTGTTTGACTGCCTTTGTCAGCTAATTTGGCACTGGCCACCTTTCAGTAATTCGCTGTTGTTGAAAAGGGCAATAACAGGTTTTACCACTTACCATGTTTGATCTTTGACTCACAGTCTTTGAAGTGTAGACAGGCACCACCTTGTACACTCTTTGGTGTCTGAAACGAATCTGCATTTTTATATGACAACGTAGAATTGATTGTGTATACTGTACAGTGTATCGGTTGTAACGAATGGTGGGATGTTATACCTTGCTCAACCATGCATTGTATTTTACTTGTTTGCCTGAATTGAATCTTTCTTTAACTGCATGGCTGCATATTTTAGATGTGTGATTGACACATGCACATAATGTAATCGTTGATGTGTATATAAGAATTCTGCGGTTATTGACATTTTTTTTGAATTCTGTTTAATCGTAATTCTTATCATACTACAGTGGGTGGTGTGTATTATTTTCTGCATTTGTACAGTTAAACGAGACATGATGTCCATGGATCAGCATGCATCGATTGAAATCTTTGATTATGCTAGGCATACTGTGTATTGGGCTGTCTCCATTTTGGGCGAGGTATAAACATTAGGAGCCCAAAGATGCATGATTGAGACTTACAGTGATGTGATTGGGTAAAAGTGAAAGTGTACAGTCTCTGTGTGTCTGCTAATTTTCTTGTACTCGTGACTGCAGTGCAAGAAATTGGAAGAAATAGAACCAGAGATCACAAATATGAGCCAGCTTATGGTAAATGACCCAAGTGACAGAAAGAAACAGAGTAAATCATTGAAGGTGATGTCACAGAGTCCCTTGGGCCCATTTGAGCCCGTAGAGGCTCATCAGCCTCAGGACCCTCGGGCAAACACCTATGCCAATTGTAGCATTATTTGATCCTGTTGATCTGTGACTGTATATACATAGTATGTATATGCTGCTGCCATTTATTTCTACTTATTTCAGTCATAGGTTGTAATTAAGCTAAACATCTGTAAATATACTGCGTGCTATTCTAACAGTTCGGTCATATGTCAAAAATGATGCTTATGTGATCTTTAAAATGATTAAATGTGGTAAACGGTTGCCAAATATGCGGTGCTGTATGCTGTGGAATTATCCAAGCCATGAAGTGCCAGACATCTTTTTGTATAGTTATAGCATTCTCAGCTGTGTAGTGCGTGTAAATTGTCATTGGTAACGTGATGACATTATAAGGTGTGCTGGTTTAATAAGGTTTACAGCATTATAGAGCAATACTACTCTGGCACAGCATTCAGTCTTCACCAGATGAAAGACCACCCACACTGATTAACTGCACTCTAGATATAATCATGCTGACCTGTCACTCAGTCTGCAAGCCTTTATACATTCCTGCAGTCTATGGGCTCCAGTACATTGGGCTATATGATATTGCTAAAGCAGTAAATTTTTCGGGGATTCGCGAAATTCAGGAATTTGAGCTACCTCTGCGAATTTCAGTGTTTTCCCGCGATCCTTTTATGATATGCTACTATTCAGACGGCGGTTGAGCTGCGATGTTTTCACTTATTGGCTACGAAAAATTTACAGCCTTAATTATTGCTGCCTCAACTGTGGCTGTGCATGGCTGCTACCTGGTTAATTGGTACATTGAGTGTTGCTTTGCTCTTTCGTATCAGCTTAATGATAGCATTAATGATGCAAATGTACAAATGAAGATGTTGCTTGCACTCTTACAAAGGACTGTACAAGAGAAAGGATTGAGCATGCAGTGTAGTGGTGAAAGTGATTTGCTTTATTACGTGAAGACTGTTCTTGTGCAGATTTACACTTTAATAAAGTTTAGGCCTAAATGCATATTTGCTTGTCCAGTGATCATTGTCAGTTGCTAGATGTTGGTCAGTCGTCTAAACACTGCAGACATTGCGTTGATGGCAATTAGTTAGTTCATTTCAAACAGCACTTAACTAAGCACTTAAGTTAATCTTGGCAATTGTGCTGCACGAAAACAGCAGAAAAATGCATGTATATACTGCAGTTGCGTGGTGACTGGTGTTTTGTGCATTTCTGTCGGTGAACATTCAATGCAGTGTGATCGAACCGTTTCGAACCGTTTTGCACATGAAAGAATATAACTGGATACTTTGGATTTCATTGTATTTGTTGCTGGACTTGTCACTGATGTTCATGCAGCCCGTTCTGCATAGACTATTTTAGCATGTAATAATAATATTACACAAATCATGTATCATTAAAAGTAATTTGTGTATCTTTAAATGACGACGCCTCCATTCGTCGATAGCGTGGTTCACAACAGACTGGTCCAGTACGCACCACACGGAGATCAGACGCTCGCGCCGCTCGTCGACGTCCTTGACTATGCTGTGGTACACACGCTGCATGCCCTGTTTTGTACATTTTATTCCGATTTCGGCTGTGCAAAAATTATTGAAATCTGTTAAGATTTGACAGAGTTGCAGTCAAATGTACAGGGTGGGCCAAAAAAAACGGACTATTTTTTAAAGTGTATGACTCCTGTATGTGATGAGATAGGAAGGCGATCTATATATCACAATGTTGAGCTCTTTATCAGGAGTAAAAGTCATATTCAAAATGTCGCCATATTTAAATATTCTTGGTATAAATT
>Ga0209562_1000796_pt1 | contig 11346 bp, 9 predicted proteins | sample WorMetvacBELIZE2_FD_187399 | JGI IMG/M metagenome (GOLD analysis project Ga0209562, IMG submission 187399) | Marine gutless worms symbiont microbial communities from Max Planck institute for Marine Microbiology, Germany - Olavius vacuus BELIZE.2... | ecosystem: Host-associated > Annelida >...
TGCCTCTCATAAGTTTAACCTCTATCTCAAAGAATGTGAGTTTAGATGGAATAATCGTGACCGTAAAATTATGTATGCTATACTACTCCAGAATTTGCGGAAATTTCCGCTCAGCTAGTCAAGACCCTTGATAATTCCTCCACTTGAAAATTTTATGACACCCTAAACCCTTTGGAGTACTCGATGTAGACGCAAATTAGAAATGCTCCTCGCAAGAAGATATACTAGCCTGCTTTAATAATTCATACCAAACGCTTATGAGTGTAAAAAGGACTGAATATTACTTTCTGTGATAATGTAAGGACTATTTTTCTCTTTGCCTGACAAAATTTCTGCGATTTCTCTATTGGTTTTACCCTCCGCCTTTAATTCGATAATTCTTGGGCCATGCAATTCTCGAATAACAACCCTTTTGTCTACTTGCGTCACACCTTTTTCTTTTAAAAAACTTCGTATATGATTTTCGGTTAAAACTGAGCTGACTAGCGATTTATGTTGTTTTTTAATATAACTAAAAATTCTACCATACCCCATCCATGGAGGCATACCAAGAATAACCTCCTGCAATTCATCTCCAATAAGGTCTTTCCATGTACTTTGTAACGGCTTTTTGGCAATACTTCCGTTGTGTCTTAGGGAGCGTATTTGGGATAAAATTGCCTCCCTGGATACCGACTGCAAACGTCCCTCTGCTGAATATTTTTCAAACACCTCTGCTAATTCTGCATCCTTAAAGGTAGTGCCTGCAAAAGCACGACAACAGTATCCCAGGAAACGCTTTTCTTTCTTGCCCCACAGTGCCCTACCCGGATTTGCCTCTACTCCTACCGGTGATGTTTCTGTGAGACGATTCATTTGTTTTTCATGGTATTGTGGGTCGATGCCACCACCCCAATCCAAAATTTCATCTGTCTGTGGTGAATTAAGTTTTCCTCGCAATTGCCATCCCTTAAGTGCGGCTGCGACTATAGACTTAAGTGATCCCGGTTTTAATCCAACGATCCTTTGGAGATCACCACTTGCATTTTTGGATATTGTTTGTTGCACCCTTATTGCAAAGTGCATAATATTTTTTCCTATTGTGCCATCATATTCAAGTAATATTTCTCTGATATTTGCATCTTCTTGTAAAATGTTAACATACGAAGTAAATTTTGCAGTTCTGAGTATTATTGGTGAGTTCTCCACTGGATTTTTTAATTAAATCTAAATATCTAGCTCTGCATCTGCCGCGTGTGTTTGGATAAATTTTCTCCGCGGTAAAACTTCCTCACCCATAAGGACTTTGAAAATGTGGTCGGCTTTTTCGGCATCTTCCATGGTAACGCGAATGATGGTACGCGAATCGGGATTCATCGTAGTCTCCCATAATTGTTCGGGGTTCATTTCCCCTAGACCTTTGTAGCGCTGGATATTGTCGCCTTTTACATCTTCGCGGATTTTTATTTCATCTTTTTCTCCGTCGGTCATGGCATACCACGCACTTTTTCCTTTTTGGAGTTTATAGAGCGGTGGCTGAGCAATATAGAGAAATCCTTTATCGATAATAGAAGGAAAATGGCGGAAAATTAGCGTCAGAAGAAGGGTTCGAATATGAGCGCCATCCACATCGGCATCGGTCATGAGGACAATTTTGTGATAACGAATTTTATCGACTTCGAAGGTTTCGCCAATAGAAGTACCCAAGGCAATCACCAAATTTTTTACTTCTTGATTACTTAAAATTTTATCGAGGCGCGCCTGTTCGGTATTTAAAATTTTTCCGCGGAGTGGCAAAATGGCTTGCGTGTGTCGATCACGCCCTTGTTTGGCCGAACCACCCGCCGAATCCCCTTCGACAATAAAGAGCTCGGAAGAAGCGGGATCTTTGCTGGCACAATCGGCTAATTTCCCGGGGAGTGTCATTCCCTCTAGCGCACCTTTTCGGATAACGGTTTCGCGTGCCGAACGTGCTGCTAAACGGGCCCGTAAGGAAAGCGCGGCTTTGTTTATAATGGAGCGGGCCTCCGATGGATTTTCGGATAAAAATTCCGCAAGTTTTTCAGAAAAAACTCGATCCACAATAGTTCGCACATTGGAATTTCCGAGTTTTCCTTTGGTTTGCCCTTCAAATTGCGGCTCGGGGACTTTGACCGAAATTACCGCGGTCAAACCTTCGCGCACATCTTCGTTGGTAAAATTGGGGTCTTTTTCTTTGAGCAGACCATTATCACGAGCGTATTTATTGAGCACTCGAGTCAATCCCATGGTAAATCCCGTCAAATGGGTTCCGCCCTCGGGATTGATAATGTTGTTGGTAAACGCCAAAATATGTTCGCGGAATTCGGTAGTGTACTGCATGGCAATTTCTACCACTACCTCATCTTGCTCGCCACCAACGGTCAAAACCGACCCTACCACTTCGCCCGATTCGTTTATATGACGAACAAAAGAAGAAATCCCCTGCTCGAAATAAAATTGATCCGCGGAATTTTTTCCCTCGCGATCATCAAAAAGAGTGATACGAATTCCCTTAGTAAGGTATGCCTGCTCTCGCAGTCGTTTTTTTATAGTTTCATAATCAAAATCGAGTGTTTCAAATACATCGCCATCAGGCCAAAACTGCACGTGCGTTCCGGTGATGGAAGACTCCCCTACTTTTTTAAGCGGTTCCACGGGTTCGCCTTTTGCAAAACCCACGAAAAATTTCCCGCCGTCGCGCTGCACTGTTACTTCCGTTTTGGTCGAAAGGGCATTAACCACGGAAACTCCCACACCATGCAAACCACCAGAAACCTTATAACCACCGCCACCAAATTTTCCTCCCGCATGCAAAACGGTCAAAACGGTTTCGACCGTAGAAATGCCAGTTTGTGCGTGTTTTTCTACGGGAATTCCGCGACCGTCGTCACTAATCGCAACCGACCCATTATCACACAATCGAACGATAATATTTTTGGCGTGCCCAGCCATCGCTTCGTCGATAGAATTATCGAGCACTTCCCATACCAAATGATGTAATCCCCGAGAATCGGTAGACCCGATGTACATCCCTGGTCGTTTCCGTACGGGCTCCAAGCCCTCCAAAACCTGAATATTTTCCGCAGTGTATTCTTGATTCATTAAATGATAAAAGATAAAAATTTCTACGGAAATTTTACGAAAAATTGCAGAAAAAACAAAGGAAATAAAACCTTTTTATGGTTATTTTTTGGAATCTAAGTTGTAGATGTTAGAAGACTTTTGAATCTATTGAACTTTTCCAACATTCGTAATTCGTAATTTTTTCGGGTTCACCATTTTGAAGAAAAAAGGTAGTGGATTAAAAATTTACCCCACCTGCTTCATTAATTCAAAAAACTCTTTCTCACATTCTTCCGCGGAAAAAATCCCTTTTTCGGTAACGATTTGATAAAAGTACGAAACAGGAATTCGGTCGTGCGAATACTTAAGTCGTTCGTATTCGATTTCGGAATTTTTTGGATGCTTTTTTGTGCTTTGTTTGAAAGAAATTTCATCTTTTGGTTCTGACTTCCACAAGCTGAATTTTTGCGTGGTACAAAAAATAAAATTTTTCACATCGGGATAATTTTTGAACTGAGAAAGCAAGCTATACACGCCCGGATCGGTAACAAAATGCATGGTATCTTTGAGGGTTACCGCGCCCAAAAAAATCATATCGATGGAGTCTTGGATATGTGAAATCATGTAGTCGGGAACCACTTGAAACGAAATTCCCAAGCGATGTAGTACTTCAATATTTTCGTGCGTTTTTTGGTATTCTTGTTCGGCTACCACAACTTTAAAATTTCCGTGGTATTTTTTTTGCAACAATTCCAATGCCCGATGCACGGTGTGGCTGTGATCGTAAATGAGAATTGTTTTTCCGCGGACATCAATGTTGGCAATACTGTTCAGTAGATCATTTTGATCGCCTTTTACCGATTCCAAAATTTCTTCGATACCGAGTAAAATTTCGCGGATTTTATTTTCTTGACTTATGTACGACCCTTCGCATCGTTTTTTCAGCGATTGCAAATAAGTGTTAATCGCACCAAATCGTGGTTTGGTAGTAGTGGCAAAAGTAAGAAAAAAATCCCATTCTTCACAAAAATGATCCAAATGATCGTATTCTAGTCCTTCGATAGATTTTTTAAGCGTTGTAAAAAAAAGCGCGGTCATTTCGGTGGCACCATAATCCACTTCTAGTTCCATGAGCGATGCTGCTAGGCGATTTTGTTTGTCAGAAGGATTCATAGATTTTTGTTAGGAGACGCGGATGTTGCGATATAATAATGGATGGAGAATTTTTCATTTTTTATTGTCATTTTTTATTTTGATTTTTGAATTTTTAATTTTCTACCAAAGATTTTTAGCCCAAGAGCCAATACAAATAACCGCTACAAATAAGAAGCATGCAGATGGTAAGCGGAAAAGCGGTTCTAAAATACTGCATAAAGGTGATATGGACCCCGTGTTGCCGAGCAATATTGAGGGAGATGACATTTGCCGAAGCACCGATGATGGTACCATTCCCTCCCAGACACGCTCCCATGGAAAGCGCCCACCAAAATATCGTGGTGTCGCCGGGAAATTCGGCCTGGATACCAAAAATCACGGGAATCATCACCGCCACAAATGGAATATTGTCAAGGAACATCGAAACGATACCCGAAATCCATAAAATCATCAGACAGAGATATAAAATATTAGTCGTCGACCCGGCTACCCACTCACTCAATGCATGCAAAACACCCGTGTGCTCCACGGCACCAACCATAATAAATAACCCCATAAAAAAGAAGAGAGTTGTCCATTCTACTTCTCGGTATGCGTGATGAATATCGATAAAACGCGAACAAACCAAGCTGAGCAAAATCGCCCCCCCCATTGCAGTTACAAAGGCAGGCATATGTGTTACCTCGTGAAGTAAAAAGCTTAAAATTGTAATACCCAAAATCAATAACACACTCACGATAAAACGCTTATGCAAGACCTGATTTAAGAATCGGTATTTAATTTTTTCGATGAGGATGTTGACCATATGCAGATCGACAAGATTTCGAGAAATAGATTGCAATGAGCTACGATACGCCAGTAAAAAATACGTCATCAAAAGCACCGAAATAATACTCACTGGAATCCATAAATTCCGCACAAAATCCATAAAACTTAATCCCGTCGCTCCCCCGATGATAATATTTGGTGGATCACCAATGAGTGTAAGCGTTCCCCCAACGTTGGAAAAAAGTACCTCCGCCAGTACAAAAATCCGCGGATCTCGCCCCATGCCCTGCAAGAGAGCAATGGTAATGGGAACGACCAAGATGACCGTGGTAACATTATCGAGAAAGGCTGAAAAAACCGCAGTAATCAGTGAAAAAAGCACAAAAATCTTTACGGGATTTCCCCCAGTTTTTTGTGCAATCTGCACATTGAGCCAATCCAGGATACCACTCTTTGAGGCCATATTCACGAGCATCATCATCCCCAAAAGGAGAAAAATCGTTTCAAATTCGATGGCTTCAATCGCCGCATGTGGCGTAATGCTACCGATGAGAATCATGAGTAGTCCCCCACCCAATGCGATGATGGATTTTTCGAGCCATTCGATCGCGATAAGCCCAAATGCAATGGCAAAAATAATCAGCGTTATTATTTGGTGTGTGCTCAGAACTAACTCCATGTGGTAGTTGGAAAATTACAAGCGCGCATTTTGGGAAAGAAAAAAAGGAAGTCAATGATGAATTGGTAAAATTTTAAAAAAGCACTGGGGGACTATGGGAAAAATCAGTCTCCGATTTGATGATTAAAGGACGCGAAAAAATATTGACTTTATATATGAAGATGTTAATAAATTTTTAAGCAATGAAACACTGGAAAAAACGCATAAAGAAATTAAAAAAATATTGGAACGAAAAGTGTATTATAACAAAAAAGATAATAATCGCCGTTTTTTTGCTAGTGATCGTTACTTTTTTGGTATGGGGAAGTGACGATTTTTTTGCAGGACGAAATTTGAAACCAGATCATTTGAAATATGCGCTCATTGTAACCGATCGAAATGACCAAAAAATTTATAGAACTTTTGACACGGAAAATCGCCAATGGGTAGGGTATTGATGAGATTCCAGAAACACTGAAAATAGCCACTATTTTAGCCGAAGATCGCCGATTTTTTTCACACATTGGCATTGATTTTTGCGGAATTGCTCGTGCGATGTGGAAAAATATGCAAAGCCAAAAAATCCTACAAGGTGGTTCCACCATCACACAACAAATAGCGCGAAAAACCTTTTTGACAGATGAAAAAACTTATACCAGAAAATTGCGCGAAATGTTTATCGCGCTCGGTATTGAATCGAAATACAGTAAGGATGCCATTTTGGAAATGTATCTCAATGTGGCTCCCTATGGTCCAAGGGAAGGCGGTGTTATGACGGCATCACAGGTATATTTTGGAAAAAAACCGAGTGATTTGAATGACGAGGAAATGATTATTTTGGCACTACTACCAAAAAATCCAGTAGTGCTTAGTCGAAAAGCCAATATCAATGAATGGCTGGGGCGGTGCCCTAAAAACATATCACCAAAGAAATGTTCTCCTTTTGGAGATAACAATTACTATTATTCTCGCGCGGAAATATTGTTATTTGATGTGGCTAGAGCACTCGAATGGAATGAAATAAAAACCGCAAAAATATGGAACAAAATGAAAAATATGCACTTACCCGGCAAAAAGAGTTGGGTGAAAGATGATTTCCAGCATTTTCGATTTTTTTTAGAGGATTTTTTGGCCTCCAAGGGATATAAAACTAGTCAACTCAATAATGGTATTACGATAAAGACGACACTGAATTATGAGCTACAAAAACAAATGTATAATTATATGCGTGACGGCATTACCGAACGATTATTTGTACAAGACGACATAGAAAATTTTGCAATGATAACTCTAGATAATGAGACACGTGGACCACTGGTTTGGATTGGCTCTAAATATTTTTGGAACACCAACATCTCTGGCCAGGTAGATATGTTGCGATCGTACAGACAGGCTGGATCGACAATTAAGCCTTTTATTTATGCGGCTGCGATAAATGCGGGCTACCAGCCACCCACCATTTTTTACGACTCAGTCGTTCGATTTTTGGAAGACGGCAGCCGCTTATCAAACTCAGATGGGCACTTCAGGGGTGGAATTCGGATGAGGCAAGCGCTGGCACAATCACGAAATATTCCCGCGGCAAAAGCATTATTATTGGCCGGAGGGAGGTGAGAAAAAAGTACGCGAATATTTGGATAAAAATTTCAATCTCAATATAGATGATCGTTTCCCAAATCATTCCTTCGGCTGGACACTTGCGCTGGGAACTGCATCGATACAAATAATGGATTTGGCCAACGCTTATGCCACCCTAAGCAATGGAACGTATCAAGAAATATGTCCTATTTTGGAAATAAAAAACCACAGAGGAGAAGTACTTAAAAATCCATGTGAAGATGTTTTGAAAAAAAATTACAAAAAAACCACGGCTTTTTTTATCAGCGATATTTTGAGTCGAAAAAATATTCGTCCCTATAGTTGGAATTATCATTTAAGCGTAAAAAATGCGAATAATGTCGCCGTAAAAACCGGCACCTCTACAAAAAGAGTCGACAATAAATTATATCCGGTCGACAACATAGTGGTAGGCTACACACCCGACACGACAATGCTAATGTGGGCCGGGAACACTGATGGACGAAAGCTAAAAGCTTATCGGGTAGCATTGCGCACGATTGGAAAAATTTGGAGCACAGCCATGGAAAAAACACTTGCCACCCGCCCGAGTAAAAAACACGCAATTTTTAAAGTTCCAGAAAAAATCCAAAAAATCAATGGCGAATGGGCCACACTAGATTACAAACATCCTGGATATGATGTACTCAGTCATTTTGTGTATAAAAATGCCGAAAGAGGCACCAATCCACTGAACAAATTACAGCACAAGAGGTATTGGTAAAAAATTGTGAATAAAGCTAGTGGGTTAGATATTAGATGGCCAACTGTTGATCTTAACCATGGCTATTCGTCGTAGACATAGCCGCGGGGAAATTCCCGCGGTTTTTGCCGAAGGCGAAAAGACTAAAAAATGTAAAAACCAAAGACTTTTTATCTAATTTCTTATTTCTTATTAGTCCCCATAATTTATAATTCAAAACTCAACATTTAAAATTTCCCAAAGATTCACAACTAATGACTTATAACTTGCAACTTATAACTCCTTCCCTACAATCCAGGGGTATTTAATAATTCTTTTTGTTATGGGACTTTTTTCACAAATGGGCGATATGTACAAACTCCAAAAAGAGGCAAAACGCATCAAAAAAGAGTTAGAAAATTTACATGTGTATAGCGAAGAGGATGGGGTGAAGGTGACGGTCAGCGGAGAAATGCAAATAATCGGAATAGAAATTTCGGAAGAGGCCAAAACTATGGACATGGAAAGACTAATGGAAATAATAAAAAGATGCACCAATAAAGCTTTCAAAAAAGCACAGGAAATGTCTTCGAAAATGATGCAAGATGTGATGGGTGGTACTGGTTTTCCGGGGATGGGATAAGGTATCCTCGAAAAATAATCTGTAAATATTATGATTAAATCATTTATAAAAAAACTTTTGGGGAACCACAACGATCGCCAAATTGCCCGACTAGAAAAAATAGTGCCACTCATAAACCGCCAAGAAGAAGCGTATCAAAAGCTTTCGGATGAGGAATTGAAAAAATTATTCGCAGAATTTAGGACGGAACTTTCCGAACATCCTGAAAAAATAGATGAAAAGATCGTGAAAGTTTTTGCTGCGGTAAAAAACGTGTGCCGCAGACTATGTGGAAAAAAATTTTTGGTACGGGATAATGAGACCAAGTGGGAAATTGTGCCATATGATGTGCAGCTGATCGGCGGTATGGTACTACATGAAGGAAAAATCGCGGAAATGAAAACCGGGGAAGGAAAAACACTGGTATGTACCCTGCCCGTGGTGTTGAATGCATTGACGGGAAAAGGGGTACACGTAGTGACGGTCAATGATTATTTGGCACAACGTGATAGCGAATGGATGAATCCTATTTATGATTTTTGCGGACTTTCAGTCGGTGTGGTGGTGCATGGTTTAAATACTGAGCAACGAAAGGAAGCGTATAAATCAGATATTACCTATGGGACGAATAATGAATTTGGCTTTGATTATTTGCGCGATAATATGGCGCAAAATATCGAAAATATTGTTCAGCGAGATCTACATTTTGCCATTGTAGATGAGGTGGATTCAATTTTGATTGATGAGGCCCGAACACCACTGATTATTTCGACTCAAGCCGAAGAATCGACCGATAAATATGTGCAGGCATCTGAAGTGGTAAAAAACTTACAAGAAGACACCGATTACACGATTGATTATAAGCAAAAATCCGCGCATTTAACCGAGGATGGGATAAAAAAGCTGGAAGAAATTATGCGAGTACAAAATTTATTCACAGAATCAGGATTTGAGGAAGTGCACCATATTGAAAATGCGTTAAAGGCAAAAGTGATCATGCAGCGCGACCAGGATTATGTGATACGTGATGGACAGGTAATTATTATCGATGAATTTACTGGACGCATGATGCCTGGGCGCCGTTATTCCGATGGATTGCATCAGGCATTGGAAGCTAAAGAAAAAGTAAATATTCAGCGAGAATCTAAAACATTAGCTACCATCACATTCCAAAATTACTTCCGACTGTATAAAAAATTGGCCGGCATGACGGGGACTGCTGAAACCGAAGCCGAAGAATTTGCAAAAATTTATCAACTCGACACCATTGTTATTCCCACTAATCAAACAGTGCAACGTGCCGATTTGCCCGATAAAATTTTTCAAAACGAGCACGGAAAATTTTTGGCCATCGCTGAAACAGTTAAAGAAAGACATGATACTGGACAGCCGGTTTTAATTGGCACGGTAAATATTGATAAGTCCGAAACACTCTCGGATTTATTGAAGAAAAAAAATATTCCGCACGAGGTTTTAAATGCCAAGCAGCACGAACGCGAAGCCGAAATTGTGGCCAATGCTGGAAAAAAAAGTGCGGTAACTATTGCGACAAATATGGCTGGACGTGGTACCGATATCAAGCTAGAAGAAGGGATAAAAGAACTCGGCGGATTGATGATTTTGGGAACCGAGAGGCACGAGTCGAGGCGAATTGATAACCAACTTCGGGGACGATCGGGGCGTCAGGGTGATCCGGGAATTTCGCAGTTTTTTATTGCGGTAACCGATCCATTGATGAAGCGATTTGGCGGCGACCGCATGCAAGGCGCGATGAAAAATATGGGGCTGGAACCCACTGAAGCTATTGAAAATAAATTTATTTCTAAATCAGTAGAAAGTGCACAAAAAAAAATCGAGGGATTTCATTTTGATTCTCGAAAACACGTAGTGCAGTACGATGATGTGATGAATATTCATCGGGAAAAAATTTATGCCAAACGAAAAGCACTGCTTTTTTCCGCGGAAATTTTACAAGAGATTGAAGAAATGATTAGTGATTTGGTGGGGCATTTGGCAGAAAATTATTTACCGGGCGAACACGCTAATAGAAATTGGGATTTGGAGGGACTCGTTTCGACCATCGAACAGATTTATGAAAACGAATCTGACCCTGTTACGCCTGAGGAATTAAAAAAGCTGCACCATCGTGACGATGTAACCGAATCGATTACTAATTATTTATTGAGTGCGTGGGATAAAAAACGGAAAACCTATCCAGAAAATGAAGTGGATAAAATTGCGCGATATATTTTGTTGCGATCAATTGATGAATTGTGGCTGGAGCATATTGATCAAATGACACATTTGCGAGATCGGGTAGCGCTATCAGGCTATGCTCAAAAAGATCCATTAATGGAATACCGCGCTCAAGGATTTGAAATGTTTGCTAAATTATTAAACAGCGTTCGATCTTCGGCTATTGGAAATTTATTTCGTGTGCGATTTGAACAAACACAAGTACCCACAGAAGAAGCCGTACAGAGCAAAGAAAATACAGCAAAAAATTCCGTGGAAAAAAGTGGACTTACCCGTCAGCAAAGAAGACAATTGGAACGCAAAACTCACAAAAAATAATGCGAACATGGTGTCTTGTTTTTTGTTTTTTCTTAGGACTTACCTGGTCGGTTGGCTACGGTGAATCGGAAAGAAAATCTGCGGAAAATTCTGAAATATTAGAAAATAGTTGTCAGCAAGATCGGAAAAAATTTATGTTTTTTTTGCAATCAGAGGTAAAAAAAATCAACAGAAAAACTACTCATCTAGCACAGAAAATTTTGGAAG
>Ga0209562_1000797_pt1 | contig 11346 bp, 6 predicted proteins | sample WorMetvacBELIZE2_FD_187399 | JGI IMG/M metagenome (GOLD analysis project Ga0209562, IMG submission 187399) | Marine gutless worms symbiont microbial communities from Max Planck institute for Marine Microbiology, Germany - Olavius vacuus BELIZE.2... | ecosystem: Host-associated > Annelida >...
GCCTGTGATGGTTACGACCTCGATCTTCAACCAGACGACTCCGACCTTGACCTAATTCCTCCGCGGCCGTTAAGCGAACGGCGGTGCCTCTGTTGCTACAATGGTTCACTGCAATCAATGTGCATTTTGCAGTAGCTTCTTGCCTTCTATTCATGTTATTGTTACCGTCTGTTAAATCGGTTCATCTACCGGGCAGAGATCGCTATCTTTCACAGGAAAACACCATTTCTGCAGTGGGTTTGACATTTCTTTCAGCATTCCATCGTGTACTTGCTTGCTCTGAATCTTGTCTTTTGTGAACTTGATTTATTGGTATACTGTTAGTCTGACACACAGATTGATTCAGAGATGCTTTGTGAAAGATTTTTTAAAGATCCAGGTTTTGAGTTGAAATTCTGCATCTGCGTTAAACAAGAAGATTTGGAGCTTATGTGCAATGTGCACTATGTGATGTCAGCGAAATTGTCTTTCATCGCTTGAAGTCCGGTGCAAATTGATCTGAATTCCGTGGCATGCTGCTGATTTCACAGCTCAGCAGAATTTCGCGACATTTTCCAGAATTCGGAGCATGGCATGAACTTACGCAGGCCACGCAAAATTGCGGGCCGCATTTCCCAGTTTTGCATTGCCTTATGATTTCTGTTCTTCACGTGATGCAGTCTTACACTTCCACTTGCATCTGACTTGTCTGCTCATGCAGCGGCATTCTTAGACTTCCGACGTCAGTGCCACTGAGAGAAAGCTGGTGTTCCCCGTGTTGCATCGGGAAACGTAAGTATACACCTTGTTCAGAAAAAAGTGGTATATTTTGTTTTTAAACGTAACTTCACAACTACAGGCTCAATTTTCTTACAATTTTCAGTGACCATTACTGAGTAATTAGTCTACAAGTACGTGAGACTGTCAAAAATATATCTGGCCTAAAATAAATATTCTTTGTAATTACAAACGTGTGTTGTATGCTATTAGCGTATACAGCATATGCGGAATGTACGAACTACTGCTGTAGACTGTTGAATAGTTTGGAGTTCTGCTTTAAAGCATGTGCTCTAGGTGTCTGCCTCGTGCAGAAACACAGGCAGCAAGACGTTTAAGCCATTGTTTTACAGCACTGTCAATCAGCTGCTAATCAATTTTGTTCCAATCACCAGAGAATGCGCTGCTCGAGATGCTAGGCATCGCTTGAAATTTCCTGTTTCGTCAATTTTATTAAGTAATTTTTGCAACCCGCTTGATGTCCATTTCTTTTCTGGAGAGTTTGATTATACGATGTGCTCCTAAGTGCCTTGTTTTTCTGTAAAATTGAATAAAATATTTGTTATTCATTAAATGGCATTGTTATGATTTTTTTTCACAAAAACGTCATAATTACGTCGCTGCACAAAGAATATTTAACCGATTCTGTCAAAATCAAATTGCTATCAGCTGACATATTTACTTACGGATATTCACTGAAAGTTTCGTAAAATTTGTCGACAAACTGTGAGAAATATATGGTAAAAATAAATATATTACTTTTTTTCTGAACACGGTGTAGATTCTTAGTGTATCAGTATTGAGCATAAATGTCACTGTTTGCTAATGCCCCTGTGAGCCATGAAATCCGCACGACATCGGGTGCAGCAGGCATGGTATGCACAGGACTCGCACTTCATATCATTTTTGCCATGTTCGTCTTGGTCGCGTACCTTCCATATCTTCATATTTTACAATTTAACACGCGTGAAAGATTGCGGAGCAGAAATCGTTCGACGCTGACTGTTGTTCGTCGTGAGTACATAACGTTTATATTTATAAACATGTGCATTCGGGTTCGTTTATGTTTGCGTTTCGTGTGTACATAGATCATATATCTGTGTTGCCTTGTCTGCTGCTGTCTGTGCCATTGCCGCTAGTAGAACAGTCTCGACAATCTGCTTGGTGTGTTGCTCATCTCTGAGCCTTTTATTCGTTCATTATGGTATTGTAATGATCAGGGCTGTATTTGTCAGATTTTCACTGGGGGGTCAGAATTTCGACTGGCGACTAGCGACTATAGCGGGCATGGAGGTTGCCAAATTGGTACCGTGGAATAGCTTGCTAAATTAGATCACGTCGGTCTCTATAGAGGCGTAAGCGGTGTATAGTTGTACATAAATATACTGGTTTAGCAAGAAAATGTAATTGGGGAGTTCTTAGGGGGTTAGAGTCGACCCCCCAAAGAGGTTCTGCAGAACTTTCTGGGGGTCAGCTACCTCTTGCGGGGGGTCAAATCCCCCTGACCCCCCGTCAAATACAGCCCTGGTAATGATAACAGTATATAAATAACAGTACATGAACAGTACATATCTCCTAGTTGAAATGTTTTAACTACAGTTGGGCTAATTAACACTTACACGATTACCGTAGAAGTTGTAATGAACGTTTATTAGAACACCGGCCTCAAGCCCCGCGGCACCTTATTACATGTTACGATAGCGGGAATACTGTATATTAATGTTTATTCTTTTGTCGTCATCGACTGAAATCGATAACGGAGTCAGATTAGCACATTTAGTAGTGCGCGGAATGTTTTAAGCATGGTTTTCTATGTACATGCATACATTCTTTATGCATGTTCCGGCTGTCTGGGGCATGTATTAGAGACCCGGCGTTTATTCTAGATAGAGATGTGACAAAGTTTGAATTTGAATTTAACAACGTTCAAACTTCGAACATTTTCAACGGATTCGAAATTTGCCGAACAATTCGCATTCGACGAATTTTGAAAGTGAAAATTCGCAGTTGATGAATGCAGATTTTTTACCAGCTTTTTCACATCACTAATTCATTTATTAGAACACAGCTTTTTAAATAGACCGGATGAAAAACACTAAGTTCATCTTATTGCAAGAGCTGGTAAGTGATTTACTAAATGAAAAACTTTTGTCTCGGTCGATTTGGACTTGTTCTTTAATCAAAATTCTGTTTAGTTAACTACGATAATATGTTACTTGTTAATAGCCGTAGTTATAACGGTGTGAAAGTTGCTAGCCACTGCTCAATGTCATTCAGAATTAATTGCTATACATTAAAGAGCAACGTAAGTGTTTTTAGGTTGTTGTTGAATATTGACAGTTGTATGTGTTGGCAGGTAGTTGGGCTAGTTTGCTGTCTCTATACGTGTAGGTTTTTTTGCTATTTCTATGAAGTAATGTAAAGGGTTGTTAATCTCTAAACAACAAGCTCAGTTGTCGCAAAGAGATGATGCCACTGCAGCGTGGGTCAGTTTTGGCCAAAATATAACTGAGAAAGGATCCTCTGCACCAAACCTTGTAAGTCTACCATCAATCACTCCGACGTAATTGCCCTCCTAATCTATGAAATAACGTTCTAGGTCATTCAAGATCACTGATTTCGGTACCAAGTGAAAGCTCATATGCAACTTCCTATTAGTGATTACTACTAACTGACATCCTATCTTGTACGGAAGTTGTCACAGATTACTGTTGCTATTTTGAATGTTACTGCATTATTGAGCCCCCTGTGTGGGCTTAATAGGCAATGCCTGCTGTTTATCTTAGGCTCATTGGAAAGCTAATCGTGGACTTGTGTTTGTGTTAATTGAACTTTTATCACTAGGTGTTGTGGTTGATCAGCATTTTTGAAGGGGTTAGTCAGTTTCAGTCAAATTTTTACGTAGAAGGGTCGTCCCCCACTAACAATTTTTACACTGATAGATAGGCCAATGAATGCCTTTTATACTTTGTCACTGATGGTTTTCACACAAAGAAACTTTGTAGCAGACTTTCTTTGAGAGAAGTGCAGTTTTAGATGGAAAACGGCCGTTTTGCGTTTTTGATCCCCCCTCTGGGGGCTTAGGGCAATGCTGTTCATCTTTGGCTCATTCGAAAGTGCGCAGTGGAATTCCAGTTAGTGTTAGTTGAACTCTTGCTAGGTGTTACAGTTGAGGCTATGAGCAAAAATCGATTGAAAAATGGCATTTATGAAGGAACAGGGGCCCAAAATTTCAGATACAAGTCGTTCCCCACCAACCATTCTTTCTATCAGAAAACTAGATGAATGGATCTTTTACATGGTATAAGAATTTTGGCAGTAGATTGTTATGTTTTGTCACAATGCATGCATTTGATAGACAGACAGACAGCAATCGTGTGCGTATGCATCCACAGCCGCATGGTAAAAATGGTCCAAAAGTTAATTGTATAATCTCTCGGGTTCTTTTGCCTGCTTGAAGTGCCGAATGCTTCAATAGTACCTAGTTGTTAGTCACACAGAGATGCAGAGACTTAAGAATCTGTTTTCTAGCCAACACTCATTTATCACCATAGACCAGTTGTCTGATTTATTCATTGGCATTTTTGTCACGCCCCTAGAATATGTAATTTGATTTTGTTGTTGAGATCTGTGTTGTTTTGTCGTCTGTCAGACATTTGATTACCTTACGGAACCACAATGTCAAGATAATGATATTGCACTTCAACAAGCAAAACTGCAAATATTCACTACGTACATACAAAAGCTGAACGAAATTGCAATAACACAACAACACGGTACAGAGTTAATGACAGACAGTACGACACAGAGATCGACAAATATTACATATTCTATGGGCGTGGCAAAATGCTGATGAATAAATTAGGTAGCTGGTTTATTGTGCCTCACAGCTTGCTGTGACAGTTGTGAATAGTCATTAATGTGCAGCCATAGTATGGTCCATGTTACAGTGCAGAAGTAGTCACCAGAGACAGTATCTTCCGTCCTTGAACAATATACCAGCTTTAACCTAAGTTTGTAATAGTTTCTTTAAATTATTACTAATTTCAGTCTAATTTCAGCTGCTGCGTAAATTACTTTAAATTATTTATTTAAATCATTATTATTATTAAATTACTATATGGGACAAAGAAATATCCAATGGCAGGCTCTCCCTTTCCTTCCAGTAGATGACATCTGATCTGCAATTTTCTGGATGATAAGGGAAGATTTTCAGAACTTCTGTGATGCATAACCATTGTGTACAACTTAAGCACATTTATGTTAACAGTTCTTTCAGCGGAACTCGGGCCTGTTGGTTTAGCGCTAGTTTTTCGTGTCTGTATTTTGCATGTTTTTCTTAACAATGGTCACTTTATCTTATTAGAATTAGTATTTCTGTGTTTTTGGTGTGTATTTGCTCTTGGTGTTTTGAGTTTGGTTGTTCCGAAGCAGTGCAATCAGTTGCCTGGAAAGACCCGTCTCCAAAATGTCTTAGTTACGGCTGTCGTTTCCGCAACCAGGATGTCGGACAGATTGGCCTGTTTTTGGCCTGTTAAACTGCAGTATCATTTTCGTCACTTAGCTGAAGCTCACTAAAAGCAATATAAAATTTCTGCTTGTACAGTTTTTCTTTGCAGGATGCCATGTCAGCCACATTTAGGGCTCCAGGTTCTGTTGCTGGGGCTCTGTGATTGCAGCTGCTGATGATGGCTTTCTGCGACTACATTCTGCTGGTGATAGCTCATTAAAGCCCGGTTTCCAGCCTAGTGCACGCAGCGCAAGGTTTTACGCACGCATTTCGCACGCAACGCAAGGTTTATGCAAGCAACGCAAGGTCGAAAACACTCCTCGCAGGAGAGATAGAACATGTTCTAATTTGACCCTAATTTCTAGCGGCCCTGAAGTTTTTGTAAGACTTGCATCGCGATGAAATTCGTTGATGATGATGATGATGATGATGACGCAAGCAACACAGGAAGTGGCCAATGACGTGGCTGAAATTTGTCATGTGATATGTCGCGTGCATTGTGTAAAATGCGTGCATTACATACATTGCATGCATTGTGTACATTTAATTGCGTGCGCTCCATAAGGCTGGAAATGGGGCTTAAGAAGCAGTGTTAAAGCACTCGCGAAATAAATAATAGTGTAGTTTATGAGACGGAACAAAATGAAACTTGCAGAGCATGACCAGCGACTTTATTCCAGGCAGTTACTTTGTTAGTGACATTTCAGCAACATCTGAACATTGTTGACGAGAATACGTGCTTTTTACAGCTGTCGCTGCTTACGTGGTTGGTTGACGTTACTTTTGTGAGTGTATTCGGTTGTTTTTATATGTTTTCCGCTGTGCAATCGTGGCAATCTGGTAGATGCAGGTTTGTTGTTGAAGATTGTCGCGAGTGGTGTGTTTCGTTGTATTGTATTCGGATGAATTAACTGTGTTTATGGATTACTGTGGCATTTTACGACACGTGGCTTACTGGAGATGAATGACATTACCGCTAATGGTGCGGGAATTAAACTCCTCGTGAACAGAAAATTGTAGTCAAATGTTACGCCTGTGTTCCAGTGCTGCTGTCCGATGTGGAAATTGGTCGACGTAAATTACTTATCGTTTAAATAAATTTGGCTAAATATTTCCTAAACTGCTGATTTGCTGTTCTACACTGAAAAAGTTCGCTCTTTTATTTTTGTGCTTACACAGACAAACGTTGACCGAGTTTTAATAATATTTGGTAATGTTACAGCGGAGAAAATTTCCAAACAAATGACCTATTCCTCTTTTATAATATCCCATTTGTGTATGAAAATTGCAGAACAGCGAGACAAGAGATATTCTGTATGCTTTCAATGCTTCTGCTTAATCTTGCCTTGTGCCAGTTTCTTGCCTCTGTTTTCAGAAGTTTGTTCAGTCCCCATGGTCTCCAACCTTTATTTGGAAATTCCTTAATAAGTTCTTTTTGCTCCATAACATTTAAAAACATACAGATTTTCAATTAAAATTTGATCTTCGTCGCTGAAGCCCATGTTTACACCAAACCATTGACACCAAACCGTCTGCCACCAAGCATCGCACGTTTGGTATCCGAATAAGTAAGCAAGTCAATTAACCAAAGAAGTGGGTCTATCATTTATCACATGAAATTACTTTGACACTTATGATTCACAGACTGAAGAAAACAACTTCTGTGACAGTATCATCATCGCAAAAACTGTCTGAAATGTGACGTTAGAATTCGTCATGACGGAATCGAGAGAAAAAGTGGGTGTCATTTTATAATGTGAACTAGTGACGCACAACAAATAAAATGTCAAAATTGCAATGTGTCAGTTTGTTACATATTTTCTCAGCTATCTTTCCGCCAAATATTTGAATTGGTTTACAGTTGAGAAAGTTAACACATAAATTAAAAGGGTGAACTTTTCATTGCGACACAATGTAGTGTCCCTAAGGCCCATGGACATGATCTTACCATTCATTACTACTGTTACATGAAACTGACAGACCATTTCTGGTAGACTGTGTGCGTGGTAAACAGAGTTTTTTTTTTGCTTAAAAATGTTGTTTTCAGATCTGTTCCTGCTCAGTGCTAATGTTGGAAATTGCTGAAAACTTACAATGTGTCCAGCCTGGCTTTTTTAATGTTTTGCATTTATTACGTGTGAAATTGTGAGTGGTAGAAAGATGGCCCACCGTTATGGCCAAGTACATCATTTTCAGCCACGTACTGATGCTGCCGTTTCAATAATATCTGCAATTCTGCATTAATGACGTAACGCTTAACTGCACTTCTAACGGTGCCAGTTGTGTGCGAGGAATGACAGCTGCTGTGTAAATTACTCCGTTCCAGCAGTTTTCACGGGATTCCTTGAGGATTTGTAGACGACGACTGCCTAACCTGGGACATGGCCATTAAAACAGTTGTGTGTACATGTACCAGTTTAGTGATGGCTTTAAACTGAATCGCAAAAGAAGTAAACGACAATGCGCATATCTCAATCTACTACAGTATTCCTGCAACGCTGGGATTTCACGTGCACGTTTTTTTGTTAGAATTTGTTTGAAGTTTTGATTTGTGTAATACTTTTATTCAACTTGACTGTAGTGACCGAGTGGTGCTCTGTGTGGTAACCCGAGGCCTTTATTTCATTTGTACAGTTGTCTGGATGCTTGTCGCCACTGCTGTATGCCCGTGCTGCATGTTTGTTTATCGTTGTAATGTTTCGTTCGTTGCTAAGAGTAAACGATATGTTTTACCTGGATGGTTCTATGGTTTTAACGTGTTCTGTTGCAGCAGCATATTGTGGTATTGTTACTGAAATGTTACGGAATTAATATTTAATTATTTAATAGTAATATTTTTCCTTTAGGCCTATTGGTCCCTGGTTCAGCCTGTATCAGAGACGGATTTTGCCACACATCGGTGCCTTTTTTGTCAGCACAGCACACAGCACTCTTGTGCTTCCTAATAGGACAGGCCAATTTCCTGTAAATTTTTAAAGGTGTCTGTCAGATTCAGTTCTTTATGGTCTTCTCAGTTTGTTATATAGGCCTCCCAATGTTCGAGTTTCGTCAGTCTGCCTTCCATATGCAAGACGTGCCTGAACCGTCTGGACCTGTGTCAGGACTGGAAAAAAACTAGGTTTTTTAAGAAAAAGTTTTTAGGTTTGGGTTTTTTAGATTTTTAGGTTTAATGTACGAAAACTGGATGTATAATTATGACCCAGAAATTCACAAAGTATATCTCGTACACATAACACGTACCCTTTCACCTGTCACATCATTTATAGCCATCTATTGGTGGGGACGTCCCCTTCTACGTGAAATTTTGGGTCAAACTGACGGCGTTGGAGCGAAATCGCTGATTTTCAGTCTATTTTCGCTTGTAGCGCCTCAGCCGTAACACCTAGCGAAAAAAAGTTTAATTATCACTAATAGAAAGTCCCCAACGCTTTCCAATAAGCCCAAGATGAACATCGTACGTTGTCCCTAAGCCCCCAAAGGGTGGCTCAAAAGTGCAAAGTGTCCAAAATTTCAACAATAAGCTGTGATATTTCCGAAACCCTACGAGATAGGATGTCAGTTACTGTTAATCACTAATAGGAATTCGCATACGGTCTTTCGATTGGTACCGACCTCGATGACTTGAACGGCGTAACAGCCCTTATTTTGCGTTTATTTTGCCGATTTCGATTTCTTTTCTGGCCAAATACGTCGCAGTGGTTGAATATACATGTAGACCTATATTGTCCGTAAATATTGTCTCCCAGTTCCAGTCTTCCACTTTTGGCCATAACTAACCCACCCTGCAGCGTGGTCTCTGCGATAGCTGAGCTACTTGTTTTCAACGCTACGCTAATTATTATCCGTCTAACTTCACAGTTAGCATTAGCAATTAAGAGGCAAGACCGACACGCCACATGGAGGCAAGCACCATACCACATACTGAATATGGCATGATTTTTTTTCTGCAGTTTGCATTTCTTTATTTATCGTCCAAGTCGCTGTGAAGTCGACTTCAGTTCATGTGGATTTTTTCACCGGGTGAAGTCAACTTTACTCCAAGTCGACTTAAGTCGACCTGACGACATTCAAAGTCGGTCTCGGAGTCGAGTCAGATTACATTGGGACATGACTCCCACAATCCCACATCGCACATCTTTTGTTTAAATAAAATAAATAAATTAACCAAACCCACAGGCCTATTGTCAATGTCAATAGTAGTCTGCAAACGCGTGGAAACTGACGCCACGTTCAGCGACGTGGTCTTCCACCTGTTACTCCCAGATTACATTGGGACGGCCAAAGCCAAAGCCATAATCTTATTATACCTTTACCTGGTAGGCCTAATCGTAATAGTACGAGTAAGTTACGGGTACGGGTAATACCCGCTGGTCCCGTAGCTTACCCGTACATGTATGCTTACCATTAGGCCTACCATGCAGGTAAAGGTATAATAGGTCTATGGCTTTGGCTAGATGTGGGATTGTGGGAGTCACCCACCCCAATGTAATGTGGGGTAGAAATCTTCGTCGCGGGTCGGGTACGGGTATACGGGTACGGGTAAGCACTATCGACTACAGGTAGCCTACAGGTCGGGTAGCTGAAATTGTCTCTAGGGGCGGCCAGCAAGCAGCTCGCACCACCTCGGCGGAAAGCACGCGCCGGCGCCGCCACTGGGCAGACCTATACGACGTGAGATGCAATTCGGGCATTCAGGCAACAACGCAAAACAGTACTGTTTAGTGGGTAGAGACCACGGCGCATGGTGGCTTTTTGTTTTTTTTTCGTATGCCTTATAAATACAAAATACTCTTACTTACTTACTTAAAAATTGTTTGTTTGTTACTGGTTATGGCTTAAGGCACTTCACACTTCACAGACTTCCTGACCAGTTTGGTGTTGGTGCTTAGCGCTGGGGAGGAAAGAGAAATGTAAAGAAGATGAGAGGAAAAGAAAAAAAGATGACAGAAAAGAAAAGACAAAAAGGGTCAGACTGGGGACAGGGAGAAATAATACAGGAGTGGGAATGAGGATGGGCAGAGAACGAAAAAGTCCATTGCTGCTAGGTGACGAAATCAGATCCAGCACTATGTAATAGATGACTTTCAGTGTTGATGTGTTTCTTATTCTCTTTCTTAGATTGTCTCATAATTTATGTTAATGTAACATATCAGGTGCACACACGAACTGCTGCTATCGACTGCATTGTCGTGGCTTGCGGCGTGCTGGGCTCTATAGTCGTGGTCGATCGGAAAGCTGCTTCAACGGCGGCTGCGACTTCTTTAAGATCACTTTTTCACGACAATCGTCCGTCGATTCACTATTGTTTGCGCACTGGTACTTAAGGCCCGCGCCTTACACGGCAGACTGTAGCCACGACAATGCATAAAGTCAGCCAAATGTATGCATAATTTAGACCACCCGTACGCAAAAGCAGGTAATAAGTGTTTCGCCGATACGTTAACTTCTGTCGTCTTCATTGAATTCTACGCTGCGACACACACCAACCGTCTATGGCGACGCTTTAGCGGTTAATACGGGGTTGCTAGTAGGAACACCATAACATAACATAACATAACAACCCTACCCTCGACAAACCGTAAGACAGTTTAAAACTCGACGGATTTCAGCAATGCACGTAAACAGCAAAACCTTCGACAAATCGATACTGTGGTCTTGAGCGAAAATTTCAATCGCCTGCGTAGGGTGCACGAACGTTACAGACGACAAACAGACAGACGACAGACGGACCGACGATAGCATATGGCGAACGTGAACTCACGTTCACTAAAAAATAGCGGCGACGTATTAGGGTGCACCAGAGTCGTGTGTTAGGAAATAGGAATACACGGCTCTGGGGTGCATAGTAGACATTGCTCAACGTTAGTTATGGCGATCACGAACTTAGCGCCGTTCTATGCATACCCGTATAGGGCTGCTTAAGATACCCGAGCTAAACCTTGTGTTATGTTTGGATATACTTGCTTTGCGTTCTATTGTATCAGTGCTGTCCTGCGTGACAGATGTTGGTTCTGTTGTAGCGTTCTGACTGCAACTGTAATGAACGAACATTATTATAATTATTATTATTATTATTACCC